>Ga0114932_10004226_pt1 | contig 13603 bp, 8 predicted proteins | sample 2SBtaG_2_FD_87286 | JGI IMG/M metagenome (GOLD analysis project Ga0114932, IMG submission 87286) | Deep subsurface microbial communities from Kolumbo volcano to uncover new lineages of life (NeLLi) - 2SBTROV12_ACTIVE470 metaG | ecosystem: Environmental > Aquatic > Marine > Volcanic ...
AAGGTCGGATCAACCAGCCGGGCACGGTCGCGAAACAGCACAGACCCTTCACCCAGTCCCGCCAGAGCAAAGACGTGCTCACCTGGGACACCGAGAGCTAGCCGACTGGTCGCGATCACGCGGACCGTTGGACTGCGACGCAGGAGCTCCCCGACCAGCGCGGCACTGGACTGGGCGACATGCTCGCAGTTGTCGAGTACCAACACGACGTCGCGAACCGACAGAGCATCAGTCACTGTCTCGGCCCAAGTCTCCTGCGGTCGCCGACGCAGCCCGACTGTCTCTCCGATCGCCGCACCGACATCGGTACCGTCGGCCAAAGGCACAAGATCCACGAACCACACGCCGTCATGGGAAACACCCACGAGTTCTGCAGCTGCCTGCAACGCCAGACGTGTCTTGCCGATACCCCCAGGCCCCACGACCGACACCAACCGATGCTCACCTATCGCCGCCGATAGCGCGGCCAAGGAATCGACCCGACCCACGAAAGAGGTCAACTGCACCGGAAGATTCGACATCTGCTCGTCGATCGAGCCCAGCGCAGGGAACACTGTCGAACCCAACTGCCACACTCGCTCGCTGACGGCGAGGTCCTTCAGCCGGTGCAAACCGAGATCGGTGAGAGGCCGTTCACCGACGAGACCAACGACCCCTTCCGACATCACGACCTGGCCGCCATGGGCAGCACCCATCAAACGAGCGCATCGGTTCAGCGCCGGCCCGAAGTAGTCACCCCCACGCTCTTGGGCCTCGCCCACGTGCAAACCCATACGAACCCGAATCTCGACAGGTTCGGGCCACGACTCACCACCCAGCACTGCTTGCGCCGCCGCAGCCGCGTCGACCGCCTCGCCCGCTCGCGAGAACGCCGCAGCAAACGCGTCCCCAGCCGTTGAGAACACATACCCGCCATGTCCCTCAATCGCCGAACGCATGATCTCATCGTGACGTTCCAACGCCATCTGCATCTCGTCGGAGTGCAGCTCCCACAGACGGGTCGACCCCTCCACATCCGTGAACAAGAACGTCACCGTCCCAGACGGAGGAACGATCTCGGAGGTCATGAACCCATCGTCGCACGGCACACGCTAACGACGCTCAGATCAGCCCGAAATCAACCGCGCTGCCCGCGCGATAGTGCTGGCTCTCGGAGGGTCAGCCTGTGGCGGGTTGGTCGAGTTCGGCTTCGAGGTCGTTGAGCTGTGTGCGGGCTAGGTCGACGGCTTCGACGTCGGTTAGGGCTGCTCCTTCTGCGGTGAGCTGGACCACTCGTTGCTGGCCGAGCTGGGTGACGGCGTCGGTTGTGAGCTTGTCGTAGTAGGGCTGCTCGGTTGGCCACGGTCTGCGGGCGCCGTCTGCGGCAGATGCCGCGCCGAGGAGTCGAATTGCTGGTTCGAGACGCCCGGTGCGGTGCAGGAGGATGGTGAATTGCTGCAGGTTGATCCATTGGGCCAGCCATTCGCCGGTCTGGGAGAAACGGTCCAGGGTGTTTCTGATTGCGGTGATGGCGTCGTGGGGTTGGCCGTGGATTGCCTCGACCGAGCCGAGTTGGCGGTGGGCCATGTCGGCGATGAGTTCGTTTCCGACCCTCTCGGACTGCTCGATGGCGTCGTGGAGTAGAGCGCGGGCGCGGTCGGGTTTGGTTGCTGTCAACGCGAAGCCCATTGCGTAGTTGGCGTAGCACTTCACCCGATCGCTGCCGGTCTCGTTGGCCTTCTCCAGTGCATCGGGGTCGTAGTGGCCGAGCACGAGCCCTGTCATGACGCGGGCGCCCGAGACGAGCCCGAGTGCCATGGATGATGGTTGCGACTGGCGATTTTCTCCCAGGTCGAGCAGCTCCTGGCGATACTGCAGTCCCCGGTCAACCTCGCCGAGGTAGAACCCGTCGCTGAGCATCAAGGTGTACAGCGCTTGAAGTCGAGCATCTGTGGAGCTTTGGGGGTCGGCCAGGACAGCGTTGGCTCGAGTCACCGACGACTCATGGTGGCCTGCGAGGCTGTCGACGAAAGCCAGTGTCGCCTCGATCACCGAGTGGGTGCGCGGGTCGCTCTCGAGGGTCGCGGCCTGACGGAGCCAGTCGCCGATCAAGAATTGGGGCAACGACCCGACGAGGCTGGGGAGCACGGCGGCCATCCGGACGGCGTGGGCGGGGCTGGATTCCAGCGCAGTCGTCATGGCTGAAGTGAGGTTCGTTAAGAACCCTGGCGACAGAGGCAACACGGTGTGCTCTTCGGGGCCCGCGCAGAGGTCATGGATCTGCTCGAAACGCTGCGTGTAGTACGCGACGTGGGCTTGTCGAACATCGTCGAGGGCACCACCGTCCCCAAGCCGCTCAAGGGCATACTGTCGCAGCGTCTCGAGCATTCGGTACTGGCTCACGGTGCCGCTGGTGTCGGCAACAAGCATGCTCTTGTCAACCAGTGCCGCCAGTCCGTCATAGACATCGATCGACTCGGCGCCGCCTTGCTCACAGACCGCCTCGGCCGCAGCGAGATCGAACTCGGCGACAAAGACCCCCAGTGCGTCGAATACGGCCCGTTCGGTGTCGTCGAGCAGCTCGTAACTCCACTCCACCGCAGCTCGCAGTGTCTGGTGCCGCTCAACGCCGCGTCGTCGAGAACCCGTCAGCAACCGGAACCGCTCGCCGAGCCGGGCAGCGACCTCGTCAATCGTCATGGTGGTCGTCCGCGCGGCAGCAAGCTCGATTGCCAGCGGGATCCCATCCAACCGCCGACACAAGTCTGTGATCTGGCTCGACGACGCGTCGCTCGGCTCAAAGCCGCCCTGTGCCGCTGCTGCCCGGTCGACGAACAACCGCACACCGTCCTCCTCGCGAATGGAACGAAGAGGAAAGACCTGCTCGGAGGCCAGACCCAAGCCTTCGCGGCTCGTCGTGAGAACCCGGATCTGATCGCAACGGGCCAGAATCTCCTCGACCAGGTCCGCGACCTCGTCAAGAACGTGCTCGCAGTTGTCCAACACCAACAACACCCGGCGAGCCCGAAGAGAATCAACGATCGAGTCGACGGTCTCCTGGCCCGCCGAGACCCGCACCCCCAGCCCCGAGACCACCGCCGACAGCACCGACTCGCGATCGAATGCAGCAGCCAACTCTATAAACCACGCGCCGTCTTCCTCCAGTGCCGCCTCCTCCGCGAGACGATGCGCCACCCGGGTCTTTCCCACACCGCCCACCCCGGTAACCGTCACCAAACGAGACTCGTCCAACAGGCGCGCACAACGGAGTATCTCCTGTTCGCGGCCAACCAACGCCGAAGGGATCGAGCGAAGATTTCCCACAGCCCGCCGCGCAGAGCGCAGTTCGGGAAAGTCGTTGCCCGCGCCATCAATCACCAGCTGATGAACCCCCACCGGGTCCGGGAAGTCCCTCAACAGCACCTCACCGAGCGACCTCACCGCCGCCGCAGGCGCCAACGACCGAACAGCCTCGGTCAACAGCACCTGACCACCGTTAGCCACCCCCATCACCCGAGCAGCCCGAGACACCTCCCGGCCGAAATAGTCACCGCCGCGCTCATCGGTCTCACCAACATGGACACCCATCCGCACCGCCATGGGATCTCCCACCCACGACGCCGACAACAGACCCAACTGTGCGGCCGCCGCGCACTCCAACGCCCGAGCCACCGACCCAAACGCCGCAGCAAACGAATCGCCAGCAGTAGAGAACACATACCCGCCGTGGGCCGTGATCACCGAGCGCATCAACTCGTCATGAACAGCAAGCGCCGCTCGCATCGCCGCTTGATCCTCAACCCAACGACGCGTCGACCCCTCCACATCAGTGAACAAAAACGTCACCGTCCCCGACGGAGGCACGATCTCGGAGGTCACCACGTCATCGTCGCGCACCACCCGCTACCGGCGCCGTGAGCCACGTCACATACCGTCGGGAGAATGCCGGGAGTCGCGCGATGGAGCTAGCTCTGTGCGTCGCGGATCTCTTCGTCGAGCAGTTGTGACGTCTGCGCGAAAAGTCGGCGAGCGTTCTCGGGGTCCTGTCGCGCGATGCCGGCGGACGCCATGCGTTTGCGCGTCTGTTCGTCAGTCCAGCCGTGGACACGCTGAGCAATCAACACAGCAACGACGCGCGAGAAGCGGTTGGTGCTGTTGTCGAGTAGCTCAGCGGCTCGTTCGTCGTCACCGCCAAGGTGTCGACCCCATGCGAACCAGACGAGATAGTCGCCCTCCTGGGCGAGGATGCGGCCGCTGACCAGTTGCTGAGCTGCCTCTGCCAGCAACCTGTTCGGGTTCTTTGGCGTGGTAGCCATGGCCGCGACTGCTGCGGCTAGGTGCGGGGCATCAGCGAACGAGCCGGGAACTGACTCCATTGACGCAGCGACAGCTTGCGCTCGCTCGTTGTTGCCTTGGAGGGTGAGCAGCGATGTCAGTAGGTACGCAGCCACTGAGCCGATGACGACGTCATGGCCCAGGCTGAAACCTGTCTGGAATGCCGCGATGGCGTCGTCGAGTTCGCCCGCCATGGCCAACAGGCTGCCAAGACCCAGCTCACATGCGGCTTGCATTGCGCTGTGAGCACCACACTCGTGCGCGGCGCTGCGATAGCGCTGTAGCTGGGCAATGGTGCCGCGGCCAGTGACGCCAAGCCCGCTTAGTGTCCAGAACAGGTCGTCGTCGCGGTTCCCGGTGTCGAACAGCTCGATCGCCTGACGCGAGTCCTCCTGGAACTCGGCTTCGTCGAGGAGGCCGATCAGCGCCAGATTGCCGCGCATCGCCAGCAGCGTCGCCCGCTCGGAGTCGCTGGCCCCGGAATAGGTGCCCCGGAGGAGCTCGACATACCTGCTGGTCGCCCCGGTTGCGTTCATCGACGCCGAGTTGGCCGCCACGGCCACCGCGGCGAGCAAATCTTCGTCGCGCTCGCGAGCCCACTCGATCGCAGCGCATACGTTGTCGACCTCGGTGAGCTGACGCAACAACAGGCCCCGATCAACGATGTTCCCCACCAACGTGTGGCCGGCACCAGCACCGATGAAGTGCTGCATGTGCGCGTCACGCACAGCCGTCTGTTCCTGCGCGTCTTCCAGCCGCTGTTGCGCGTACAGGCGCACGGTCTCGAGCAGGCGAAGCCGGGGCACCCCCGCAGCGAGGCGGCTGGCATCCACAAGCGATTTGTCCACCAGGGACTCCACCAGGTCCAACGCCTCGTAGTCGTCGAACCCGGTTACCGGACCTACGTCCGTGCCGGCGAACCCCCCGTCGAATACAGCAAGGCGACGCAGCATCACCTGCTCGTCGTGATTCAGCAGGTCATGACTCCACGTCACCACCGACTCCAGGGTCTGCTGGCGTTGCCGAGCCCGCCGACGCCCCCCGGTCAACAAACGAAAGCGATCATCGAGCCGATCACGGATCTCCTCGACCGACATGGACGTGGTCCGCGCGGCAGCCAGTTCAATGGCCAGCGGAATTCCGTCCAGGCGCTCACAGACCTCCACGATCACGTCCGCCCGCGCCGCACCGGTACCAAATGAGCCGTTGCGCTCAGCGGCACGCTCGACGAACAACCGCACCCCGGCCCCGGCGGATCCGCCGCTCAGCGACGGGATCCGCCACACCCGCTCCCCATCCAGACCCAGCGGCTCCCGGCTAGTCGCCAACACACCCAGCTCGGCGCAACCATTGAGCAGCACCTCGACAAGCTCAGCAACCGGGTCCAAGAGATGCTCACAGTTGTCGAGCACCACCAACGACTCACGACCGGACAGGTACTTGATCAGCGCCTCCTGCCGATCGACACCTGCGTTCAAGACCAAACCGACTCCGGCGATCACCTGGCCCAGCACATCGGTCTCGTCGACCGCCTTGGTCAAGTCCACGAAGAAGACATGCCGCCGTTCGGGCAACTCGCGTCCGCCGACCTCGACGGCCAGACGGGTCTTGCCACACCCCCCGACCCCGACCACCGTGATGAGCCGAGAAGACTCCAGCGCCGTGCGCACCTCGCCAACCTCGGTCTCACGCCCGACGAGTCGACTCCCCATGACCGGCAACGTAGACACCACCCGGTCCAGCGAACGCAACGGACCGAACTCGCCTTCGCCAACCTGGAACAACTCCAACGCATCAGGAAGATCGCGAAGCTCGTAGTTCCCCAGCGGATGCAAAGTCGCTGTCGCAAGCTCGTTCACCACAGCCGTAGCGACCACCTGACCCGCATTCGCAGCCGCCTCGACCCTGGCCGCAGTGTTCAACACCGGACCGAAGTAGTCCCCGTCACGTTCCACCGCGACACCAGCGTGCAAACCGACACGCACCGCGATCGGCCGCGACGTCGGCCACACCGCCTCCCACAGACCGCCCTGGAGCGTCGCCGCTGCCTCCACCGCGGCGTCAGCTGAGGAGAACGCTGCCGCGAATGAGTCGCCCGCAGTCGTAAAGATGTACCCACCCGCCGCCTCGATCGCGCTTCGAACGATCACATCGTGGATCTCGAGCGCCGGCTCCATCGCATCCGGCTCGCGGGCCCACAAGCGCGTCGAACCCGCAACGTCCGTGAACAGGAACGTAACCGTCCCCGACGGCGGTACAACCTCGCTGGCCACGACGTCATCGTCGCGCAGGCCCGCCCAAACCGCTCGCTATCACTCCACCCACTCACACGGCCGAGCCCCGATCACCCGCACCAACATGCCGGCAGTCGCGCTGGTCGTGCAGATCGGAGAGTCCCACTTTCCTGGCGAACCCTCTTCGAATAGCGCTCGCTACCTGACCTCCGCATGACTGTTTGCATCGAGGAGCACCGGTGCGCTGAAGGCCCAGCTGTTGTGTTGGGTCACGACCTGGGATCAGCTATCGGTGCTCGAGCAGGGGGTGTGCAAAGGTGAGGCCATGACAAGCCCGGCACGCATCGTTCCGCTGTTTTCTGAATGAGGAAGGAGAGAGCCACTTCGAGGACGTCGAGATGCCCATGAGCGCAGTCCAGTATGCGCCTCCTGCTCCCGCCGTTGACCTATCAGATCCCCTCACGGCGACGCGAGTGTCCTGGGTACGTTTCCCGGCTGGCTGGAACGACGACGCTCACCCTTCGCCCCGACGGCAGTTGTTCGTCGTACTCGCGGGCCGACTCGAAGGTCGGACGAGCACCGGAGACCTCCGACGGCTTGAGGCCGGAGATTGCTTGCTGATGGAGGACACAACCGGGAAGGGGCACGGTACGCGGCCACTCAACGGCGAAGCTTCGGGGATCGTCATCGCGTTGGAATAGCGACGCAACCGACCACTCCGAAACGTTGAAACTTCGCCGCACGGCTGGGTGATTCCGGAACGCCGCTCAGGCCATCCTCAACCCAAGCCCGACATCCCATCCGGTCTTGCCGGCTACTGCAGTTGGCCCAGCGGAGTTGGGGCTTGGTGTGGGAGTGTGCGTTGGGGCGCGGTGGAGGGGTGTGTCATGACTGGTGAGCGTTATCAGGTCTCTGATTCAGCGGCGGCAACCTACGAGCGGGACAACGTGCCGCTGTCGTTTGGTCCGTGGGCCAGGGTTCTCATTGACCGCAGTGGCATCAAACCCGGTGACCGAGTGCTCGATGTGGCCTGTGGCACCGGGATCGTTGCGCGTACCGCAGCACCGTTGGTCGGCGTGACGGGCCATGTCACCGGATGCGATCTCAATGAAGGGATGCTGGCCGAGGCCGCCAAACACGTCCCCGCGGAAGCGGTGATCGATTGGCACCAGCGCGACGCCACAGATCTCGGGTTCGACGATGAGGGCTTCGAACTGGTGTTTTGCCAACAGGCGCTGCAGTACATCCCCAACCGTGAAGCGGCCGTCGCGGAGATGTGCCGTGTGCTGCGCGCTGGTGGGGAGGCGGTGGTGTCGGTGTGGCGGAGTTTGGATCACAACCCGATCCAGCGCACGTGTCGGGACAGGATCAGCGAACATCTGTCACCGCAAGCAGGTTCTTTGTTCAACGCCGCGTTCAACGCCGACTTGGATGATGTGACGGGATGGGTTGAGTTGTTCACCGAGGCCGGGTTCGCTGAGGTGACGGTCGCGTCGACCGAGGTCGTGGTCCCTGCTGATGATCCGCGGCGGCGGCTAGTAGGACCCTTGGGCGGAACTCCGATCGCAGATCAGATCGACGCGATGGATCCGTCAACGTTCGAGGCCATGGTCGCCGACATGCTGAGCGACCTCGACGGCTACATCGCTGATGGGCGACTGGAAGCACCGACCGTGAGCAACGTGATCGTCGCGCACAAATAGCCAACAGCGGTCGATCGGTAACGACACCGGCCCAACCGCGGCCACCCCATCCCAATCTGCCGGCTACCGCTCGTGAGGCTGTTGTCGCCCCGGCGTGGAGTCGCCACAATCGGTGACTACAATTCTGGTCATGAGTGAAACACTGCCGCTGGCCGACGTCAAGGCTCGATTGTCAGAGATCGTCGATCGCGTCGAACACGAACACGAGCGAGTTGTCGTCACGCGTCACGGCAGACCCGCAGCTGTGCTGGTGTCACCCGATGAGCTCGAAGCCCTCGACGACACCCTCGAGCTGCTCTCAAACCCCGACGCCCTCGCCCAGATCCAACAGGCCAGAACAGAAGCCACCGCCGGAGACGTCCTCACCGCCGACCAACTCCGCGACAAGTACCTGCAAACGTGACCGACCCCCAGTGGCATCTCTTTGTCGCATCCAGCGCAGAGCGATCACTGAACCGGCTGCCCGCCAAGGTCGCCGCAGCGGTCGTCGAGTTCATAATCGGTCCCCTGGCCGAGGAGCCCCGCCGCGTTGGTCACCCCCTCCAGCGCGAACTCACCGGGCTGTGGTCCGCCCGGCGGGGCGTATACAGGATCATCTACGAAATCGACGACCAAGCAAGGACAGTGACCGTCCTGAGGATCGAGCACCGCGCCGACGTGTACCGCAATCGGTAGCCGGCATGACCGGGCGGGTGTGTGACGCGACTCACGGCGGTGATAGCGGGTGGTGCGCGAGCATGGCGGTGTGGTTGATGGGGTGAGTCTGCCGTCGGGGACGGTGACGTTTCTGTTCACTGATATTGAGGGTTCGACGCGTTTGTGGGAGGAGTGGCCCGCAGAGATGGCGGCGGCGGTTGAGCGTCATGACGAGTTGTTGCGAGGCGTCATCGAGTCCAACGGCGGCTACGTGTTCACGACGGCTGGGGACTCGTTCGCTGCAGCGTTCGATCGGGCTGAGGCTGCGGTAGTGGCGGCAACGGCGGCTCAAGACGCGCTTGCGGCAGAACGATGGTCGGATGCTGTCGCGCTCAAGGTGCGGATGGGTTTGCATACCGGCGAGGCTTTCGAGCGCGAGGGGGACTATTTCGGTCCGGCGGTGAACAGGGCGGCGCGGATCATGGCCTGTGGCCATGGTGGCCAGACGTTGGTATCGAGCATGACGGCGGGGCTTGTGGGCTCGGAGTACTTGGTGGATGTCGGGGAGCACCAGCTCAAAGATCTCGACGCTCCGGAGCGTCTGTTCCAGTTCGGTGATGGGGAGTTTCCCGACCTGCGAACGGCTCAGACGGCGACTCACAATCTCGTGCCACGTGCGGGGCGGCTGGTGGGCCGAGATCTCGAGTTGGGGCGCTTGGCTGCGACGGTCGAGCGGGCGCGTTTGGTCACCGTTGTGGGCCCAGGCGGGGTTGGCAAGACGAGCTTGGTGACACAGCTCGGAACCGAGATGGTGGATCGGTTCGAGGACGGCGTGTGGCTAGTCGACCTGGCCCCAGTGGCCGACCCTGACTTGGTCGCGACCGCGATCGTGAACGCGATCGGCCTCGGCGCCCAAGCCGCGGGCAGGCATCTGGAGCTGGCGATCAACCATCTGCGATCTCGGCGAGCGCTGCTCGTCGTTGACAACTGCGAGCACCTGATCGATTCCGCTGCAACGGTGGTTGGCGAGCTTGTCGGGGCGTGTCCCGAGTTGACGGTGGTGGCGACGAGCCGTGAGCCGCTGCACTTGCGCGAGGAGCACGTGGCGCCGCTCGACCCCTTGGGAGTGAGCGAAGACAACGGCGGGAGCGGCCCGGCGGTGAAGCTGTTCTGCGAGCGCGCGGACATGGCCGGCTACCCGGTCGCGACGACTGCGGAGGCTGACAGCGCAGTGCAAGCGATCTGTGAACGTCTTGACGGGCTGCCGCTGGCCATCGAACTCGCGGCCGCGCGGCTGCGTTCAATGTCGCTCATTGAGCTCAATGAGCGGTTGGATCAGCGGTTCCGACTTCTGACTGGTGGCTCTCGAGGTGTGCTGCCTCGCCAGCGAACCCTCGAGGCCACTGTCATGTGGAGCTATGAGCAGCTCGATCCCGCGACGCGGGAGGTGTTCGACTCGGTCTCGGTGTTCGCAGGCGGTTTCGGCCTCGCCGCTGCAGCATTCGTGTGTGGCTTGGACGAGTTCGACGCCCTCGACGAACTCGATCAACTCGCAGCCCGCTCGCTACTCACCGCCAGCAGAGACACCGACGGGCCGACCCGCTACTCGATGCTCGAGACGATGCGACAGTTCGGACGGGAACGCCTGATCGAGGCGAACGCCATCGACACCATGCGCGACCGTCACCTCAGCTGGCTCGTCGGACTCGTTCGCGACAACGAAGCCGACGTCAGCCTTGGCATCCCCGCCGCAACTCAGCTCATCGATGCCGAGATTGCCAACATTCGCGTAGCAGTGGACTGGGCGACTCAGGATCCACAACGCGCCGTCCAGGGCATCGAGCTGGCCACCCGGTTGGGCCGATACTGCTACTACCGCGGCATCAACGCAGAAGGGGCATCGTGGATCGATAGCCTCATGGCCGCCGGTCCCCAGCTCGACCCCGCTGCCGAGGCACAGCTCCTGAGCGTGCTCGGCTACAACCTCACGAAATCAGGGCACCCGGATCGAGCGTTCGAGATAGCCACAGACGCGCTCGAACTCGCACGTCGCCTCGGCGATGCAACGACCCTGACCTCCTCACTCGCCGACTACGTCGGGAGCGCACTGGGTCACCGGCCGATCTCTGAGCTCTTCGAGCTCACACGAGAGGGGCTTCAGCTTGCCCGGGAACTCGGCGGGGAGATGCTGATCTATCGCCACACCATGCAACACACGGCACTTCATGTTCTCAACTCAGACGTCGAGACAGCGCAGGTCGTCTGCCGCGAAGCACTCGAGGAGTTCGGCGATTCGCCTTCACCGCACCAAGCAGGCCATATGCACGAGATCGCTGGCGGCTGGATGGCACTTCTCAGTGGAGACACCACAGCTGCCCGCCCGTATCTCTGTGCCGGCTTGCGCTCCTATGTCGACGCAGGCGATCCGAACTGTGCCTGCCATGCTCTCGAGGCGGTCGTCTGGCTCCTTGCAATGGAGGGCGATGCGCCGACAGCGAACTCGCTTCTCGCCACCGTTGCGTCCATACGCGCTGAAGGCGCGTACCAGCGGACCGATGCCGAAGCGTTCCCACACGACCGCGCGCTCGAGATCCTCGGCGAAGAACCACACCCCGATCAACATCCCCGGCTATTCGACACGATTCCCGAAGGCCTGGACCACGCCATCTCACTCCTTGAGTGACTCACTCCATCCGGCAAGACCGCGTCGGTGTGTGACCCAGCTCACGGCGGAGATAGCGGGCGGTGCGCGAGCATGGGGGCGTGGCTGATGGGGTGACTCTGCCGTCGGGGACGGTGACGTTTCTGTTCACCGACATTGAGGATTCGAGTGCTCGCTGGGAGGCGGAGCCGGAGCTGATGCGGTCGGCGTTGGCGCGGCATGACGAGATTCTCACTGAGGTGATTGACCGTTCTGGGGGTGCTCGTTTCAAGCATCTGGGTGATGGGATGTGTGTTGCCTTCGACTCGGCTCCGGTTGCTGTTGAGGCAGCGGTTGTGGCGCAGCGGGCGTTGGATTCGGAACTGTGGCCTGGTTCTGGTCCGCTGCGGGTGCGGATGGGTCTGCATACGGGCGCGTGTGATCCGGTCGGTGATGACTATTTTGGGCCGCCGGTGAATAGGGCTGCCCGGGTCATGGGTGTTGCGCACGGTGGCCAAGTCGTTTGCTCCGCGTCGACGGTCGGTCTTTGTGGCGAGCTCGAGTGGTTTGATCATGGCGTCCACGAGCTACGCGGCGTTGGTGACGAGCACTTGTACTCGCTTCTGTGGCGCGACGGGGTTGATGTTCCTGCTCTCCGGTTGGCTCCGGTCGGCTCTCAGTTGCCGCAGGATGCGACGTCGTTCGTGGGCCGCGAAGACTTGACGTCGGATCTCGGGGTCCTTCTAGCGGAACGCCGCTTGGTGACGCTGGTCGGGGTCGGTGGGGTGGGCAAGACGCGGCTTGCGCGGGAGGTCGCTGCTGAGGCCGGCAGTCGTTTCGCGGGTGGTGTGTGGTGGTGTGAGTTGGCGCCGGTGCTGGACCGTGAGGCGATGCTGGCTGCAGTCAGCCAGGTGGTGGGGTCGCGTCAGCAGCCCGGGCTGTCCGCGGATGCGTCGATCGCTACGCATCTCGCTGGGCGTGGATGCCTGGTGGTGTTGGACAACTGCGAGCACCTCATCGACGACGCCGCGGGTCTTGTCGAGCAGTTTCTTGCTGTCGATGGTGTAACGGTCCTCGCTACCAGTCGCGAGGCTCTGGCGATACGCGGCGAGCAGGTGTTCCCGGTCGGGCCGTTGGGCTCGGTCGCGGCTGCGGTCGAGCTCTTCGTCAATCGCGCTCGTATGCGCGACCCGTCCTTCGAAGTGGAATGGCATCGAAGCGCTGTCGAGGACATCTGCGAGCGTTTGGATCGCATCCCGCTCGCTGTTGAGCTGGCCGCGGCGCGCACGAGGTCAATGTCGCCTGACTCGATTCTGGAGCGCCTCGATGATCGGTTCCGGCTGCTGAGAGGCCAGCGAAGGGGTGGGCGTCACCAGACTCTGCGGGATGCTGTGAACTGGTCGTACGAGCTGCTTGATTCGCCCGAGGCGGTGCTGTTCCAACGTCTTGCCGTGTTCATGGGCACGTTCTCGCTCGAGGCCGCTGAGATCGTGTGCGCTGACGGCACGGAGCTCTCAGACTTCGAGGTTGTCGAGGCTCTCGAGGCTCTGGTGGACAAGTCGATGGTGGTCGCTGATCCGGCGTCCACGGCGACCCGGTACCGCTTGTTGGAGACGATGCGGCAGTTTGCCGAGGAGGAACTCACGCAGCACGCGGATCCGCGCGATTTTCGTGACCGCCACCTCGACTACTACCGAAGCCTCGTGCTCGATCTTCACCAGAGGGAGCATTCTGAGGCCGAGCCGCAGGTCTGGGCCGCATATGAAGCTGATTGGGACAACGTTCGTACCGCCCAAGCCCATGCCATGGCGAGCGGCCGATGGTCGGTGAGCGCGGAGATCATCGGCGCGCTCACGGTCTACATCTTGTTCAACCAGCACTACGAGGCAGGGGCCTGGGCTGAAGCACTTCTCCACCAAGCCGACACGATGAACGAGGCAACGTTTGCTGATGTGAATCGCCCTGGGTTTGATGGAGACTCAGTTGTTTGGTTTCCCATCACCGGTAGGGCCGGTTGAGACCAGTTTATCATCAGAACACCAGTTCGATCGGTCGTTCTCGAACTCGGCGGGTGG
>Ga0114932_10004227_pt1 | contig 13602 bp, 11 predicted proteins | sample 2SBtaG_2_FD_87286 | JGI IMG/M metagenome (GOLD analysis project Ga0114932, IMG submission 87286) | Deep subsurface microbial communities from Kolumbo volcano to uncover new lineages of life (NeLLi) - 2SBTROV12_ACTIVE470 metaG | ecosystem: Environmental > Aquatic > Marine > Volcanic ...
AAAGACATTCTCCAAATATTCCAGTAATCATAATGACTGCATACTCCGATCTTGATAGGGCTGTTTCAGCGTTTCAAGGAGGAGCATATGAATATCTTTCTAAGCCGTTTGATGTGGATGAGGTTGTAAGTTTGGTTAGGCGTGCGATAACAAATAAGCAATCGGATGATTCATTACTTACTACCGAGTCAGATACTCAAGACACTCCAATTATTGGATCAGCTCCAGCAATGCAGGAGATATTTAAGGCAATTGGCCGATTATCAAATTCTAATTTTACAGTTCTAATTACTGGTGAATCTGGCACAGGGAAGGAATTAATAGCTGCGGCGTTGCATGCACATAGCCCTAGGTCAAAGAGCCGATTTGTTGCAATAAATACTGCTGCTATCCCAAAGGATTTGCTTGAATCAGAACTATTTGGGCATGAGAAAGGTGCTTTTACAGGCGCAACTTCAAAAAGAGAGGGTCACTTTGAGCAAGCTAATGGCGGCACCCTCTTTCTAGATGAAATTGGTGATATGCCAGCAGATTTGCAAACACGATTACTTCGAATTTTAGCAGAAGGTGAGTTTTACCGTGTGGGTGGTCATACGCCGATAAAGGTAGATGTTCGTGTAATTGCTGCTACACACCAGAATCTTGAGAGCTTAGTGCAAGAAGGTAGATTTCGTGAAGATTTATTACACCGACTGAATGTTATAAGAGTACACGTACCATCGTTACGAGATAGAAAAACTGATATCAGCGAGCTTTCAAAATATTTTCTTGATTCTGCAGCAAAAGAATTAGGCGAAGAAAGAAAGCAGTTATTACCAGATACGGAGAATTATTTAATGACATTACCATGGCCTGGTAATGTTAGACAGCTTGAGAATTTTTGTCGTTGGATAACAGTAATGGCGTCAGATACAGAAATACATATTGATGACCTGCCACCCGAATTGAAAAAAGATACCGTTATAAATGATGAAAATGATTCTTGGGAATTGAATTTTAGACAATGGGTTGAGTCTAGTCTAGTAAGCGGAGATATAAAATTATTAAAAAATTCAGTACCCTTATTTGAAACTATTTTGATCGAGGAGGCTTTGAAAAAGACAGGTGGACGTAGACAGGATGCTGCAAAATTACTTGGTTGGGGGAGAAATACCCTGACTAGAAAAATAAAACAATTGAATATTAGTTTGTAATTCTATTTTTTTATTTTTAACCATTCTGCAATTTGTTTTGCGTAATAAGTTAAAATTCCATCGGCACCCGCCCGTTTAAATGCTAATACTGACTCCATAACAACATCTTTTTCATCTAACCAGCCATTAGTCGTCGCTGCTTTGATCATCGCGTATTCACCGCTTACATGATATACAAAAGTTGGGCGACCAAAAGTTTCTTTAACTCGATATACAATATCAAGATAAGGTAGTCCTGGTTTTATCATTACCATATCTGCCCCTTCATTTAGATCGAGTTCGACCTCAGTTATAGCTTCATCGCTATTTGCTGGATTCATTTGGTAGGTGTATTTATTTCCACTACCTAAGTTTTCACCGGAACCAATCGCATCACGAAAGGGGCCATAAAAACTTGATGCATATTTAGCTGAGTAGGCAAGAATCTTAGTATTAATATGATTAGCTGACTCAAGCGCTTTTCTAATATGTCCGATACGTCCATCCATCATATCAGATGGGGCAATCACATCAGCTCCTGCTTCTGCATGAGATAATGCCTGTTTCACTAATACCTCAACAGTTTCATCATTCAGGACCTCATTATTTTTATCAGTTAAGCCATCCTGCCCTGATAATGTATAAGGGTCTAGAGCAACATCTGTTATTACACCCAATTCAGGAAAATATTGTTTTAGTTCCATAACAGTTTTTTGTATTAGTCCATCTGGGTTCCATGCCTCAGATGCATCTTCACTTTTTTTCTCTTTAGTAGTAACAGGAAAGATCGCGATAGCCGGAATTTTTAATTCAACTAATTTTTTGGCCTCCTTCAATAACTGATCGATGCTTAATCTTTCTATATCTGGCATTGACTTGATTGGAATTCGCTGGTTGTTACCATCAACTACAAACATGGGATAAATAAGGTCATCTGTAGTTAAAATAGATTCACGCATCAGTCGGCGAGAAAAATCATTACTTCGCATTCTTCTTGGTCTTGTAAATGGAAATTTATTTTTTTGAGAGTTATTTTTCATTTAACTAGGCAGTTCCCCGACTGTTTTTTCGATCCAGTTTTCCACATTATTTGTTATCTCTTTAGCAGTTTTATTTTTAGATTCCATTACTGGTCCAATCTTTATTGTAATTAATCCAGGTTTTTTAATCATGCTATTTCGTGGCCATAGACGCCCAGCATTGTGTGCCACCGGAACAATTCGGGCACCTGATTTTTCTGCAAGCATTCCTCCTCCTGGTAGATATTTTTTCTTTTTATTTGGGGCAACACGAGTACCTTCCGGAAAAATAATAACCCAGTACCCTTTTTCTAAACGCTCACAGCCTTGGTCAGCGATTTGTTTAAATGATTTGATCGATGAATCACGATTTATAGCAATAGGTTGCATGGAGGCGAGTCCCCAACCATAAATTGGGATTTGTAGTAACTCTTTTTTTAGTATCCAGACCTGCGGGATAAAAATTCTTTGTAATGCTAATGTCTCGAATGCTGATTGATGTTTGCACATAACAATACATGGTTTTTTTGGGATATTCTCTTTGCCCAAAATTTCATATGTAACATTGCAACATATTTTAAGCCACCATAAATTAAAGACTGCCCAGCGTGTAATAAGGTAGTAGCGTTTTTTAAAATCTAAAGGAAAGGCGATCACACCTACTGGGGCAATTAATATTGTGCTGATGATTTGACCTATATAAAAGAGAAGTGATCTTAAAAATAGCATTATATTTTTTCTGTAATTATCTTATTAACAAAAGATAAAAGATCATCATAAATTGGAATATTTTTAGGGATATTACCGCTATCATCATTTTCTTTTCCGGTTTTGACAAGTATGGGCTTAGCTCGCGCATTTTGTGCTGCTTGTATATCGGTAATTTTGTCGCCCACACAAAAGACGTTTTCTAACGATATTTGCAATCTATCAGATACTTCGTTGTATAAACCCGATTTTGGTTTTCTACAATTGCAATTTTCTTCGGGGGCACAGGGACAAAAGAAAATCCCATCAATTACACCTCCATATTGTGCAAGATTAATGCTCATTTTCTTATGTATTGCGTTAAGCATTTCGATAGAGAAAATTTTTCTCCCTATACCAGATTGATTAGTAATAATGATTACTTTGAAACCATTTTGTGAAAGCTTGCCGAGTGCTTCTAAACTACCGGCGATTGGAATCCATTCATCTGGAGATTTTATATAATCATCAGAGTCTTCATTGATTACTCCATCTCTATCTAAAATTATAAGTTTCACCTATCAATCCTGTAACTTTGAGATATCAGCAGTCTGTAAAAATAGAGAATTTAGATTGTTCAATATTGCCAGTCTATTTTTTTTAAGTTCAGCTTCATCACACATGACCATCACATTGTCAAAAAAATTGTCGATATCCTTTTTTAATCCAGCTAGTTCTGTAAGTGCAGATTTATAATTACGATTATCAATCAAGGGAGTAATTATTTTTTTATAATCGACAAGCTTACTTGCTAATTTTATTTCTGATTTTTCTACTAACAGGTTATCTTTTATTTTTACTGAAGTACTTTTTTCAGACTTTTTCAATAGATTGATAATTCGTTTATTTGCAGCCGCTAAACTTTTGGCTTCATCGAGTTTTTTAAACTCAGCAACAGCAACAATACGATGATGAAAATCCAAAGGCTTATTCGTATTAACAGCGAGTACAGATTCAAATACATCGGCACCAAACCCTTCATCACGATAATAATAACGTAATCGTTCCATTAGGAATGTATAGACATCATTAATACAATTTGATGTTTGATTTTTATTAGTGAAATTTGATGCTGCTGTTGATAGTAAATCTTTCAAATCAATATCAATTTTGCACTCAATGATAATACGCAAAAGCCCTATTGCTGAACGTCGTAATGCAAAAGGATCTTTATCTCCAGTTGGTGCTTTTCCAATCGAGAATATACCGATGAGACTATCAATTTTTTCGCTTATTGATAAACATTGACCAAGCAAAGTTTTTGGTAGTTTATCCCCAGCAAAACGCGGTTGATAAAGTTCTGCTAATGCTAGTGCTAAATCGTCATTTTCACCATCAGCTTTTGCATAATAGTATCCCATCGTTCCTTGTAAGTTGGGAAATTCAGAAACCATTTTCGTAAGTAAATCACAGAAACAGAGCTTGGCGACAGTTTTTGCTGAGCCAGTATCGATATTCATTTTCTTTGCTATTGATATAAGAGTTTCTGATATGCGTTCTGATTTATCATGCAGTGTCCCCAGATCTTTTTGATAAACTACATCACTTAGTGACTTATGATGATTTTTTAAGCCATACTTCAAATCCCATTCCCAGAAAAAAACAGCATCGTTTAGTCTTGGTCTTATAACTCTTTCATTTCCCCTTTTCACTGATTCAAGATCGCTACTTTCAATATTTGATACACAAATGAATAGCGGCATTAGCTCACCTTTATCATTTGCAACTGGGAAATATTTTTGATTATCTTGCATTGTCGCAATGAGCACTTCTTTCGGCAATTTAAGAAATTCTTGTTCGAAATTTCCTAAAAAACTGACTGGCCATTCAACTAGAGATGTAACTTCATCAAGTAATTCTGAATCAATAATTACATTTCCCTTATTACTTTTTGCAATTTTCGATATTTGAGTTTTAATTAATGAAAGACGTTCATCATAGTCAACAATAACATATCCTTTGTTCTTTAATGTATCTATGTATTCACTTGGTTTTTTTATTTCCAGTGCGTCAGGATAGTGGTAACGATGCCCATAGCTACATGTTCCTGATTCTATACCAAGAATTTTGCAATTGAGCGGCTTATTTCCTAATAAAATAAGAGTCCATTTAATTGGTCTAACAAACTCAATATTATGATTTCCCCAACGCATCCGTTTTGCGATAGGCAAGCGCTCTAAAATAGTTTCTACTAATTTAGGAATAAGTTTATCAGTCTTTTTACCTTTTAAAATCGTATTGAATACTAACCAGGCTCCCTTCTCATTTTCGAATTTTTCTAATTTTTCAACCCCAACATTACAAGATCTAGCGAATCCTAATGTCGCTTGTGTAGGTTTTTTATTTTTATCGAATGCAGCAGATAAAGATGGCCCCTTGCGTTGGCTCTTTTTATCTTTTTGAGTTGTATCAACATCTTTTATTATTAGTGAAAGCCTTCGTGGAGTTGCATACCAATTAGCATCACTAAAATCTAATTCTTCATCTTTTAAAGCAAGACACATTTGTTCTCTAAAAATTGCCGCAAGATTTTTTAAAGACTTTGGTGGTAATTCCTCTGTGCCAATTTCGATTAATAAATCTTGTTTTTTTACCATTTTTGAATTGTTTAATTTTTTACTAGTGGGAATCCTAGTTTCTCACGACTTTCTAAATAGGATTGGGCTACTGCATTTGAAAGCGATCTAACGCGTAAAATATAACGTTGCCGCTCCGTTACTGAAATGGCCCCGCGTGCATCGAGCAAATTAAATGAATGTGAAGCCTTCATTGCCATTTCATATGCAGGGATTGGCAGTCCTTCCTTGATGAGTTTTTGCGATTCTTTTTCACATGTATCAAACCAATTAAATAGTGCTTTTGTATCCGCCAAATCGAAATTATAGCGAGACATTTCAACTTCATTTTGGTGGTAGATGTCGCCATAAGTTACTTCACCTTTTTTTGTTCGTGTCCATGCAATTTCAAATAAGTCAGCGCAATTTTGTAAACACATGGCAATTCGTTCGAGCCCATAAGTAATTTCACCAGTGACGGGCCTACAATCTAGCCCCCCTACTTGTTGAAAGTAGGTGAATTGACTGATTTCCATTCCATCCAACCAAACTTCCCAGCCAAGCCCCCATGCACCGAGAGTCGGGGATTCCCAGTTATCTTCAACGAAACGTATATCATGTTTTTTTACATCAATACCAATAGCGCCGAGCGAGGTTAGATAGAGTTCTTGAATATTGTCAGGCGATGGTTTGAGAATAACCTGGAATTGATAGTAATGTTGTAGTCTATTAGGATTCTCACCAAAGCGACCATCAGTCGGCCTTCTGGATGCTTGTGCGTATGCCGTGCGCCATGGCTCTGGTCCAATAGCACGGAGAAATGTGGCAGGATGGAATGTCCCTGCGCCCATTTCAATATCATAGGGTTGTACAATGACACACTCTTGAGTTGACCAGTATTTTTGAAGTTCGAAGATTAGTTCCTGAAAGCTCAGTTCAGAATTACCAGCCGGATTTTGTTTTTTCTTTTGCGTCATTTTTTTTGCCGTCTTTGCTGGCTGAAATTATACCGCATCGGCAGAAGAATAATATCCAAGTTCTTTAAGTTAAAATAGAGAAAATATGGATATCCAAGAATATAACTAAACACATAACAGGGATTTGGCCGCTTAAAATTTATTCTGTTACTTCTTCGGGACTAGTACTTTGAATATCTCGTGTGATTGTGTTTAAGCGTCTTTTGATAATATCATATTTGAACTCGGGTATTTCAAACCACCAATTTTTAGTGTCTGAATTAAGATTAGCGATAAATTTTTTAATATCTTCATCTTTTACTTCTTCTTCATTATTAATGCTCCCGATTTCTTCCTCGTATGAAAATTCGAAAGACGCATAGGCAATGTCATCGTGTTTGAAGGCAATAACATTACCAACAATACCCTCAAAAGTTTTAATCTTAATGTGTGTATTTTTGCTTTGCTTACTAAGTACTTTTTTTGATTTGGCCCCACTTATTTGCACATCTTGGAGAATTGTGCCAAACCTATTAATAATTAATTCGGATGCCAGTTCTTGACCAATAGGCATGTTTTCCAGATCGAATTTTTCCTGGCCCTGCTCATCTTTGTATAAAGTATAAGAGTCACCATCAGAATGACTAATGTTGACTGATTTAACTGACTCTGCTGGTACATCAAAGAGGTTTCGATTTATCCAGTCTGTTTTTATTGAGGATATATCAAGGACTCCATCTACAAGATAAGATTTTTCTTCTTTAGGTTTTCTAACATAAAGACCAGAAATATTTTTTGCTGAACTGCTAAGCCTTGATTTGCCAACAATCACTTCAATGATCTTGTCTTTGTTGGAGCCATATAGAGTAAGTAATAAGGAATTCGTATCTTCAACATCCGGTCCCTCAACACCCAGTCGGTGATATAGTCTAGGTAAAGCTGTTTTCGGGGCATTAATTTTCAGATCTGCAGCTCCAAGCACAGTACTTTTTACCTTATCTAGCAATGCAGGATAGCCATCAAATTCATCGATTCCCCAAACATTATTTTCACGGGTAAGATTAATGGATTCACTATATCCTTTAATTGATATTGCACTGATAGATTCAATCTGATTTGCTAATTCCGGGAAAAAAGGTATTTTTTCTTTTTGTGATTGCGGAGCACGCAAATTCGCAAATATTGAGGCAGCAACAATAACAATAATCGTGATAAAAGATAGAATGATAAGTTTATTTTTAATCATAAGTAGTAATTTATATTCGTTTGTTTGCTCGATAGATACCAATCATTAAAGCTAGTAGCGTTATTAACAGTGGGATTAATCCAATATTAATAAACCGTAATTGTGAACCAAGTTTTTCTATATTCTTTCTTAGATCGTGTTGAACACTACGTAATTCTTTTCTTGTTGCTAGCCGCTCATTTCTAAATTTTTCAATTTCAGCGGTTAATTTGTTATTAAGAAGATATGATTTTTCATTACCCTGTTCTTGCTGAAGTTTTCGTATTTCATTTTCAGTTTCTTCAAGAGCTACTTGTAATTCTTTTTCACGTTCACGAAACTCTGATTCAGCCTGCTTGCGTATAGCTTCAACTTTTTCGAATGGTCTCGAGTATTTGCCACGACCACGTAAACTTATTAGATCAGTACTACCAGAAAGATTCTCAATACTATTTATTACAAAATCGCCGTTATTTGAAATTGGTTGTGGGACAGATACTCCAAGCATATCTTGTTTTCGAATCCAAAAATGATCAGCGAGGATATCTGTGTCTGATACTAAAATGACATTTATATCTCCTTCACTAATAAAGTCATCGTCGAGCAATTGTTCTACATCCTTATCAACGGGGAACCCATCTGGAAATACTGTTTGAACCTTCCCTTTTATACGTCCCGCAATAAGTATATTTTTATCATCTGACTTAAAATTATTCAAAATGACAGTGGGGTCACGTTGAAAAAGTATTAAATCACGTTCTAATTTTGATGATTGTTTTGAAGTTTGAATAAGTGGCGTTATTTCCACTTTTATTTCCTTTTCATCAATACTTTCAATTGCTCCAACAGTACCCATATGTAATATATTCAATTCGCTGGTTGAGAAATCTTCACTATTAAAGTTCTTTTCTGTAAGTCTTAGCCATGGAAGGTAATCAATTTCCTGTGGGCCACGTGGACCGCTCGCTTGAACACGCATTGCCGCATTTATGTCGGCAACAATTTTTTCCTTGCTTATTTGAAGCCCCCATTTTTCAAGTATTTCATCTAAATATGAATAAAGTACAGGCATTACATTGGGGCTAGCAGCGTCAGGTTGTGTTCTATCTTGTTCTGCGAGAGGATCGAGAAAAATAATAGCCTTACCCCCTCTCAATAAATATTGATCGATCGCGTATAAAGTTTTTGTATCTAATTTTTTTGGATGGACTAACATCAAAACATCAAGTTTTTGATTAAGTGCATCAAGATTTTCATTAAGATCTATAATTTCAAAGAATTCTTTTAATGCATTAACGATAGTCCAAGTCGGCGCAGTTTGGTCTCCTTTTTTACCAATGATCGGTAGTTGTGAATAAATACCAACAATGCGTTTATCAGGGTAAGCAAGATTGTAAATTAATTTAGTTAAGTCATATTCAAGCGCAGATTCACGATTAGTTTGGAAGAAAGGAATAACCTTTTCATCATCAGTCGAATTTGTACCGACTAACCCAAAATAAACTCTATCACTATTAGCATTAACCGAAACAGTTCTTAAACCGCTAGCTACAGCCTGATCCTCTGACTCTGAGAATGTCTCTGGTTCAATTATATTTAGTATTAATTTATTATGTGCATGGGTTGCAAGTTCTTCCAACATATCTCTTACACGAATTCCGTAATTAGCTAATAGCGGGAAGTCATTCATTGCTTTTTGTGAAAAATAAAAATCAAGCTGAATTGGTTCTTCTAAGTTATTAAGGATATTTATGGTTCCTTTTGAAAGCGTAAATAGTTTATTTTGTGTCAAGTCAACACGCCAGGTTGTTAGTGCAGTGTTTGCAAGAACTATAGTGGCAATGAACAAACACACTGCAAGCACAAGACCAGTTCCTGAAATTACGCTACTTCTAACTGAATGTTTCATTAATTAATTCGCCTTCTTGTTTTCAATAATTACGACGTTGACGTATAGCCAGAAGGTTATTAATGCAGCAAAGTAAATAACATCACGTATATCAATCACACCTTTTTTGATCGATGTGAAGTGGGTAAGAAAACTGAAAGAAGCGATTGCATCAATAACAGCCTGTGGAGCCCAATCTTCAAATAAATCCAACACCATTGGAAACCCGCTTAATATAAACATGAAACAGATGACTACACTTATCACGAAAGCAATAACCTGGCTTTTAGTTAGGGCAGAGATACAAGAGCCAATCGCAAGAAAACCACCCGCCATAATTAAACTACCAATATAGCTTGCCAAGACTACAGTATTATCAGGATTTCCAAGGTAATTAACCGTAATCCACATTGGAAAAGTTAAACTAAGCGCGATAGCAGTAAAACTCCAAGCAGCTAAATACTTAGCAACTACCGTATCCGTAATTGATACCGGTAAAGTCATCAATAATTCAATGGTTCCACTTTTTCGTTCATCTGACCAAAGACGCATTGATATTGCCGGGATTAAAAATAAATATAACCAAGGGTGGAATCGGAAAAAGGGCTCTAAGTCAGCTTGATTACTTTCATAGAAAGCACCCAGATAAAATGTAAAAACACCAGTCATAAATAGAAATATCACTATAAAAACATATGCAACAGGTGTTACAAAGTAACTAGTAAATTCACGTTTATATATTGAAAGTATTCCGTTCATAATTATTTTGATGGCACTGTTATGTTTCGAAAAGCATGATCAATATTACCTTGATCTGATTTAGATATAAGTTGTTCTGGAGTTCCGTCAAAAAGTAATTTACCAGAAGAAATAATAATGGCACGTGAACAAACTGCATCAACTTCTTCTAGAATATGAGTTGATATAATGATTGCTTTTTTCTCAGCCATTTTCTTTATCAAATTTCTAACTTCGTGTTTTTGATTAGGATCTAATCCATCAGTAGGTTCATCCATAATTAATATATCTGGGTCATGAAGTATTGCCTGTGCTAATCCTACTCGGCGTTTATATCCTTTAGATAAAGTTTCTATGCTTTGATCAATAACTGTCCCGATGTTAATTGTTTCGATAACCTCATCAAGACGATTTTTACGTAAAGAGCCGCTTAATTCACGAATGTCAGCAATAAAATTAAGAAAGCTTTTGACTGTCATTTCTCCATACGCTGGTGCACCTTCAGGGAGATATCCAATTGAACGTTTTACGGATAAAGGATCTTCCAGAACATCATGACCATTAACTTCTACTGTGCCACTTGTAGGCTCAAGAAACCCAGTTATCATTTTCATTGTTGTTGATTTCCCCGCACCATTTGGACCGAGAAAACCAAGAACTTCACCGTACCCAACATCAAATGAAATATTGCACACAGCATCAATTGCACCAAAAGATTTTGACAACGATTTTATTTTTATAGCTTGTGACATCAGTTTTTATTAATTTATAGGTTTAAAAATTTGTTACGTACTGTATTCAATTATTCTTATAATTTTACCTAGTTCAAGCAAACTCTAGATTTACGACGGCACTATTTTGCACAAAAAAAACAAATCGTCAATTTTTGATATAGACCTAAAACATGTGTTTCGGTTCAAATTTAGCGTTAAGATGATTTAACTAGTTTAGATTTTTCCGTTTCAAACGAAATAAAGCTGAAATATCCTCGTTTCCATGACCTTCATCCATTAATTGCTGGTAATCAATTAATGTCATTTCAATAAGCGGAAATGCATTTTTTTTCAGGGTGCTTGCCATAGATTGACAAATTGAGAGGTCTTTATGGTGTAAGCTCATCTTGAATCCTGGCTCAAATTCACCTGATAGCATCGTTTTACCTCGATGATCAAGAAACCAATTACCAGCAGCACCTGTGGAGACAATCTCTATAACCTTATCCATTGGCAAACCCATTGCTTCGCCAAATGCCAAGGCCTCGGTCACTGCCTGATTAATTCCTGCTGCCATGATTTGATTGACCGCTTTGGTTGCTTGACCGGTACCATTTGGCCCAATATAGACAATGTTTTTTGCAATTGAATTTAAAATAGGACGCACTTTATCCAGTACCTCCTCAGCCCCGCCTACCATCATTGCCAATGTTGCATTTTTTGCGCCTTCAACGCCACCGGATACAGGGCAATCTAGAAAATTAGAGTTTACTTGACTTAATATGCTTGCTGCTTTTTTTGCTGTCTCCGAACTTACAGTTGATGTATCAATAACAATGCTATTGGCTTTTATCCCGGGCTTTATCTCATTTATTATTTCAAGAACATCGACATCACGCGATACACTAATAATTATGACTTCACATTGCTTTGCTAATTCAAGAGGCGAGTTTGATACCGAACATGCAAATTCTTTTTTTAGCAATTTTGTTTTAGATGTCGTTCGATTAAAAACTATCTGTAATAAATTATTTTTAGCAAGATTTATTGCCATATACCCACCCATTGCTCCTAGCCCGATAAAACCAATTTTCATATTTTTAACCTCATAATTTTTTATATGCTTGATAATGTTTAGCAATAATTTCAGCAACACAGCATGTAATTTTTTTTGCAGCTGGTATATGTAAAAATTCATTTGGCCCATGCGCATTAGAACCTGGGCCGAGTACACCCGTAATCAAAAATTGAGCTTCAGGAAATTTTTCGCCTAGCATTCCCATGAAAGGGATTGACCAACCTTCCCCCATATGGACAGAGGGTTTATTGAAATAATTCTCTGATGCTTCATCTAAAGCCTTTTCTAACCAGGGTGATATCTCAGGTGCCATCCAACCGTCAACGGACCAATCGATTTCAAAAGAAATTTTTGCACCGTTTGGTGGATCATTTAATAAAAGTTCTTTAAGTTTTTTACTGACAATCTTTGAGCTACATGTTGGAGGAAGACGCATTGATAATTTAATCGATGTAAAAGGACGAAGCACATTTCCTGCGTCATTAATTTCGGGCAAACCACTTGCCCCAAGATAAGATAGGGTTGGTCGCCAACTCCGATTGAGAATCAGTTCTACTAAGTCATCACTAACTGGTCGAATATTTCCTTTTATCGGAAAGCGCCTAAATACATTTTCATTTAATACACTAGCAGCATGTTTTGCTTGTTCAATGCGTTTATTCGGGATGTCTACATAACATTCCTTTAAAAGTATTTGTCCTGAAACTGGATCTTCAATTCGATCGAGTAATTGTCTCAATATTCTAAAACTGGAAGGAATAATGCCGCTGATATCCCCGGAATGAATACCCTCATCTAGTACCTCAACTTTTAGCTCACCTCCAACTAGTCCGCGCAATGATGTTGTGGACCAGAGTTGTTCATAATTACCACATCCAGAGTCTAAACAAATTACTAATTCTGGTTTGCCGAGACGGTCTTTCAAATGATCAATGTAGAAAGGCAGATCATAACTGCCGCTTTCTTCGCATGCCTCTATAATTACAACACAACGTGCATGCGGAATTTTCTGTTTATGTAATATTTTAATTGCTAGTAAGGAGGCAAATAGCGCATAACCGTCATCGGCACCACCGCGACCATAAAGTTTATTTTCTTTAAGCACTGGTTTCCAAGGACCAAACCCTTCATTCCAACCCATCATTTCAGGTTGTTTATCTAGATGGCCATAAAGAAGCACTGTATTCTCTGTATCACCGGGAATGTCTATAAAGATAAGTGGTGTGCGTTTAGGCAATCGAATTACATCGAGTTCCATTCCCTCGATATTTTGATGTTGACTCCATGCTACAAATTGATCGACAACTTGCTCCATAAAACCATTAGATTGCCAATCAGGATCGAATGCAGGAGACTTGTTCGGAACACGAATATATTCTACTAATTCGGGGATTATTGATTTTTCCCATTCCTCATCAGTTAATGAGATTGCTAAATCTTTATCCATAATTCATATTTTACCTTACATTCTTATGAGTAATAGCTAGAATATGCCGCGTTATGAAAAAACA
>Ga0114932_10004232_pt1 | contig 13590 bp, 16 predicted proteins | sample 2SBtaG_2_FD_87286 | JGI IMG/M metagenome (GOLD analysis project Ga0114932, IMG submission 87286) | Deep subsurface microbial communities from Kolumbo volcano to uncover new lineages of life (NeLLi) - 2SBTROV12_ACTIVE470 metaG | ecosystem: Environmental > Aquatic > Marine > Volcanic ...
GAGCTGTTGGAGGCAAGGTCTTAATGATTGGCAGTTGAAATAGCCATCGAGTGATTCACTATTAACAGTTTGCGGTAAAACAAAGAAGGTTAAGGGGGATACCAATGTCATCAAACGTCGTTAATTTTGCCGAAAAACTGAGTAAGTTTTCTGAACACTGGTCGCCGCGGGTGGTTGCCGAAATGAACGATTATCAAATTAAGGTCGTTAAAATTCAGGGTGAGTTTGTCTGGCACGATCATAAAGACACCGATGAAGTTTTTCTGGTACTCAAGGGACAAATGGGTATTGAGTTCAGAGATAGTGTGGTGCAGCTAGCGGAAGGCGAAATGTATGTGGTACCTAAAGGTGTAGAGCATAAACCCTTTGCTGAGAGTGAATGCCAGGTACTCCTGATTGAACCAAGTGGCGTTATCAATACAGGGGAGGCCGGTGGTGAGCTTAAGGCGAAGAACGATGTTTGGGTTTAGGCATTTTTTTTAATTATTTCACCGAACCACGATAAACAACCTGAATGATAGGTGAATGACGTCAACTTCCTTTTATTTAGGTATAGTATATTGTATAAATTATGTATATTTTAGTCTGTTCTGCAACAGAGAAAGTTAGTTGAGCCTAGGGAGAGGACATTGAAAAGAATTGCCATTGTTTTTATATCTGCATTATTTGTCATTTCTTGTTCATCAAATACTGAAGAAGACAAGATAGATACTCAGTTTTTAGATTTATCCAGCGCTGAACACAGCGAGCTCGTTGGTAACTATTGGACTGTAGCTAAGCGCGTTAATCCCCAATATCCAGCTTCAGCGGCCAGAGATGGAGTGTCCGGCTGTGTTGATCTAATCGTGGGCATAGGCTCTGACGGCCGTGCCGAGGGGTATAAAATTCGATCGTCTTATCCCAAAGGGGTTTTTGATGATTACGCAGCGGCAGCCCTTTCTCAATGGGAATGGAAAGCATCTGAGGAAAATATAGAACGCACTCCCGTAGTAACTTCGATTCAGCTCGATTTTACTACAGAGGTCGCGCCTGATGATTCCGAGTATATAGAAAATTGCCAACCGAAAAAGCAGGCTAAATAGTAAATTGAAGTTAGAAAAATACCGACTAATTAAGTTGGATTAATTACCAGTGAATAGACGCTAGACATGATTAGAGATGCTAATAAAGGTGACTCAGATGCTATTGCCGATATTTATAATTATTATATCGAAAATACATCGATTACATTTGAAGAAACACCGGTTTTAGGCTCCCAGATGCAGCAGAGAATTGAAGACGTTCAGGAGTGCAGCTTGCCCTGGCTCGTTGTGTTGGACAACGAGATTATCGTTGGTTATGCCTATGCGACAAAATGGAAAGATCGAAGCGCCTATCGGTTTTCAGTAGAAGTAACTGTTTATCTTGCAAACCAGATGCGAGGTCGAGGGCTTGGTAAAAAGCTCTATGAAGCCCTTTTTCTCAGACTCAAAGAACACGGAATTCATACGGTAATTGGCGGTATAGCACTTCCAAATCCGTCAAGTGTCGCGCTACATGAGAAAATGGGAATGAAAAAAGTGGCTCATTTTGAAAAAGTTGGTTTTAAGTTTAATGAATGGCGGGATGTAGGGTACTGGCAGCTTATAAAACCTATCATCACGGTTTAACTGACATTATGTATACGATGAAGCGGAGAGAAAAAGACGAGTTTGTGAACTATACACTTGGAGTAAGTGGTCTTGCCACTTTTGCTGCCTTCTTTAAATCAGTTATGAAGTCAAAACTCTTATTAACTATGGTACTGATTGGCTTTGCCGCAGCTTTTGGCTTTCTGTATTATTTTTTAAACCTAAAATAATTGTATAAAGTTACTATGAACTTAGCCCTCTTTGACTTTGACGGCACAATAACTAACCAAGACACTTACACAAAGTTCCTGCTTTACGCAACCCCTAAGCACCGCGTTATAGCTGCTCTGATTTTAGCCTCACCAATTATTATTCTGCATAAATTGGGGCTTTTAAAAGCCTCACGAACGAGGCCTGCGTTATCCAGAATTGTATTCTGGAACCGCCGGGCACCTGAAGTTTTAGAATCGGCAAAAGAGTTTGCTGAACACTATTTGCCCAGTGTTACAAGGGAAGAAGCGCTTGCAAAAATTGAATGGCATAAACAGCGCGGCGACGAAATTTATGTGGTGTCAGCATCGTTAAATTCATATTTATCGATTTGGTGTAATGCCCAGGGTATTAAGTTCATATGCAGTGAACTGGAGCTTAAAAACAATAAATTGACAGGCCGTTATGTCTCCGGCGACTGCAGTCTGGATAATAAAGTGAAAGGGATTAAACGTACCCTCGATTTGTCCGCGTTTGAAACCATATTTGCCTATGGTGATACCGAAGAAGACATGCCCATGTTGGCATTAGCGGATGAAAAGTATTTTAGGTGGCAGCGTATGTCTGAATTAGCAGAGCCTTCCGATGCTTTGTAAAATAAAAATATTATTTGTTAACGGGTAACCTCAAATGGATCCACAAATTCTGGCTTCACAACTACGTCATCCTAGTGGAGAGCACGCCTCTGAAGTCGCTTTAAACATGAACAGTGCAAACGGTCAGTTGAACGTAAAGTGCATAGATCTTTTAAACCTACAAAATTCGGAGTCACTGCTGGAAATTGGTCCCGGCAATGGAGTTTTTGCTGCTGACATAATCAAACGGGCTGATAACCTCTCCTATACTGGCGTTGATTGGTCAGCAGATATGGTTGCCGAAGCGAAACGCATGAACGAAGATATAGTGACTTCGGGGCAGGCAACATTTCAGCAGGGCAATTCCTCTCAACTCAATTTTGATAACAATGTATTCGATAAAGTTCTGACCGTTCATACTCTCTATTTTTGGGACAAACCACTTGAGCACTTAGTGGAAATTCGACGTGTTCTTAAACCTCAGGGGCTATTCTGTCTCGCTTTTGGCGATAGTTCATTTATGAAAGATTTGCCCTTCGTGCCTTATGGCTTTGAGCTCTACGATAGGGAACTCGCCTGTAACTTGTTGCAAGACGCGGGGTTCAGATTACTCAATGCGGAATATTATGCAGAGCAGGGCGTGAGTAATACAGGTGAAGTCGTTGATAAAATAATAAATATTATTATCTGCAAAGCTTAATTAGAAAGCTGGAAAACTTTTTACCGACTCAGTTACAGGGACAAAACTTGACCAATTTTAAATACATTCTGGTTCTTGCTTTATTGGTAAGTGCTTTCACGTATGCGGACGATACTGCGATCGCAGAGGACAAAGAAAAGTACTGTGATTTTAACTTATATTTACCAGCAAAGAGTGAGGGAGCCCCGGATACCTTACTGTTAGAGCGTTCTGACCTTAGTTCGTTAAATACAACTACCGACAATAATACGGTTCAATGGACAATAGAAGTGGCCGACCATGCGCTGAGTAAATGGAAAGCCGCGAGTAAAGAGCATATTGGTTTACCCATGCGAATTTATTGTGGTGATGAATTGATATCAAACCCCGTTGTCAGGGCACCACTTGGAAAGAAGTTTAGAGTGACCGGAATGGACGAGGGCGCTCGTCGCATACGTTAGTTCCTCCAGGCCGTTATGCAGAAACTTAGGGTTAAGTTTCTGTAAAGGTGTCCACAACTGTATTGGAGCTGGGTATTAAGTTGGGTAAACTCAGTTTACAAAATGACAACACGGTACCAATGGAAGGTGCATAGTAAGTTTTCTTCCGTTAGCTGTATTGTGAAGAGCCGCGCTATTACTAATAAGGGAATGTCTTATGTCGATGCACGAGTTTGAAGACCTGGTTGAGTCGTCGGTTAACTGTCTGGCTCAGTCGAAAACAAAGACGAGCCAGGAACTGCGCTCGCTATTCTGCAACCTCTATCAATTTCAGGAATGTTGGGATACTGGTTTTACTCATCTTCGTGTTATTGACACTTTGTTGAAACACAACTTTGTTTACCAATTTAAACTCACTCAACACCCTGACTACGCCGCGCATAAAGCCTTTTTCGATAGCGCACGCGAGTTTACTTTTGTTGGACTTCACCCTGAAGAAAAGTGGAACGGCGAGACAAACCCCACCGTCGGCTACATTGAACCACCTTACCTATATTGCGATGCCGGCTCACCGCTCTGGCAGAAATTCGTCGAAGCAGGCTTGCTTACGGGCGACGATGCATTGCCGCCGGTGGAAATGGCTATTCAGGATACGGCAAAAGAAGTCATTGTTGAGGCAAAAGAGCAGAGTAACCCTGAATTAGTCAGCCTGTGGTATTCCGCATTAGGCTTATATTTATGGTCTTTTCACGAGGAAGCGCAGCTGGAAGAGGCTAAGTCGGATGCATCCATTAAGGCAATTAGAGGTATTGTTCAGGAAACCGGAGCGCTTGATCTTGATCCGGGTCATGGCTTTTTACAGCAACCGCCGCCGGAAGCTTTAGAAGAATATCCGTACTTGTTCTGGTGGTTTCAAATAAACGAGTAGCACACAAAGATGTACCAAAAAAATAGGTAGGGAAACAGTGAATATATACAAAGTTTTGGGTGTTGCCTTTGTCAGCGCAATGCTGAGTGCTGGTTGTGCAGACAGCAAGGAAGCTAAGCAGGAGGGTCGAACTGTGTATGAGCAAATTCAGCAACGCGATGAACTTCACGATGCCCGTTTTGAAATATTAAAAGGGCTTGAGGACGAAGAGCTCGGACGTGCACTGTACGGTCAGGAAATGTCTAACTTCCAATGGATGATGGACGTTTTTGTCTTTTATGCCGGGATAGAAAAAGTTGAATACACTCAGCCGGAGTTTTTCCATTTAAACCAATACAGCGACAGAGATGCAATGACTGACGCGTACTTGCAGAGCCTGGTAGCGGTAAACAGTTGGAAACACCTCTCTTGCATGCAATATTCAAACGAACAGGGTTTTACTCTGAAGCCTGGCTTTGAGTTTCCGTTTCGTTACAGTCTGACATACACCAATATGGTTTTCGGCAACGGTGATACCCTGGGCTTTCCTGAATATGCGAGCTTTCCTGAGATGGCAAATAATAAGCAGGCATTGGGCGATATTGTCGATACACGTGAAGAATTCTGTTTCACTGAGGCACGCGATGAGAAGTCCCCCAGACCCGTTGCTGTAAAGGGAGAGTTTTATGCAGAGTTGCCAGAACAGATAATTACATTTGAACTCAGCGCTGAAGATGTTGGAGAAACTCTGGAGCGGGACGGCTTTTTAATTAACGTGCTGGAGTTTGGAGAAGACTATTACGTAGTTGAAATTAGTACTGAAGATGGCACCGCCCCTGCGAAATTGTTCGGAAATGAAGATGTTCTTGCTGAGGCCGTTACAGCCAACGGGGATTATCTTGCCTGGCGGTCAACACGACGTCGGCCTATGTCTGAGGTTTATCAGGAAAACGACTTGCTGGAAGAGTTAGTAGAGAAGGCCAAACAGGGAAATATCGATTTAGAAGCCGCGAAAAAAGAGTTTGATGCCTGGCAAAAAGACAGTAAAGAGGCGCGCGCTGGTAAAATTTATTTAGGCCGTGCTTTTAACGGCCAGGTAGATAAAGGATTGCTGACGCTAATGGTATATGGCGAGAAAAGCCAAAAATTGGAACGTGAGTTAGAGCTTCCTGTGCTTGATATGCCATATTCCCGGACTTATGAGATTAGCTCGGGTGATATACCAGAGATTGAGCTAACGGCTCCTGTTTACAATGATCGTCTGCCTGTTACAGCATCCCGTACCGAATTAAATGCACAAGAAATTTCAGACTTAATGACACTACTACATTTCCGGGGATATGAGTTCGACGACCCGAAAAGACAGGATGTTGAAACTCCTGGAGTTATAAGGTGGTTTTACCCCAATGTACAAAGCGATGTGTTTATTGAAAGTGGCAACCGGGTCGCGGCATCTGCAATGGCTGGTCATAAGTTCTTTGATGAAAATAATGAGCCAGTGCAGGATGCCGCTGAAGTTGAGTTAAAGAAAAGTGGGAGCCTCGAAAACACGGACTTAGAGAGCATTGAATTTGCTTATGACTTTAAAGCGCACAGTATTGATTATTATCCAAAAAGGTTCACAACCAAACCTGCTCGCTTTAAAGCTGCGCTTCCGGTGCTTATCGCACCTAACCTGACGAAAAAAAGCTATGCTAAAGACGAATTGCCGCAAGGCGTAAGTCTAAAAGGTAACCGACTCATTATTGACTACGCGGAGTTTGAGCCGCGTGAAACGATAAAAAGAAAAGCGTACGAACAAGAACGTCGTCGGAATGAGGTTTTTGTTAAAGACAGCAGGGGATACCTAAAGGAAATAACGAGGCAGTCTTTTGTGTATGCTCATGGTCGGAACAAGCCACCGGTAGATGTTTACTATTTTTATGGCGAGCCCGAAACCTTTGAAATTTGGTATATGGGGGAGGCTAAATTTATCGACTATGACGTAGATATTGACTTGAATTCTACTGGCACGCAGAACGCAAAGTAATTTATAGGCTTATAGCTTTATTGCTCTGCGCTAGCGTTCGCGGCTTAAGTTCGATAAAGTAGCGGGCATGAAAATCTCATGGTTACTCATTACAGTCATCCTGATACACAGCTTTTTTACCTATGCGTCTGTGGTTGGCCATATGGAAGACGCAAGCCACAGCAGTGTGGATGTTGTTTTTGATGTAAACCATGGTTTGGAACATAGCCCGAATTCTTCATCTTTAGATCTTGAGCAGGGGCACGACCACCAGTTTCATGCGCACGTTAGTTGCATTACTGGTTATGGCATTAGTGTCTCTGCTTGTCCCGTTATTACCGAAGCTCAACCTACCGCTGTGATTTTTGATAAGGGTTTAGCTCATCAACCGCCGGTTCCCCCACCAAACGCTTAATCTCCATTTCTACCGTCATTTTTAAATAGCGAACAATTGGAGAAAAAACATGAAGCGTTTGAGCTTCGTGGTGGTCTTTCTGGGTGCCATATTGGTGTTTCCGGTTAGTGCTGCCGCGTCAGATTTAACTTTAAGTGATGCATTAAACCGCACGCTTAAGAGTAACCCCGATTTACAAAAGTACGATTACCAACAGCAGGCCGCCGAGGCACTGACTCTGCAGGCTGAGTTTTCACCTAACCCGAGAGTTGGACTGGAAGTTGAAAACTTTGCTGGCTCTGGTGAAAGCTCCGGTCTGGATAATGCGCAAATGACGTTATCGTTCTCTCAGGTCATTGAGTTAGGAGAGAAACGCCAGCAGCGCATTAATGCGGCAACAGCCGAAGAAAAAGTGCAACGGGCCGAGTTTGAATACCAGCGCATTGAGGTGCTGGCACAAACAACACAACGCTTTTACCAGGTACTCAAGTTGCAGGAGTTTATTAGCCTTAGCAAGCTGCAACTCCATCGTACGGAGAGTCTGTTAGAAACAGCACAGGAGCGGGCAAATGCCGGCGCGGTTCCAAACTCTGAGGTAACCCGTATCCAACTTCAGCGAGAGAGCCAACGGGCTGATATAGAAGAACTAAAAGGCCAGTTAGCTAAAGCGCAGGCAAAGCTCAGCGCAATGTGGGCTGAGCAGCCAAACTTTAACCAAGTTTCGGGGACTTTTTATTTCCCCTTAAAGTTGCCGAAGCAATCCGACGTTCTAAATGCAGTAAATAAAGCGCCTGAATATTTACGGCTGTTAGATTCCGAACGCTTATTGCAGGCTCAGGCAAAGGCGTTGGAAGCAGACTCTACCTCTGACTTAAGTCTCGGATTTGGCTTGCGTTACAACAATCAGTCGGATGATACCGGTTTTGTTGTTGAAGCTTCGATGCCATTGCAACTGCAAGATCCTAATATTGGGCGTATTCAGCAGCGTCGGGTTTTGCATCAATCGAACCTGCAGCAGCAGAAACTTGTGCGAACTCAGTTGCGCTCGCTGGCACTGGCGCTAATAAACAGCCTGCAAACCCATCAAAACTACCGACAAAAAGTGAAAGACACGCTATTGCCATTGGCACAGCAACTGGTCGAACAAACGAACCAGGGCTATGTGCGCGGTACGCATTCGCTATTGCAGGTGCTGGATGCGCAAAATGAGCTAGCTCAGCTCGAGTATCAAAGAATTTCGCGGGAGCACGCCATATACAGCGATGTCATTCAGCTGGAACGTATGACCGGACAAGCATTTTTAGGAGAACAGCAGTGAAACTATCAACTTACTTTTTAGCAGCTGCTTTGTTGGCTGTCTGTAGTTACACCCAACAAACCCGCGCGTCGGAAGATGACCACCATGAAAAGTCGCATACCGAACTGAGTGATAAAGCCATTGAAAACGCCGACCTGAGCATGGGGCAAGTTAGCTCTCAACGCATGGCTGTGACTCAAACCGTATTCGGTGTAATTGCCCCGGAGAATAACAATATTGCGCATATTAGCGCCCGCTATAAAGGCATTGTGAGTTCGCTTAATGCCAATATCGGCGACTCAGTTGAAAAGGGCGAGGTACTTGCCGTAGTCGAAAACGTCAGTACAGGTACCAAGTTTAATGTAGTCAGTCCCATTAGTGGCCAGGTTTCTGAACGTTCTACCAATGTTGGTGAATTGGTTGATCAGCAACCTTTATTTCAAGTAATTAATACCGCTTCAGTTTGGGTAGAGTTGTCAGCTTTTCCCGAAAACGTGGAAGCAATGCAGGAAGGTCAGACTGCCGAGGTATATGACTTACACCACCATAAAACGGTAAGCGGTACAGTATCTTACATTGCACCTCAGATGACCGGCGGTCACATAGCTCGGGCACGCGTCGTGTTGCCCAATAAGTCAGGACATTGGCGGCCGGGTATGCATGTTAAAGCGGATGTCACAACTGACACCTTTACTGCCAATGTCGCGGTTGAGTCCGATGCGATTCAGAACTTGAACGGAGAAACCGTGGTTTTTATCCGCGACGGCAATCGGTTTGAAGCCAGTGAAATTAAAACCGGTCGCAAATCGGGTGACTACGTGGAGGTTCTTTCGGGGCTTGAGCCAGGCGCAGAGTATGTCATTGGCAACAGTTATTTGATTAAAGCCGACATTCTCAAACAGGGTGCAGGGCACAGCCACTAAGGGGACTATCATGATTGATGCACTCATTCGCTTTGCGGTTGAACGCCGCTGGTTAGCGGTGGCCGCTACCTTTTTGATTGCGGCTGTTGGTGTATATAGCACCATGAAACTGCCAATTGATGCGGTGCCGGACATTACTAATGTGCAGGTACAGGTAAATACCGAAGCACCAGGTTACTCACCGCTGGAAACAGAACAACGTATCACTTACCCGGTAGAAACGGCTATGGCGGGTATTCCGAAGCTGGATTATACCCGCTCAATTTCTCGTTATGGCTTGTCTCAGGTAACCGTGGTATTTGAAGAAGGCACTGACATTTACTGGGCCCGGCAACAAATCAGCGAGCGGTTGCAGCAAGTTAGGGGTGAGCTGCCGCAAGGCGTTGAACCCGCAATGGGACCCATAGCCTCCGGTTTGGGAGAAATCTTTAACTACGTTGTCAGATCAAAGCCCGGGGCAACCGGCGCAGAGGGTAACCCTTACACTGCGGAAAGCCTGCGCACCATACAGGACTGGATCATTAAACCGCAGTTGGTAAAAGTACCTGGGGTTACCGAAATAAACAGTGTCGGTGGTTATGAGAAGCAGTACCAGGTGGCACCTGACCCGGGTCGTATGCTGGCTTACAAAGTGACCATGAAGGACTTACTCAGAGCTTTGGATTTGAACAACCGAAACGCTGGTGCCGGTTACATAGAAAAGAACGGGGAACAATGGCTGGTACGCTCGCCGGGCCAGTTAAAATCTCTGGAAGAAATTGGCAATGTGGTGGTATCCAAGCGGGACGATGCGCCGGTTCGGGTTCGCCATGTCGCAGAAGTCAAACTGGGTAAACAACTGCGTACCGGTGCGGCTACTTCGAATCAGGAGGAGGTGGTTCTGGGCACCGCCATGATGCTGATTGGCGAGAACAGTCGCATAGTGGCACAAGCCGTGTCAGAAAAACTGGAACAAGTTCAGCAAAGCTTGCCGGATGGCGTGGTCGCCGAGCCCATTTATAACCGTACTACCTTGGTGGATAAAACCATTGCCACGGTTGAGAAGAACCTTTTTGAAGGCGCGGTTCTGGTTGTTGTGGTTCTGTTTATTCTGCTCGGGAATATACGAGCGGCCTTGATCACCGCATGCGTTATCCCGCTTAGTATGCTGTTTGCTATTACCGGAATGGTCACGAATAAGGTGTCCGGCAACTTGATGAGCCTTGGCGCAATAGACTTCGGCATTATTGTCGATGGGGCCGTTATTGTGGTGGAAAACGCCCTGCGACGACTGGGTAATGCGCAACAGCGATTCGGTCGGGTATTAACTACTCAGGAACGTTTAATTGAGGTAGCAAAAAGCACGCGTGAGGTATTTAACCCGGCAGTATTTGGCGTTCTCATTATTATGTTGGTGTATCTGCCTATATTTGCATTAAGCGGCGTGGAAGGAAAAATGTTCCATCCTATGGCTTTCACCGTAGTTGCAGCGCTGCTGGGTGCCTTGATTTTCTCGGTCACTTTTGTTCCTGCCTCTGTGGCTATCTTTGTCCGTGGCAATATTAAGCACGGCGAGAACAAAGTCATGCGCGGCGCTCGTAAAGCTTATCAACCGGTGTTACGAGGTGCGTTAAAACTTCCGGTGTTTGTTATTGCTATCGGTTTCGGTCTATTTGCGGTTTCTTTGTTTCAGGCAAGCCGTATGGGAACGGAGTTTTTGCCGCAACTGGACGAAGGCGATATTGCCATGCATGCGCTGCGAATTCCGGGCACAGGCTTACAGCAGTCGGTCGATATGCAAAAAGATGTAGAAGCCGTGGTTGCTGAATTTGCCGAAGTAAAGCGCGTCTTTTCTAAAATTGGTACACCGGACGTGGCAACGGATCCGATGCCACCGAGCGTGGCCGATACCTTCATTATGCTGAAGGAACGCAAAGACTGGCCCAATCCGGATAAAACGAAAGAGCAACTGGTCAGTGAAATTCGTATGGCGGTACAAGAGTTACCCGGTAACAAGTACGAATTTACCCAGCCGATAGAAATGCGGTTTAATGAGCTGATTGCGGGAGTGCGGGCCGATCTTGGTGTACGTATATACGGCGATGACCTTGAACAACTCAAACAACTGGGTGACTCAGCGGCGGCTATTATCAGAGAGGTTCCGGGGGCTTCCGGCGTGCGCGTTGAGCAAATGACCGGCTTACCTATCTTGTCTGTTGAGCCTAAGCGAGACCATTTGGCGTTGCTGGGGCTTACGGTTGCTGATGTACAAAGTACACTGAAGAGTGCTGTAGGCGGTATTCAGGCCGGGGTTATTTATGAAGGTGACAAACGTTTCAAATTATTGGTTCGGCTGGACAATGACTGGCGGCAGAACATTGAAAAATTGAAACAACTGCCGGTAGATGTACCTGCGGCAAATAACCCAGAGCTACAGTACGTGCCGTTAGGTGAAGTGGCTAAACTGACTTTAGCTAATGGGCCTAATCAAATTAACCGCGAAAGTGGTAAACGGAATGTCATTGTCAGTGCCAACGTTACTGACCGCGATTTGGGCTCATTCGTTAATGCGGTTCAGGAGAGTTTAAACATAAACCTGGATATTCCGACTGGTTATTGGATTGATTATGGCGGCACTTTTGAGCAGTTGCAGTCAGCGTCACAGCGCTTAAGCCTGGTGGTTCCGTTGACTCTGCTGCTTATTTTAGGTCTGCTGTATAGCGCCTTCGGTTCTTTAAGCAGCGCATTGATCATCTTTACCGGAGTGCCGCTTGCATTAACTGGCGGAATTTTCGCTTTGTCATTGCGAGGGATGCCTCTGTCTATTTCTGCGGCGGTCGGTTTTATTGCTTTGTCCGGCGTCGCGGTGTTAAACGGGGTTGTTATGCTGTCTTTTATCCGACAGTTGCTTCGGGATGGTTTACAGCTGAAAGACGCTGTATTTGAGGGCGCGCAACAACGTCTGCGACCTGTACTGATGACGGCTCTTGTCGCGAGCTTGGGCTTTGTTCCTATGGCATTTAATACTGGTACCGGAGCAGAGGTTCAACGGCCTCTGGCCACCGTTGTTATTGGTGGTATTATTTCGTCAACGCTTCTGACGCTGGTTGTTCTACCCGCGTTGTTTTATTTGGTAAATAGATTTAAACAGGCGAAAGCGTAATTTTATTAATGATTCCGAATAAGCGCGTTCACTTCGAACGCGCTTTTTTATTGATTTACCCTTAACAAGCAAGTTTAACTTTATTAACATGCTTGAAACATCAAGTTCCGATTATAAGCGACTATTAAGGAAACACCATGAACTCAGGCGCGAAGGCATTAGCTGCTAGCGAAACTAAATTCGACCGCAAAGCCTTTACCATTTTATTTTCCGTTCTAAGTTTACTTTTCGGTGTGGGAATTGGAGTAGCAATAAGCACGGTAGAACTAACCGGCAATTCTGAAATGTACGCTCAACTTGCTTTTAGTCTGATACCCGCAGCTGTTATTTGGACATATGTTCTTTTTCATTATCTAAAACGGTTTGATGATTAAGCCTCGATCATTAAAAACGGATTGGAAAGGGACAATAATGGAAGATAAAAAAGAATACGCTAAGTACGCCGGGTTTCGAATTCGCTTTGCAGCGATGTTAATTGACGTTGTTATCTTGGTGATTTTGTTTTCAATACCCGTTGGATTTATCTACGGTCAGGAGTACTGGCAAGGTGAAAAGCTGATATACGGCTTCTGGGACGTACTGATTAACTACGTTATACCGGCCATACTGACTATCTTTTTCTGGATTAAGTTCTTAGGAACACCCGGTAAAATGATATTGAAATTACGGGTAGTGGATGAGCATACAGGGGGGACCCTGAGTATAGGGAAAGCCATCGGCCGTTATTTTGCTTATATTCTCTCTATCCTTCCGGTTTTTCTAGGCTTCTTCTGGATAGGTTTTAGCGACAAAAAGCAGGGCTGGCACGATATATTAGCTGGTACCGTAGTGATCCGCAGCGAATCTAAAGGGCCTTTTGAGTTTAGATCTGAATAAAAGAGAAACTGACAGAGGGCTACTTTTAATATGTCTTTTGAAGCAAAAAAGCAGGCCGCACTGGCTGAACTTGAAAACTCCAAAATCTGGCGGCCTAACTATGAGCCGCCGTTCTTATTGTTTATGTGGTGGTTAGGAAAAAAAACAAGACCACCGCATTATAATAGCTTTATGCGTAATGCTCTGAGTTTCGGTTCTCTTTTTGCTATTGGCTGGGGCTTAATTATGTGGTTTTTTGTCTGGAACTCAACCGCTCTTTCTTTCCCGGCGACTATTGCAGTTTCGTTATTAGCCGGGGTGTTATTTGGCCTTTTTATGGCTTGTTACTACCGCATCAGTGCGCGAAGAAATCACTTATCCCACTGGCTGGAACTCGCTGAACGTTAGCCGCAACACCCCGAAATGTCAGTTTTCTCACCCGCTTTTACTGCTCGTGCATCGCGAATAATGCGTATTGCAGAGCGCAGCA
>Ga0114932_10004235_pt1 | contig 13573 bp, 16 predicted proteins | sample 2SBtaG_2_FD_87286 | JGI IMG/M metagenome (GOLD analysis project Ga0114932, IMG submission 87286) | Deep subsurface microbial communities from Kolumbo volcano to uncover new lineages of life (NeLLi) - 2SBTROV12_ACTIVE470 metaG | ecosystem: Environmental > Aquatic > Marine > Volcanic ...
CCCGACAAGCTCGACACGGACCTCAAGCGCCCCGGCCGCTTTGACATGAAGATTCCCTTCTTCTTCCCCGAAGAGGCGACCGAGCGCGAGCTGATCTTCAAGGCGCTCGCACGGCGTACCAAGGCCAACTTTGCCAAGCGCATCAGCTGGAAGACCGCCGTCAAAGAGACCGAGGGCTACAGCGCCGCCGAGCTCGAAGCCGTGCTGCTTGCCGCCATGAACCGCGCGGCCGAAGGCGAGAGCGACGTGATTCGCCAGAAGGACCTGAACGCGGCGGCGATGGACGTCATCCCCAGTCGGGACACCCGCATGCTCGAGTTCATGGAGATGCTGGCGGTGTTTGAGTGTTCGGCCAAGCGGATGCTTCCCGATCGCTACCGGGACATCGATACCGATGCGGTTCAGAACCGCCTCGACCAGCTTCGCCTGCTGCTCGGCCGCCGCGCCCAATAGACGGGGTTGCCGGCGCAGCGGTTTTGGCTTAGATCCGCGCGGCTTGACCCGGGCTCCTTTCAAGAGCGGTGCGTTCGCATCGCCGCCTCGTGGGGACAGTAAATACACACGGAGTAAACGATGTACGCCATCGTCGAAACTGGTGGAAAACAGTACAAAGTGGCCGAAGGCGACACCATTACGGTGGACCGTCTCGAAGCCGAAGAGGGCAAGAACTTCGCTCTCGACAATGTGCTGATGATCTCCACCGACAAGGACACCAAGGTCGGAACCCCGACCGTCAAAGGTGCAAAAGTCACCGCCAAAGTCGTCGCACATACGCGTGGCGACAAGGTCATCACCTTCAAGATGCGGCGCCGTCGTCGTACCCGTCGTCGGGTCGGCTACCGTCACAGTCACACCACCCTCGAGATCACCAAGATCAAGGGCTAGAGAGGCACACCATGGCTCATAAAAAGGGACAGGGCTCGACTCGCAACGGTCGTGACTCCAATCCGCAATACCGCGGCATCAAGCGCTACGCCGGCGAGACCGTCACAGCGGGCAGCATCCTGGTTCGCCAGGTTGGCTCCAAGTTCCACCCCGGTCCCAATGTGGGCCAGGGCCGTGACTACACGCTGTTCGCGCTCACGCCCGGCACTGTCGAATTCGGCAAGCGCAACAACCGCAAGATCGTCAGCGTCATCCCGGCCGAGGCCTAGGTTGATTCGAGCGATGGGCATTGCCTCGTCGCTCATGCTGCTCTCTGCCTGCGTCACAATGGGGTCCATCGACCTCGGCGAGACGCAGGAAGAGACCGATCTGCCCGAGTCCGACACCGACACGGATTCGGACTCCGATTCAGACACGGATTCGGACACCGATACGGACTCGGACGCCGACACCGATTCGGACACCGACACCGACACTGGACCCGACGCAAATGCGGGTGTGTGGACCGGCACCATGACCTTCACGCGGGACTCTCCGTTCGGCGGCGGAGGCGCTTGTGATGCTGAAATCGAGCTATTCATCACCGCCAGTGGCTCGGTCTCTGGTACCGGTGAGTGCTTTATCTTCAGTCAGGGCTTTGACGTCACGTCCAGCTTCAGCGGCAGCGACGGCATCGACCACGGCATCATCACCTTCAACGGTCGCGACAACCAGCCCGCCGACGTCGAGTGGACCGGCAAGCTGAACGCCGGCGAGTGGTTCGCCGATTGGGATGGCACCAACGACGAGTACGGCTCGACCGTTGGCTACAGCGGCGCCTTGCTGCTGACCAAGACTCCGTAGCAGTCGCTTGGGCTGGCTAGCCTGGCACCGGCGGCGGGACGTCCGACGGCACGATTGGCTTGTCTTCGCCGTCCTCGGCGTCTGCAGGTTCGGCCCCAGGAACGGTCTTGCCGAGTCGGCGGCATGAGACCTCGCTGCCCAGCTCGCAGCTCTTTGTGTACAGCGCCTGTGCCTTGTCGTCGTTGCGCTCGACCAGCTTGCCCTGGTCGTAGACGTCGGCCATGTAGGTGCAGCCTTGGTAGGCGCCGGCTTCGCAGCTGCTCTCAAACAGCCGGATGGCGTTGTCTTTGTCGCCGGCGATGCCATTGGTGCCATCGCGGTAGTCGGTGCCCAGGAGTGCGCAGAGCTTCTGGTCTCCGGCGTCGCAGCCGTGGGCGCGGTCTCGGCCCTGTTTGCTGACACGGACTGGCAGCTTGAGCTCTTCGGGGCCCCACGCCGAGCTGCAGTACTTCTCGATCTTGATCTCCCCCCCGCCCGTCGGCACATCCACCGTGCCGGCGCACATCTCGGCACCCTTGTCGGCACGAAACTCGAAGATGCCCGCTTCGCCCGTCAGCTCGATGTCCGACATGCCGTCTGCTTCGAGAACTTCGATGGCGCGCTCTTCTGGAGACGAAGAACAAGCGAGCAACGCGGCGAGCATCAGAATGTGCACGGGACCTCCGGGATGCGGAAGTCTACAGCATCAGCGGCGAATTGGGTCCCACAGGCAGGCCGAGCAAGTACCAGCCGACCAACATGATCAGCCAGCCCACGAGCAGGAAGCTGGCGTAGGGCACCAGGAAGGACAGCACCGTGCCGACCTTCGCCTTCTCGGGGTCCACTTCGGCAATCCAGCCCAGCAGGATGGGGAAGAAGGGGTAGAGCGGGCTGACGCAGTTGGTGATCGAATCGCCGAGCCGGTACAGCAGCTGAGTGAAGGCGGGGTGCAGGCCCAGGTCCATGAACATCGGCACGAAGATGGGGGCAAAGATCGCCCACTTGGCTGATGCCGAGCCCATGAACAGGTTGGCCACGGCGACGATGCAGATGAACGCAACGAAGAAGGGGATGGGGAACTGCTCCATGCCCAGCGCACGCAATAGATCGGCGCCTCCGACGGCGATCAGCTGGTCGAGGTTCGCCCACTGGAATGCACGGATGAACTGGCTGATCACCAAGATGAGCACGATGTAGGGACCCATGCGGCGCATGGAGTCGGCCATCCACTCGATGATGTCGTCGGTCTTGGAGATGGTGTTTGCGGCGTAGCCATAGGCCAGGCCGCCGACCGCGAACAGCGTGAACAGAATCGGCACCAAACCCTTGAAGAAGGGGGAGCGCCAGACCAGGTCGGGATTGGTGATGGCATCAGGGTGACGCAGCAGGCCCCAGGTGGGCACGATGGTCAGCATCCAGACCGCAGTGGCGGCGAGGACAGCGACCACGGCGACGCCGAGTGCACGCTTCTGCAGGTCAGTGATGGGCACAATCTCGGGTGGCGGGCCCTGATCGCCGGTCTCGAGCCGAGGCAGGGTGTACTTGACCGTCACCCAGGTGCCGATGGCCGCCAGGAAGAACACGGAGACGGACATGAAGTACCAGTTGCAGAAGACGTTGACCTCTGGGTCGCCACCGGTCGCGGCGTTGGTGAGTGCCATGGCTAGGACGTCCGTGCCGGCCGGCAGGAAGTTCGCCGTAAAGCCAGCTGTGGCCCCGACATAGCCGACAAGCAGGCCGGCGATCGGACTCTTGCCCATTTGCTGGAAGATGGCCGCCGAGAGGGGAGGAATGACCACGATGCCGGCGTCTGAGCCAATGTTGCCGCATGCGCCCAGCGCGAACATGACGGGGATGATGAGCCAGCGAGGCACGGCGAGCGCGATGAAGCGCATGCCAGTAGGAATCAGGCCGCTGCCCTCGGCAATGGCGACGCCCATCAGCATGACCAGCACCAAGCCGAGTGGCTCAAACTCGGCAAAGTTGGTGACCATGTGCAGAACGAACCACGTCAGGCCGGCTTGGGAGAGCAGGGAGCGTGCCTTGACCTCTGCAGAGGGCGCGACCACGTGGGCGCGGTAGGTCTGACCCGCGTCAACGCCATCGATCTTCGCGTCGACGACGATGGCGCCGAGCTCGGACCGTTCGAGCGGCAGCGTCGCGACCAGCTCGGTCTCGGTGTAGATCTGCAGCTCGATGTTCTTGAGCCGAGAGCTGTGTGAGCTGGCGGACAGGTTGAACTGGGCTCCGCTGCCATCGGCGTTCACCTCGACGACCCGCCCAGGCACACGGGCTCCGTCGGCTGTCGTGGTCAGCAGCTGCGTCTCGGGCTTGGTGACAGAAACGCCCGCGGCGTTCAAACCGGCAGACAGTCCGATGACCGCGATGAACAGGCCGCAGAACAGCCAGAACGGGTGAGGCAGCTTGTTTCCGACCCACTCGACCATGTCGAGTGCGCGAGTGGCGGCGGTGCGCTGTTCAGCCAAGGGGAGCCTCCGAATGGCGCCCAGCTAACGAGGTCGAATCAGGATGTGCCGTTTGGGCGGTACCAGACCCCGTCGGCCCCTGAAAATGAAGGGCCCGATTCGCGTGTGTTTCTCCATCTGCATCCGATCTGCAAGCATCATGCAGGAACTATGCTCCCTGCGGCGTAGTCCAGGCTCACCATGATTCAGTCTCTCCGCGACATCGACGCAGCTTTCGTGCAGACCCGCTCGGGATGGGGTTGGCTCGGGCAGCTGGCCGTCATCGTTCTGGGCGTCCACCTTGCGGCTGACCGCCTCGACGACCTGCTGTTTGACGGCATCATGTACATGAGTCTGCCGTGGCCCGATCCCGGTACGCCGGCCTATCTGGCTTCATGGTCTGCGGTGTGGCTCGAGCTAGCGGTCATCGCCTGGGCGTTCATGACCCTGGTCAGCGCCAAGGCCGTTCCAGCGGTCGACTGGGCGGACTGGAAGACCAATGCGTCGCTGATGAGCATTGTTCGACCCATGTTCTGGCTGCCTGTCGGCCTGGCCGGCGCGTGGGTGGTGGGCATGTCCGCCGAGGATCTGATTGCGCCCTACCACCTCGAAGGAGGCCGCGTCGCCGCCTACGTCGTTTCCGGACTGATTGCCTGGCGCCTCACATTGACCGGAAGCTGGACGGTCGCGAGCGCCGCACGCACACACACCACGCGGGTCGATGGCTGGTGGTGGGCGCCCGTCCCGCTGGTCATCGCCGGACTCGCCATCACCTACGGCTTGCCCGTCTGGGGGCTGTTGTCGTGAAGGACCGCATGATCGCCCTCAAGGACTGGATCTGGGCCTTTTTGGGCACCGAACGGTTCGGGATGCTCGACGCCCTGCTTGTGGTGCTGGTCGTCTTTCCCGTCTACATGCGCACACCCGTGGGCGACCTGGGCAATCGAGCCCTGGGCATGGTCTGGGATGGCGCTCCCGAGCCGGTCTCGCTGACCAGCTACTTCCACACTGGCCCCCCAGACGAGGTGGCGGACTGGGCTCTGGGCGAGCTTCCTGACCTCGACGACCCGATGTTCATCGCCGAGGCCGGCCAGATGCCTCGGCTGTACCGGGTCGCGGCGGTGAAGGTCTTTGCCAAAAAGACCCCCAAAGAGACCGTGGCCCGAATGGCCGTGTACGCCGATGTGCCCAAGGGTGAGCGGCTGCTGGCCGTGCTCGACGACCTGTACCTGCAGTCCGATGGCAACGCCGAGAAGGCTCTCGAGATTGCCGTCGTGGGCGAGGAAGCGCGGGATCGCGCCATCGCCCGGGCCACCGCTGCGGGCTTTGATGACCCAGCCCTGCTCGAGGTGCACCGGCCCTTCCTGAGTGCGTCCGCGGGCCGCGAGGCTGACCGCTTCGTGTCGGGAACCATCGCGCTCGGCACCGTGCTCGACTTGCAGTTCCCGGTCAGCGGCAAGTACAGGATTTCCTCCAAGTACGGACCTCGCCATCACCCGGTCTACAAAAAACCCATGATGCACAACGGCATCGACATCGCCGTGCCCATCGGAACCGAGGTGGTCAGCGTGCAAGATGGCGTGGTGCACTCGATCCACTACGACGACCGGTCGGGCAAGTACGTGTCGGTCAAGCATGCCAACGGAGTGCGCACGACCTACTGCCACCTCAACAAGCAGCTGGTGGCCAAAGGAGACGTTGTCAAGAAGGGTGACCTGATTGCCATGAGCGGAAACACGGGTCGCAGCACGGGTCCCCATGTGCACTACATCGTGCGCATCAACAATAAGACCGTCGATCCCCTCAAGATCCATCGCCTGGAAAAGAAGCCCGGATCGTAAGAAATCAGCGCCGCTAGCGTTCCTCCTGCGAACCCCGCTCTGGAGGCCCGATGCGTCCCGCTTTTGCCCTGACCCTAGTCACCCTCGCCGCCCTGACCGCTTGCCAACCCGAGGATGGCACCGCCGTTCGAGCAACCCTCGAAGATGGGCAGGTACTCGTCGGGCAAGTCACAACTGGAACAATCGTGCTCGAGAGCGGCCTGGGCGTCATGAACATCCCGATCTCAGACGTCGGTGAGGTGTACCCCGTCGAAGGTGGCGATCTCGAGGGCAGTGGAGGCAACGTCAGTGTCTGGCTGCGCAACGGCACCGAGCTGGTCGGCAAGTGGTCCGACCCCGAGCTGGCGATGGGCGTTGAAGTGGGTGGCCGCACCGCCAGCGTGAACTTGCCGGTCGATGACCTGTACCGATTCCAACTGCAGGGGGGCACGCAGTGGCCCGAGGGCGAGAACTACCGCGTGCGCACCACGTTCGGTGATGACTTCCTCGTCGATCCGGAGCGCACCCGCCTCGTGATCGACAGCACCTTGGGTGAGTTCGATCCCTTCCTGTCCGAGTGCGCGTCAGCAAATCCCATTGGCAATCCAACCGGTGATTGGCGCATTGAGCTGCACAACGGCACGGTGCTGATTGGGCCGCTGGCCGACGACGCCATCACCTTTGCCCTGTTCATGGGACCCACCGAGATCACGGTGCCGCTCGACGCATTCACAGGCCTCGAGCGTCAGTACTGGGGCGGTCAGCGCGGATGGGACAAGTCAGACTCCACGGTGACCAGCACGCCCCAGGCCGTCGATTCCTATGAGAGCGACTGGGAGATGGCTGCCGAAGAGATGGGCGCCGGTTCTGGTGCGACCGACACCGGCACCCGCAAGCCGGCACGCCAGCGTCCCGCTCCCCGCAAGGAAGTGGTCGACCTGCCCGACGTCGACGGATGGTTCAGTAACAAGGGCCTTCGCATCGAGCGCGAGCAGCAGTACCGCCGCTAGCCCAAGGAGCGGCGAGCTCTGTCTCGTCCAAGGAGCGGCGAGCTCTGTCTCGTCCAAGGAGCGGCGAGCTCTGTCTCGTCCAAGGAGCGGCGAGCTTCGTCTCGCCGGGGTATTCGTCGCGGCAATGCGCTTCGTCGACCACATCGAGATCATTGGAGCCTCAGGGAACGGAGGCCCAGGCTGCGTGTCATTCCGACGCGCGCGCTTTCAGCCCCGAGGCGGCCCTGACGGCGGCAACGGTGGCGACGGTGGGGCCCTCATCTTTATGGCCAGCCGTTCCCGAAACACCCTCGTGGATTTTCGCCGAAACAAGCGCTATGCCGCCAGAAATGGCCTGCCAGGTGAGGGGCAGGACAAGTATGGAGCAGCGGGGGCTGACCTGGTCATTGAGGTCCCGGTTGGGACTGTCCTCTACGACGCGGACACCGACGAACAGCTGGCCGACTTGGACACCGAGGGCAAGACGCTAGTCATGCCCGGAGGCAAGGGCGGCGCCGGCAACTTGGTCTTCAAGACCTCGACCAATCGCACGCCTCGCACGGCTCAGGCGGGCCTGCCCGGCGAAGAGAAGCGGCTGCGCCTCGAGCTGAAGCTGATTGCCGATGTCGGGCTGCTCGGATTCCCGAACGCGGGCAAGTCCACGTTTATCGCTGCAGTGACGTCATCCAAGAGCCGCGTGGGTGCCCACCCATTCACCACGTTGACTCCCCAGCTGGGGGTTGTGCCGCTCAGTGGCCACCGCTCCTTTGTCATTGCCGACATTCCGGGCCTCATCGAAGGAGCCGCATCGGGTGCGGGTCTGGGCCACGAGTTCCTGCGCCATGTCGAGCGCTGCAGCCTCTACCTGCACCTGTTGGCTCCCGAGGACTGGGAGGGCGATCCCGCCGAGCGTTGGACCAAGCTCAATGCAGAGCTGCGGGAGTACGAAGAATCGCTCATGCAGCGTCCCCAGCTGATTGTGCTGACCAAAGCCGATCTGATCACGGACGATCAACGCGAGGCGTTGGTTGCTGGCCTAAAGCGCGTCGCAAAGGGGCGCATTTTCGTGGTCTCGGCGTTGACCCAAGAGGGCATTCCTGAGCTGATCGATCACTGTTGGCAGGCGCTTGTTCAGCTTCGAGGCCAGGGGTCCGATGAATAAGCGTGTGCAGAAGGAAGTCATCGTTTGTCGCAGGTGCTTGATGACGGGGTGTCGTCGAACCTACACTCACTCGGAACGGTTTTATCAGGGGTACAGATTATGATTCGTGTCGTCGCGCTGTCGGCAGCACTCGTCCTCCCGTCTTTCGCATTCGCGTGCGGCGGCTCAAAGGACACCACCACCGCTGATGCGGACAAAGCAAAAACCGAAACCGTTCAGGTTGCAGCGCTCGATGCCGCTGCCTGCGCAAAGAATGCCGAACTGGTGGGCGAAAACTGCTCATACAGCACGGGAATGATGGCCCAGCGCGTCATCGCCGAGGGCGCATCTTGGAGCTACACGGGAACCCTGAATGCCGCTGACAACAAGCTCACCAGCCATGTCGCCGCACCGTTCACCGTCGGACCCGAAGCCGTCCACGTGGTCGCCAATGAAGTGCTGGACAACATCAAGAATGCTGGCCTCGAAGCGGGTCGCATCAGCCTCGAGGGCAAGCTCCTCGAAGTCAACGGCGTGAAGTACTTCGTGCTTCTTGGCTACAAGGCGCTAAACGCCTAGTGATTTTGCACATCACAGGAAAGTGGGCGGGTCCAGATCCCGCCCTTTTTCTTTCCTTGTGTGCAGAGGCTGAGATCACGGACAATGGACTCTGCGGGAATCGCCCGCGCGGGAGGGAGTCATCGAGATAGAGGACCTGGCCGTTTTTCTGGCCAAAGCAGCACTCGAGAAGAAGGGAAAGGACCTAGCAATCCTCGATATGAGGGGCTTGGTTTCCTACACCGACATGTTCGTGCTGGTGACTGCGACCAACCGGCGGCAGGTTCAAGCCATCGCCGAGAGCGTGCGTCTTGAAGCGAAGACTGAGGGCGTCACCGTCGACGGAGTCGAAGGAATGGAGGCCGCCCGCTGGGTGCTAGTCGACTTTGGCGATGTCGTGGTGCACATCTTCGATGAGCCACTGCGGGGCTTTTACGACCTAGATGGCCTGTGGCGCGACGCCCCTCGTATGGACGTGCCGAGTGTCGAGGTCACACCCGATGCCGACGAACCCGTGTTCAGCTGGCCCACCCCCTGAAGCTGCGTGTCCTGACTGTCGGCAAGAGCCGCTGTGATTGGGCTGACACCGCAGTTTCCGACTACGAACGACGCCTGCGCCGCTGGGGAGGCGTCGATGTGAGCGTGGTCAAGACGGCGCCCTACAAAGGCGACGTCGAGGCTGTGCGACGGGTTGAATCGGAGCGTCTGGTCGCTCGCGTCGAGCCCCGTGACCGACTGATCGTGCTGGACGAGCGAGGCCGCGACCCGACCACTCGGCAGTTTGCGGCGATGCTGAAGGGCTGCAGGAACGACGGAACCCATCGTGTGGTCTTCGCACTAGGGGGCGCATACGGCCACCACCAGCTGCTGCGTGACCGGGCATGGAAGGTCATGCGGCTGTCTTCGCTGGTGTTGAACCACGAGGTGGCCCGCGTCGTGCTCTACGAGCAACTCTATCGAGCGATGGACGTGCTCGAGGGTGGCCCCTACCACCACTGAGCCCCACGGCGGGTACACTCTGCCCATGAAAGTGCTCATCGCTGACAAGCTGCCGGACTTCTCAAGGGTGCGGCTGTCTGCCTCGGACGCGCAGGTACGGATGGACCCGGGCCTCAACGGGGACGATTTGACCAAGTCCCTCGGTGACTTTGACCCCGATGTGCTCATCGTGCGGTCGACCCGTGTCACTGCCGAACACATCGTGGCCGGCAAGCGCCTCGCGTTGATTGTGCGGGCGGGTGCGGGGGTCAACAGCATTGCGCTAGAAGCAGCGGCCGACCGCGCGGTGTACGTGGCGAACTGCCCTGGCAAGAACGCCGATGCCGTGGCCGAGCTGACCATGGGCCTCCTCTTGGCCTTGGATCGGCACATCCCCGACTCCGTCGCTGACCTGCGCAGAGGGCAATGGAACAAAGCCCGGTACAGCAGGGCTGGGGGCCTAAAGGGCCGGGTGATGGGTCTGATCGGCCTCGGCGGCATCGGGACCGAGGTGGCCAAGCGGGCCCGGGCCTTTGGCATGAAGGTCGTGGCGTGGTCACGTTCTCTGACGGAAGAGCGCGCGTCCGAGCTAGGAATCGTGCGCTGTCCGACCCCTGAAGAGGTGGCCAAGCGAGGACATGTGGTCTCGGTTCACTTGGCGTTGACCCCCGGAACAACAGGCTTTGTGGGCGCGAGCATCTTTGATGCCATGACCCCGGGTGCCATGTTTCTGAACACGAGCCGGGCCGCCGTCGTGGACAACGACGCCCTGCTGCGGGCTCTTGATGACAAAGGCATTCGCGCCGGTCTGGACGTGTTCAACGGTGAGCCCAAGTCGGGCTCGGCTGACTTCGACAATGCCGTTGCTAAGCATCCGAACGTCGTGGGCACGCACCACATCGGCGCGTCGACCGCACAGGCGCAAGACGCGGTGGCCGGCGAGGCCTGTCGCATCGTCGAGACCTATATGCAGACTGGACGGGTTCCCAACTGCGTCAACCTCGCGACGGTGTCCGGTGCCGACCACACCTTGGTCGTGAGGCATCGCGACGCCGTCGGGGTGCTGGCCCATACGCTCGCTTGTCTGCGGCAGGCCCACATCAACGTGCAAGAGATGGAAAACATCATCTTCGCGGGCGGCCAAGCGGCAACCGCCCGAATTCAGGTGCGCGGTCGCCCTGCCGCCGACACCATCACCGCAATCGAACAGAATGAGCACGTCTACTCGGTCGCAGTGTTCGCGCGGCGGCGATAGCGAAAGAGCCATGGCACGCATTCACAACTTCTCGGCCGGTCCTTCCCTGCTCCCAGAGTCCGTCATCCGCGAGGCGCAAGAGGCGCTGTGGGAACTCAATGGCTCGGGCATCGGGCTGTGTGGCTCCTCTCATCGCTGGCCGCTCTTTGAGTCGGTGCTGGCGTCGGCCAAGGCGCGCATGGCCAAGCTGTTGGCTCTGGCTGACGACCAAGAGGTGCTCTTTCTGCAGGGCGGCGCTCAGACTCAGTTTTTCCAGGTGCCGATGAACCTGCTGCGCGGCGGGCGCGCGACTTACCTGGACACCGGTCGGTGGTCCACGGGTGCGGCTGCCGAGGCACGGCGTTTCGGAACCGTTGATGTGCCGTTCAGCGGGCAAGATGCTGGCTACAATCACGTTCCAGCGCCGAACTCCTGGGGGCCCCTGCCGGCGGGCACCAAATACCTCCACTACACGTCGAACAACACCGTTGCTGGCACCCAGTTCGACTACGTTCCCGATTCTGGCGATGCTTGGCTCATCTGCGACATGTCTTCGGACATCTGCAGTCGCCCGATTGATGGCAGTCAGTTCGACCTCATCTACGGTGGCGCTCAAAAGAACCTTGGGCCATCGGGGGTCACGGTGGTCATCTTGCGCCGCGGTCTTCTCGAGCACTGCGATCCCGAGCTTCCCACGATGATGCGGTACGGGGTTCAAGTCACCAAAGACAGCATGCACAACACCCCGAACACGTTCGGCATCTTCATCGTCGATCGCATGTGTGCCTGGATCGAAGCACAGGGTGGCCTGGCTGCAATCGACGCCAGGAACCGGGTTCAGGCCGGCAAGATCTACGCGGCCATCGACGCCAGCGATTTCTGGTCTGGGCGCACTCAGGCACAGAGCCGTTCGCTGATGAACGTGGCTTGGACAACCGGTGATGCCGAGCTCGACACCCTGTTTTGGCAGTCCGCCGAGGCCAAGGCACAGCTCAAGGGCCTCAAGGGGCACAAGGCCATGGGCGGTCTGCGGGCCACGATCTACAACGCCCAACGAGACGAGTCTGTGGACACGCTGGTCGAGTACATGGCGGAGTTTGCGCGGACCCACGGCTGATGGTCTGGCCCATTGTTCAGCAAGCCGGCCTGATGACCATCCTGGTCTGCGGCATGCTGATGATTTTTGCCGGACGGGCCTGGGACCGGCGCTTGCCAAAACTGCGCCGCCAATTTGACGCCGACCCCAGTCACGACCATGCGTTGGACTTGCAGCGGGCGACCTACGTGTCATTGGTCTTTCAACTGCTCTACTCACTGATGTGGGTGTTCTTTGCCGGCACTGTGTTGCTTGGCGCGGTGGTCTTGGGCGGCATCCACTGGACCGATGTGGTGGTTTTTGTGGCCATGTGTGCGTTTGGCATTCGCTCGTTCTTTCCCGCCATTTCGGAATATCAGGACTTGCATGCGCTGATTGGCCGCGCGTTGGAGGAGCAATGAAGTACGACCGGTACAGCAAAGTCGCGTTCGATGCCCATGGGCTCGACACCGCTGAAGCACAGCGGCTGGCCGATCAGTTGGCCTACGACGCGCTCATTGAAGTGACCCGGGCGGCGTCGAATCGGCTGGCCGAGATCGTCGGGGAGCTCAATCAGCGAGGGCATCAGCTGGTTCGGTACGAGGCTCAGCCTGGTGACATCGACTATCGAGACCAGGTCCACGCCGATCCCTGCGCCCTCAGGCTGGGTGTCTTTGTGTCGATGGCGGCGGGGTACGCACACGTCCAAGATGCAGAAGGCAACACCGTCCAGGCGCGCGCTTCCTGGGGCGGTTCGGGATCTCCCGGCAGCAACCGCGACGGCGGCTAGTTCTAGAGCTTCCGGACGACGACGCCCTCGCGCAGCTTGGGCTCGAACCACGTGCTCTTGGGCGGCATGACCTGTCCGGCATCGGCGACCTCGAAGAGCTGATCGAGTCCAGTGGGGAACAGGTGGAATGCGACTGCCGCTCCGTTGTCGACCGCGGCCGACAGAGCTTGGTGTCCACGGATGCCGCCCACAAACCCGATGCGCGTGGAGCGCCGAGGGTCTTCGATGCCCAGCACCGGTCCGAGCAGGTGGTCTTGGAGCACCGATGCATCGAGGCGGGCGACGGGGTCGGAGTGGTCGACGACGCCCGCCTTGGCGGTGAGTAGGTGCCAGGCGCCATCGAGGTACATCGTGTATTGGCCGCGCTTTGCGGGCACCGGATGCTCGGCGGGCTGAATGTCAAAGGCCTTGGTCAGGGCTGCCAGGAAGTCAGGCTTGTCGTGCCCGTTTAGGTCGTGCAGCACGCGGTTGTACGCCAGAACCTGCAGCCGATCATCGGGGAACAGGCCCGCCAGGAAGTGAGAGCTGCGGTCGGAATTGCGCTTTTGGTGGACCCGTGAGGCTGCGGCGGAGCGGTGGTGCCCGTCGGCGATGTACAGCGCCGGGATGTCGACGAAGGCGTCGCGGATGGCGTCGACGCGTTCTGCGGGTGCGGGCCACAGGGCGTGCTCGACGTTGTCTTCGGTGATGACCTTCCACGCAGGCGGCGCCGCCGAGATCTCTGAGACCAGGGCGTTGAGTGCGGCGTTGGCTGGGTAGGCCAGAAAGACGAGCCCGACTTGGGCGTCGAGCACTTCCATGTGGTGAGTGCGATCG
>Ga0114932_10004237_pt1 | contig 13571 bp, 16 predicted proteins | sample 2SBtaG_2_FD_87286 | JGI IMG/M metagenome (GOLD analysis project Ga0114932, IMG submission 87286) | Deep subsurface microbial communities from Kolumbo volcano to uncover new lineages of life (NeLLi) - 2SBTROV12_ACTIVE470 metaG | ecosystem: Environmental > Aquatic > Marine > Volcanic ...
AAGGGGAGGCTGGGTGGGGTTACCGTTACCCTCCCCTGCCCCCTCCCTGAAAGGGAGGGGAACTTTTCTAGGATGATCGCAGCGCGGAAACAGCGAAGAAGCTGTCCACGGACGGGCTGTGAATACCACTACCTCATTCCCCTGCTTTATTTCAGAATCTACTTGTTGTTCCACAACACGCTCGGCTCCGCCGCGTGCATATGGTTTATAGAGGTTGGTGATGATGAGTTTTTTCATATCTACTCTCTGCCGTTTCTTAAACGTGTCATTGCGAGCGTTTCAGCGTGGCAATCTATTTCTTTTCTGGATCCTATCGGCTCTGCCTCCAGGATGACGCTTCGCGTCAGATTGCCACGTCGCTCGTACCTCGCTTCTCGCAATGACAGCTGTTGGAGTTTTATGCCCATACCGACGAGATCCTTCGACAAAGTTTATACCCCCTTGCGTGGTGCTCAGGATGACAGTGCATATCCCCACATTACTCCCACGTTATCCTCTTGATCGGCCGCTGCTCGCAACGTAAGATACAAGTAATTAATTGACCCATGCTATGTCCGATAAGATGAAAGTCCCACCACATAATGAGGAAGCCGAGAGGTCCTTGTTATCCTGTCTTTTAATCGATGTGAACGCGTTTGTCAAAGTTGGAGATTCTATCACCAGCGATGATTTTTATATTAAGGGTCACGAGATCATCTATCGCACGATCGCTGAATTGTTTAACAAAAGTCAGCCGATTGATGTGGTTTCACTCGGAAATCGTCTTGAGGAAACTGAGAATATTAAAGATGTTGGTGGAAAGGCGTATCTCGTTGAGCTTTCGAACCTTGTTACGACCAGCTCTCACGCTAAACACTATGCCACGATTATCTCCAAAAAGGCAACGCTTCGCCGGCTTTTGAACGCAGCTAATGATATTGTCTCGTTTAGTCATGATGAGTCTGAGGATGTTGAATCAGTTATCGATCGTTCTGAACAAGCGTTGTTTCAAGTTTCAAATAAATTAAATACACGTGCGTTTGTTCCGGTTTCCGATATTTTGTCTGATGCGTTTGAGCGTATCGATGAATTGCACCAAAACAAGGGAAAGCTTCGTGGTATCCCCACAGGGTTTACCGGGCTTGATTCGCTTTTGGGTGGGATGCAGAAATCCGACTTAGTTATTATCGCTGCGCGTCCTTCTGTTGGTAAGACGGCTTTTGTTTTGGATTTGGCTCGACAGGCCGCACTAAAATCCAAGCAGGCAGTTGGGTTGTTCTCACTGGAAATGAGTAAGGAACAACTTGTCGATCGTATGATTTGTGCTGAGGCGAATGTGGATTTGTGGAAGATGAGAACTGGTCGGCTTTCTGAAAAGGGAGATACCGATGATTTCTCTCGTATCGGCCATGCGCTTGGCACACTTTCTGAAGCATCCATTTTTATTGATGATGATCCGATGTGTACGGTGACACAGATCCGTACCAAAGCCCGACGCTTGAAACAAGAACATGGTTTAGGTCTGATCGTGATCGATTACTTGCAGCTTATCGATTCTAAGACGAAAATCGATAATCGTGTGCAAGAAGTTGCGATGATTTCTCGTTCACTGAAGCAACTTGCCCGTGAATTAGATATTCCTGTTATCGCGTTGTCACAGCTCTCTCGTTCTGTTGAAAATACCAAACCTTCTATTCCGAAACTGTCTCATCTTCGAGATTCGGGTGCGATTGAGCAGGATGCGGATGTTGTTATGTTTTTGTATCGTAAATCTGCTGATAAAAACTATCGTCCAGAGGACATTGCACCAGAGGAGCGAAATATTGGTGAGATTCATATCGCGAAACATAGAAATGGTCCGACTGGTGTCGTGAAACTATTCTTTGATCCTACACGTGTGTCATTCCGTAATTTGGACCGTGCATTCGCACCAAAGCCTGCAGCGTATCCACAGAAAGTTGCAGCACCAGCCGGAGGATATTCCAAACAGCCAAATCCACGACAATACCCTCCGCGTCCATCTACTCAGCAACCACCACCGCGGCCGTCTACTCCGCCGATGTAATCCCCTGCCTTTATTGACTATACACCCATTCCGCTGTAATCTTCCTTCTATAATTCTCTTATACATATATGTTCAACAAACTAAAACAATTCAAAGATTTGCGGGATAAAGCTAAGACATTGCAAAGTGCGCTTGGTGATATCAGCGTCGAAGGAAGTGCGTCATTTGGTAAGGTAAAAGTAAAGATGGATGGTAACCAATCTGTGCAAGGAGTTGAGATTGACGACTCACTCATGGAAACCTCAAGCAAATCTAAACTACAAGATGGCCTCAAGGATGCATTCAATGATGCCGTGAAGAAAGGTCATCGTAAGATGGCAGAGAAGATGAAAGGAATGGATGGATTTGATCTTCCTGGAATGAGTTCATAGCATGTATCCTGCAGCACTCCAACAACTTATCGAAGCCATGAAACGTCTTCCTGGCGTTGGGCCCAAAACAGCGGAGCGCTATGCGCTCCATTTGTGTCATTATCGACAAAATGATGCCGACCTTCTTCTGCTTGCGCTCGCAACTGCGCGGAAGGATATATTACAATGTGAGAACTGTTTTCGCGTCGCAGAAGCTTCTCCGTGTGCAATCTGCTCTGACATGCAACGTGATCATTCGATCGTACTCGTTGTCGCTGGATCACCTGATATTGAGGCGTATGAGCGCGTAGGAGGCTTTAAAGGCGTGTATCACGTGTTATGTGGCCTGATTAACCCTGTCGATGATATAGGGCCAGAGCGCTTGAAAATTAAGCAGCTTTTGGAGCGATCTAAAACTGAAATCGTGAAAGAATTGATTTTGGGTTTTGACCCTACGATTGAAGGTGAAGTAACGGGCGTATATCTCTCTCGACAGCTCAAGGATATTCCCGTAAAGGTTTCTCGTATTGCGCGAGGATTGCCGATGGGAGCATCCGTTGAGTTTGCGGATGACGCAACACTAGGAAGTGCGCTGCGCGACAGGCGTGAGATGTAATATAGTGTGTGTATAAAAAAACCGGTCTCCGTGGAGGCCGGTTTTGCGATTAGAATCTGAATTCTTTGTTTCGATTGAATGTGTCATTGGAAGGCGGAGCTCCGAAGTCATACTCCGGTGCGCCAATGTGCGGCTCGATACCTTCGTAGATTTCCAACCAGCCCTCTTCAAGGAACCAGCTAGGGATCGTCGCGTCTTCCAGCAAACCTTCTTGCTGAAGCGTGAGATATTGCCACACGACGTCATTCTCTGAGCCGCGTGCGGAGTGGGTTTTGTTTGCTCTGGGATAGGGGCTTTCAATCCCCTCATGCATCACACGTATAAAAAAAAGACCCTTCATTGAGGGTCCGATACTTCATCGTCTTTGTTTGATTTCCTATGCCATTTCAGGCTCTGGGGTGATGCCGAGAATTGAATCTTCCAGGCTGGTCATCTCTGATGCAAACACGTGCTGATCAGCGACAACACGTGAAGCAATAACCTTGATATCATCTCCATCCAGATCAGGCATCGGAAGTGCCATAGCCTTGTCTGTAGCGGATGTAATAAGCAGATCAAGTCGACCAAACTCCTGGAACAGAATCTGATTGGCTTCCGGAACAAGGTTATCGACCCGCTCCACAATCCCATCGACACGAGTCGCAGATCCCTCGAGCGCCTCAACCATCATCTTATCTGCAAGCATATTTCTCATACGCGGCAGACGTGCCTCAACCGTTGCCATCGTCCGTGCGATCGCTTCTTCTGCAGCAGCAAGATAATCCCACTTGACCTGCAGCACCTCGAGCAGCCCCTGAACTTTGACCAGACTTGGATACGCAATCTCACCTTCACCCGCTTTTACGCGCTGTGAGAAGTACTCCTGTTGACGGATGAGCTCGTGCTTCTCTGCAGTTATCTCAGCTCGCCGATCAGCAAACAGAGATACATCTCCGAACATCTTCTCGTGAGCTTTCTGCATACGTTCGCGGATGAGCTCAATCACACCGTCCTGAAGCTCTTCCAGCGAGAGCTTTGAGGGCTTCAACTGAGCAGCTGTGCTACCACGTCTGTAGTCTTGCACGTCCATCATGTGCACTCCGGCGCCCCATCCAACATGCATCGCAACCCACGTCCAGAGAACTCCTGGACTAAAGGTGAAGTAGAGTGTTCCAGCGAGAACTGCGGCCACTTCAACCACTGCCCAGAAAGTTGCAAGATGATCATCAGGCCGCTTACTCAGCGTAGTATTGCTTGAGTACGTGATCGTCTCGATCGGCCTAAACCAATTTCGCTCGCGTGCATTACCACAAAATAACTTTGGCCACATCGAGAATGCATATTTCCAGATACCGATGTACCATTTCGGGACAGGCATTTCGACAGCGTACTGCTGATCTGCTGCTGCTCGTTGCTCGACCATTGCAACCATGTCGTTATACGATGCGGCCGATTCATGTAGCTGCGGTCGCTGCGCGTCTGATAACCCGAAGGGCCACCAGTCCGCCTTCCAAAACTTGAGCCTGTGATACCATTTCGTCATCTATATCCTCCATGTATGAGTAAAAATTTGTCGAATGAACAGTTCATTAATGTAGCAGTTTTTAGGACTTTGTCAACCCTTGCAGGAGTACCAAAAAACCACCCGAGGGCGGTTCTTATTGAGCTTTAACTACGCTTTGATTTCGCCAACTTTCACTTTCGTGAAGTATTGACGATGTCCTACGTTGCGTCGGTATCGCGTTTTGCTTTTGTATTTAATAACAGAGACTTTCTTTCCTCTTCCCTGCTCTTCAATTGTTGCGGTTACCGTTGCGCCGTTAAGCGTCGGTGTGCCAATTTTAACGTCGGCAGCTTTGTCATCGAATGTGAGCAGAACTTCGTCAAATGTGACGTTAGCCCCAGCTTCTCCGTCGATCTTTTCAATTTTGAGCGTATCTCCGGCTTTCACCAGATACTGTTTTCCGCCCGTCTTTATTACTGCGTTCATAAGAAATGAGAATCTTTCTTGAAGATAATGTTATTCAGATACAGTACTCCATTTTTCGATAAATAAGCGCATAAGCGAGGAGGAGATGTAGATGCATCACCGACAAGCTTTAAGCTTTTTTAGCGGAAAATGGAGACTGAAGATGAGTGACAGATATCTTTCAGAGAGGTTCATTAATTTACAGGAGGGAGTATATAGCGAGTGGCCCGAAATGTCAAGCGATTATTGACATGTGATATATAGTGCATTATCATGCTGTATATCGTTCATTTAAAGGAGAGGCTATGAAACCTGCTGGTTTCCCTAAGACTAACCCCCGGACAAATCTCGGCATTTTAACATCGTGAGCGGTGCTCACAAAATTCCTGAAGTGACACCAGAACTTTTGGCAGATTTGTATGATTGTCTGATGCGGTTTGGTGCGCGCGATAAAGATATGCGCGTACTTCAAGTGATCAATCAGTTCTACCCCACCGCACGCACATCGATCGATCCCGATAACATGAATATTGTCATCCGGCAGAGGGATGATGTCGTCAAACCTGAAAGCTACCGGATCGAGACGAGAGACTCCGTCATCATGTGGGACACACGCGTCACCATCAGTTGGGTCGAAGAGCTCATCGTGCGTGTCGATAAAATCATGAAGTGCCTCATCAGCGTCGACATTGCTACCGGCGCTCGTGAGCAAACAAACCACTAGCACGCCCCCCAGCCTATGCGGCTGGTTTTTTTATTTTTGTGAAGAAAACTATAATCGTAAAAGTGAATAGCGCGAGTATGCCAAACGTCATAAGTTTGCCCGAGCTTTGTGCCACAACAGTCAGCCCACCAAACCCTGATGCGAGTGCCCAATATAAATACACTGTTTTTTTATGACCAATTGTCTTGCGTAATCTGAAATGTAAATGAGATGCATCCCCTTCCCACGGCTTCTTTCCTTTTTTCATGCGCCACAAAATGACGATGATCATATCGATAAGCGGAACTCCTAACACCAAGAGCGCAATCGCGATCTTTCCACCAGAGATAACCGCGAGCACACCTAATATGTACCCAAGCCAAATACTTCCCACGCTTCCTAAGAATATCTTTGCTGGGTGATGATTGAGCGCAAGAAAACCAAGACAGCTTCCAGCAAGAATCGCGGATGCAAGCGCAATGTCTGGTTGATAGTACTGCGAGAACATGGAGAATCCCGCAATAAGAATTGCGCCGATCGCCACAATACCCGTCACTAATCCATCTAAACCATCCAGCAGCTTTGTGGTCCCTGTCATCAGCAACAGCCATGCAAACACAATACCATCCGCTAATAGGAAAATAGCAAATGGACCAAACGTAACATTCGGTTCGATCAAACTAATAATACCGCCAAATGGATTTGAGATGTGCGTGAGATTTGTTCCGAGTAATGTTGCGATGAGTACCGCAAAGATCATACCTCCAAGCTGCCAATGTGCTTTTAGATTTCTCTGGTCGTCGATAATTCCTAAAATGAGAATGACACACGAACCAATCAAAATAGCATTCATGCGTGACGTGGGGATGGTGATCGTGAGATCGATATACTGCAACGCAATATGAACCATCAAAAAAAACGTGACCATGATGGGCACGCCGCCAAGCAGAGGTATAGATCGATGATGAATTTTCCGTCCACCTGTTGGACGATCCACGATTCTTAATTTGTTCGCCACGACAATCGTTATGCGCGTCAAAAGGTACGACAAGAGCGCTGCGACCGCGGCGAACATGAATACATGAATAGCTGACATAGTCTCTTACTCTATATGTACTGCCCCATCCACGTCAATGACAATTGTTTGATTTCGCTGAACCTTCCCCTCAAGCAGTATGTTTGCCAATATATCCTCCACATCAGACTGAATCACACGACGCATTGGTCGCGCGCCAAATTCTGGCGAATATCCCTTTGTAGCTAGTTGTGCAACTGCACGCTCAGTTACATCTAAATGCACACCCTTCTGTTCGTAGAGTCGTTTTTCTATGCCACCAATCATGAGATGAGCAATATCCTCGATCTGTTCCTCGTTAAGTGGTGTGTACACAATCACACCATCGAAACGATTAATAAGCTCTGGTCTGAAATGTTGTTTGAGTTCTTGATCGAGTAATCCCTGTTTAATGACTTCGGTTTCTGCACCCGCACGAACCTGTTCTTGAATATAAGAACTTCCCGCATTTGAAGTACAGATAATAATGGTGTTTGTGAAATCTACCACGCGACCAACTGAATCTGTCACACGACCATCGTCGAAGATTTGTAAGAACACGTTCAATAAACCCTTATCTGCTTTTTCAAACTCATCGAGTAATAATAATGTAAATGGATTTTGTCGGATCGCTTCAGTTAATAAACCTGTTCCTTGCTGTCCTGGTTGTCCGATTAATCGATAGATCGACTGCGCGTCCTGAAACTCTGACATATCGAACCGTGTCATACGATCCTCGCCACCGAAATACACATCTGCAAGCGTTTTTGCTGTTTCAGTTTTACCGACACCAGTTGGCCCTAAAAACATAAATGTTGCAATTGGCTTTTTCCCTCCAGATAGATCTGCTCGCGCACGACGCAGCGCAGCGGATACCGCCTTAACTGCTTCATCCTGCCCAACCACACGCTCGTGCATGGTGGATTCTAAGTTCATTAGTTTATCCTTTTCATCCTCATTAATCGATTCTGTTGGGATATTTGTTTTTTGTGTGATTACAAATCCCACATCCTCACCTCGCACAAGCTGATTTACTCCGCGTTTATTTCGCACGTATACCGCAACTTCCTGAAGTAGTTTGATCGCATTTTCTGGCATTGCTTCATCTTGTAAAAATCGACGTGCAAGCGTGACACATTGCTCAATGGCTTTATACGTAAAAAATACGCCATGTTGTGCTTCCACACTGAATACGCGTGATTCGAGAATCTGAATTGCATCGTTATCTTCAACCTGAGTAACTTCGAGCTTAGTGGCCATTGATCCAAAGCGTGTATTTGCCACAGCCGTTCTGTATGCCTCGTCCGTTGTTGTCGCGATAGCAATCAATCGTGTTTTTTCTAAAAGTTCGGCGAGTGTATCAGATAAATCCTGACTCACTCCTCCACCCACACGCACACCAAACAACCCTTCAATTCCCTCAAAAGCTAAAATAGTATTTCCAGACTGTACTGCCTCCACAATAACTTGCATAAGTCTCTGCTGGTATTGTCCCACATCAGACCCAGATACAATATGCGTAATTGGCACACGAATAAGTCGCTTATCTTTTAAAACTTCCGGCACATCCTCTGAAACCATGCGCGCTGCCAATCCCTCAACAATACTCATCTTTCCGACGCCTTGTAACCCCGTCAGCAATGCCGCTTGTGAACCAGACTCAAAGGCACGCAAAAGAGAACCGATCTCTTTCGTACGACCGACCGTCACCGGCAACGATCCATACTGCGCAGCCTTTGTTAGGTCCTCGCCGATCGCATTGAGGAGTGGCGTCGCCAAGCCCGTCATTGCCGCGCCTGTATCATTCGTGGATCGTCCAACAGCTGCTTTTCGGAATGAGCGCATCTCTCCTGATAGATGATTCATGAAACGGAACCATTGCACGCCATTTTCTAATACTTTTGGCTGTACACCTAATTTTTCGAAAAACTCCTCAAAACGAGGATCAACCATGAGGCACGCATCAAACAGATGAAACACTGTTACTTTTGGATCTCCATTTTTAGCTGCATCCAAATATGATTTGGCAATCGTCTGCCACATCGTACCATTTGTCTCAGCGTGATCCACCTCACCTGCGAGAAATTGATCATGGAATGAGCGAGCAACTTCATCTGGCGGTAATTCAAAACGAATAAGAAATGATTTTACGTCTGGCGTTGCAAGAAGATGTTCAAATAATGTATAGAGTGAAAAATGCACACCAAGCTTGTGTGATTTGATAGCTGCATCTTCAAACGCACGAACAGCACGTGGTGCCCATGCATGAGCGATGTTGTGGAATGAAGCACGATGATACTTTGATACTGACTCCCACGAGACCGCATCGTCATAGTCTGCATCGAGCGCCTCCTTCTTCACGAAATCTACCTTCTGAGCCGCACGTACCATTCGAGATACAACAAACAGCGCTATCAAAATTGCAGCTGGTGCAGTTATGTATGTTTTAAGTAGCGCCTCTGGAATATATGTGAGGTATTCCGGACTGAACGAAGTAAAAAGTTTTATGACCCCTACTTGAAGTAAACTCAGAAGTGCCAACAACATCAGCACGAAGTTAAGAATACTATCGAATGACGCCTGTATTCTCCTTCCCTTAATCGCTTTGTTTGATAAATCGCGTTGCCACGCGAAGAAATAATTGTGTACTGAAAAACCCATCCAACTACCGCGACATGCGCGTCGGATGTGCGCCTGATCTTTTTGATCGCAGATCAGGAGCGGTACTGGTTTTGTCTGCTCTTCCTCCATGTTTATAAAGTTGGAATGTATGACGTTAACATAACATTAAATATCATCATGATTGCTAGTACAGGTAACAGAAACCAACCAAGAAACGCAGCGAGGTACAGCACAAAGATTATCGTGAAACCTACGAAGCGGAATATGATCTGGAATAATCGCATGAAGAAGCTAATAATTCTCCCCTGCCAATCATACTGCTGAAACATTGGCGTAAAAATATTCTTGATCCACACAGCCAGCCCTACCGAATGCCACGTCGACGCACTTGTTGATACCAACCACTTGTATATAAAAACTGCACCACCCGTATACCACCAGATTGGTGCATATACGATGTCGCGTGCGAATGCGAATAGTGTGTACTTCAAGAATGTCATAGTTCTAGGTGCATTGCTAAATAAGCTTTGCCCAAAGTATTCTCTTTTTGGTCAAAATCATCTCAAATCTTTTCGACTATACGTGAGCATATGCCTCAAAGCTTGTTCAATATTTTTGTCTCAAAAATTGAAAACTTTGACCTCAATCTTATTTAGCAATGCACCTAACAATTTTACCATTTTTTTCGCATAAAAAAAAGAAGGCTTGCGCCCCGCCGATCGCCATACACCTCTCGTCATTTATTTTATTGCCACCGCATTATCAGCGATAGTGATGTATACCGTCTCACCCTCATTCACCATTCCTAATGAATCAATGTTCTGTTTTAAGTTTTGTGTGGATTGTAGTTGCGCAACATGTAGTTCGAGCCGCTGATTCTCTCTACCTAATTGCGTGTTTCGTTGTTCAATATCGAATATGGTAAATCCCTTCACTGACACACTATTGATCTGCCATACGTAAGCCAACATTGCTATAGCCAATACCACCAACAAACCAATACGAAATGTAACGGATGATGTATCCGTCTTAGAACCTCTTTTTTTACGTGAGTACGCACGCGAACGGTGCGCTTTTATAAAAGGAGACATGGCGTTGGTAGTGAGTGCTATGAAGCCTATTTTTTAGTCGCGACGCGAAGCTTTGCACTTCGTGACCGCGGATTGGTTGTAATTTCTTCGTCCGTAGCTGTGATTGGTCGTTTTGTTTGAACTTCGAGATCATCACGCCGTTTGAACATCTGCTTTACGATTCGATCTTCACCTGAATGGAAACTGATCACCACGATTGTTCCACCAGGAGAAAGCATGTCTATCGCATCAGCAAGCCCTACTTTGAGCGCTGTAAGTTCATCATTAACTGCAATACGTAATGCTTGAAATGTTCTTGTTGCGGGATGAATTGCCCCACGTCTGCCGCCGATTATGTCTACCAGCTGCATCGTAGTTTCAATTTTCATCTCCTTGCGTGCTTTGATAATCGCTTGTGCAATCGATCGCCACCTGCGATCTTCACCATACACACGAATAATCCGGCCAATATCCTCTTCGCGATATGCGTTGACGATATGCGCAGCCGTTTCTGACTGAGTAGGATCCATACGCATGTCGAGCGGTTCATCGTTCTGAAACGAAAACCCTCTATTGCGATCCGCAAATTGCGGAGAAGACCAACCTAAGTCAAAGAGGATCCCATGAACGTCTCCGAAATCCTCCGGTATGAGTGATTTCAGTTCACGAAAATTTCCTTGCTTTAGGATGATGTTTGCACCTTTTCCCAAATATTTTTTTGCACGAGAAAGCGATTCTGGATCTGTATCTAAACCAAGCAGCTTTCCATTACCGATTTTCTCGATAATCAATTCGCTATGCCCTCCATCCCCAAGCGTACAATCAATAATGTGATCGCCGGCTTTTGGATTAAGATGTTGAAGCACCTCCGCTGCTAATACGGGAATGTGTCGAGAATTCATGTCAGGCATATGTTCTCGAATAACTGCTACAAATTTCTGATGAAAAAAGTGAATAAGCGACGAGGCGATGTTGACCCATCACCAAGAAGCTTTGAGCTTTTTGCAGACGAAATTTGTAGTATGTATTTAGAATCATATGTGTGATATGGATTCTATATGCCGAGTTCGAATAAGTCCTCTGCGATAGCTCCACTTTCCTTCTCAGTCGCCTTCTTGTATTTCTCCCATGCAGCTTGATCCCAAATCTCGATTCTATTATAAAGTCCGGCCATGACCGCTTTCTTTTTGATCTTGGCAAATGTACGCAGATAATCGGGAAGCATAATGCGTCCCTGCTTATCGATGGTTACCTCCATGGCACCTGCCAACATCAAGCGCGCGAACGCACGAGATTGTTTGTGTGAAAATGGCAATGCCGCCAATTTCTCGGCGAGCTTTTTCCATTCTTTGTTTGTATATAGAAAGAGTGAGTTATCTAACCCACGCGTTACGACGGCTTGAGTGCCGAGTAGTTTTCTGAATTTTGTGGGCACTGCGAGACGACCTTTCTGGTCGACTGAATGTGCATACTCTCCGATAAACATAGTGGATCGTTATCAACAGAATCAAGGCTCTACGATACGGCATGCGTGCGCACATAGTGTTGCGGACATTACACGAAGTTTGTAACAACACAGATATGGAACCGTGGAGGAGAAATACGAATTCCGGTGTCATTTGCAGAAAAAACTTCTGCTCCTGATTCGCCAGTTGGGGAATACAGCGTATATCTCGTACGATGCCGCGCGTTACTAACTGCGCATTGCATGTTGTAAGGTAGAGCGATTGAAACTGAAATACTGCGAGTGTAAGTCTTGTGAATCACCTTCTTTGTGAGGTTGCATTCGTGGGATCGTTACCAACGATTTTTGAACACAATATCTCATTCACAAACGCTTATTTAATCACCCACCATTCCCCACAATTCACCACTACATAGTTATAATATCCCACGCTGTGACACGTGTCAACATAATTCATCCACACCTAAATCTTGTTAGATAAAAAAAAGAACCTCCGCACGAGGTTCACTGTATTTACGACGAGTCTTCAGGCTTGATAGTGTGCAACCCACTTTCGGTTCGCCATGACGTGATCACTTTCTCCTGTGTGTATTTACACTGGTGCGCCACCATCGTACAACTCACCGCATCTGCGTCCATGGCTTCTTTAAACGGCTTCACATACTTAGATGCAAGCTGTCGCGCGTTGTCTTCGGTGTATGCCGAAACGAACATTTTTCGTGGATGAGTTGCACCGAGCGTGAGTCCTTTTCGCTTGAGCTCGAATAGCATCATTACAGGTGCGTCTGTCATGCTTCTTCCTTGTTTGAGATGACCATGATCTGATCGACGTGAACGTGAGCTCGCGTTTTAACTTGAAACGGAGCCTTCATTTCAATCTGTAGATAGTAATTTCCCACCTTCGATGTATCATAACTGATACCCGCCGAAATGAGATCCACAATGTCAGCAAGATCCTGTACTTCGAACTCTGGCGTCAGTCGCTGTCGCTCCTCACGTCGGCCATCTCCATGCGGAATGTAAAAGGTCAGCGATAGTCGAACTTTCATCTAAAACTCCTATTTCATAACTGTGGTGACGTTACCAGATATCACTCCCCTTGTCAATACTCATCTTCTCGCTATAATACAATTATAATACTCAATTATGCACATACAAGAACAACCATCAATCGAACATGACGCAGGTAAAGTCGAAGCACTCATGCGAGCACACAACTTCATGCAGTTTCAACTTATCACTGAATCTGGTATTGATGACATGGCGTGGGTTGATACCTACGCTGGCAAGTTTCGCGAAACCGTCACCATAACCGACGACGACAAAACAAAGCCGGAGCGCGCGGATATTATGAAATTGAAACAAGAGATTGAACAAGCTTGTCTTGAGAGCGATATCGCTCTTGCTGTTTCACTTATTCGACAACTTGTTCCAGACTTTCCATTCCGTGCCGCTGCATAAATACAGCATGTCATCCTGAGCGTTTTAGTCGAAGGATCCCGTCGATTTCATGCCTTCTTCGGCTTCATCGCCTTCCTGTGCTTTGATCTATAAAACCCTTGCGCGAATCGATGAGATTCATCGCGCAGTGCAATTAAAATATGGGGATACAAGCGAGCGATCTGCGTGAGATCCTCCTGTATCTCCTTTTTTTGTTTTGGAATGACAAATTGATTTTTCTTTCGTGCGGCTCCTTTTG
>Ga0114932_10004238_pt1 | contig 13569 bp, 13 predicted proteins | sample 2SBtaG_2_FD_87286 | JGI IMG/M metagenome (GOLD analysis project Ga0114932, IMG submission 87286) | Deep subsurface microbial communities from Kolumbo volcano to uncover new lineages of life (NeLLi) - 2SBTROV12_ACTIVE470 metaG | ecosystem: Environmental > Aquatic > Marine > Volcanic ...
AGCGGTAATAGGCGTGCTCCAGGGGCGCCGCGATCCGGTCCAGTTTGTCCGGCAACAGTTCATGGCCGAAATCCCATGGCGTCTGATCGACGGACCAGGGGTCGCAGTCCTGTTCATATATGCCAATCACCAAGCCCTGACCTTCTTGGCGCAGATAATTCTCGCCGCCAGGATCAATGACATGCGGATGTTCGCCGGCCATGGCGACAATTTCCGGCACGTCGTCGGTGACCAGGTACTGATGCTCCATGGCCATCAGCGGCAGGTAAACGCCGGCCATGCGGCCGACTTCGCGGGCCCACAAACCGCCAGCGTTAACGACGTGCTCTGTCGTTACGGTGCCCTGTTCGGTAACCACGTCCCAAGCGCCATCGGAACGGCGGTTCAATTCGATCACCCTGTTGCGGAGGCTGATCTCGGCGCCCTGAATGCGCGCCGCCTTGGCATAGGCATGCGTGGTCCCGGCCGGGTCTAAATGCCCGTCCAAAGGATCGTGCAGCGCGCCGACCACGCCATCGATATTCATTATCGGGCAAAGGTCTTTGACCTCGCCAGGGCTCAGCAGCCGCGTATCCAGCCCCATGTGGCGGTGCCGGGCACGTTCCGTCACCAGGTAGTCCATGCGGTCCGCGTCCGTGGCGATGGTTACACCGCCGACGTGGTGCAGGCCGCACGATTGCCCGCTGATATCCTCCAGTTCCTTGTAAAGCTGGATCGTGTACCCCTGCAGCTTGGCGATATTCGGATCAGAGTTCAGGGTATGAAATCCCCCCGCCGCGTGCCAGGTCGACCCGCTGGTCAGTTCCGAGCGCTCGATCAGCAAGACATCGGTCCAGCCGAATTTGGTCAGATGATACAGCACGCTACAGCCGACGACACCGCCGCCAATGACCACCGCTTGGGCTTGTGTTTTCATGGTTCGCGTCATTCCGTCATGTTCATTGGACGTCCGGCTTGGCACCGCCTTCCGCCATGCGCCTGGCCACGAAGGCATCCAGTTCCTCGACAACGCCCGGGTCCATTTCCGGCGGCTCATATGTCGCCAGCACGTCCTTGAAGATGGCGTTGGCGCGGGCCGTGGCATCCCGGGCGCCGGCCTCTTGCCAGGATTCGAAATTTCGCCAGTCCGAAAGCATCGGCGCATAGAAAGCATTTTCGTAGCGCGCCAGGGTGTGGGCGCAACCGAAAAAATGGCCGCCCGGCCCCACTTCCTCGATGGCCGACAAAGCCATCTCATCGTCATCCACGATGACCGGCTGCAGGAACTCTGAGATCATCTGCAACATTTCGGCATCGATGATCACCTTCTCGAAAGATGCGCTCAGGCCGCCTTCGAGCCAGCCCAAGGCGTGTTTGACGAAATTCACGTGTCCCAGCATACATGGCCAAATGGACATTTGCGATTCGTAGGCCGATTGCACGTCGGGGGCATTCGATGCGTTCACATTGGATGACCGGTAGGGCAGCTTATAACGGCGCGCCAATTGGCCGCCGATCACCACCGCCTTGGCATATTCGGGCGTGCCGAAAGCCGGCGCGCCGCTTTTCATGTCCACGTTCGATGTAAACCCGCCATACATCACTGGCGCGCCGGGATTGACAATCTGCATGAAGGCGATGCCGGCCAATGCTTCGGCATTCTGCTGAACCAGGGCACCGGCCACGGTCACCGGCGCCATGGCGCCGGCCAGGGTGAACGGTGTGACCACCACCGGCTGGTTCAAGCGCGCCATCTCAATCATCCCACTCAACATGGGAATGTCGTACTGCAACGGCGAATTGGCGTTAACCACGGTCAGCAGACTGGGCTCGCGGGTCATGGTTTCGAAATCGATACCCCGCGCAATTCGGATCATTTCGATCGAGTCGCGGATTCGCTCGCGGCTCAGGGCATAACCGAAGCAGAATTTGTCACTCAGCTTGATCCCCGTACTTTCGGCCACCAGATGCCGGATCGGCGGGTCCACATCCATGGGCTCGACCGGGTACCCGCCCATCTGATGAACAATGTTGAGGCTGTGCCCCAGGCGGATGAAATTCGAATAATCTTCCATGTTCCCGGGCCGCCGCCCGCCGTCCGCATCGGATGCGTTCGGCGGACTGGCCACCAGCCCGAAAATCATCGCGTTGCCACCGACCTCCAGGGGACCATGCCGATGGCGAAGGTGAAGTTTGAATCTCGACGGCGCCTTGGCGACGCTTTCTTCAATGAGATCGGGATCAAACCGGACCCGCGTTGAGTCTGGATCTACATCAGCGCCGGCATCTTTCAGAACTTGCCGCGCCGTGTTGTTGAGAAAATTGATCCCGACGGTTTTCAAGACCTCCAAAGACTTGCGGTGGATGGCTTCAACCTGATCGGCGGAAATGATCTCCATGGGTGGAAACGGATTGCGCGGCTGGCGGTAGGGAAGTTGCTGAAACCCGTTTGCCGCCGAGCCGGCGGCGCGCGCGCTTGAACGCTTTCTGCCACGCCTCACCATTGACGGTCCTCCCCATACCGCGCACTCGATCAGGTCCCGAAGCCGGACAATTCATTGTTAACCGATCACCAGAGCGCCGTCCACGGGAACAGCGCATCAGGCGTCGGCGCCTGGCCTCAATCCGCCGGCCGGCATTTGTAGAGCATGGCAGTATCCATTTCCTGGACCACCTCGTCGCGCTGGTTGAGAATTTGCCGCTGCATTTTGACGACACCACGATCGCCCGAGCTGGTCAGCCGGGTCGAGGCCACGGTCTGCGCCATGCGGATGGTGTCGCCGGCCATCACCACTTTCAGCAACTTCCAGTCCTCTATCCCCAACAGAGCCAACAAGGTCCCGTCGTTGATGCCGCTGGCATACTGCAGCCCGCCGGCGATGCCGTAGACCAGGGGGCCATGGGCGATGACGTCGCCGAATTGTGTCGTCTTGGCGTATTCGATGTTGGCGTGAACTTCGTTGAAGTCACCGGTCAGACAGCAGAAGTTGACGATGTCGGCGTGGGTGACGGTGCGGGCCGGCGTGACCAGGGTCATGCCGACCTCGAAATCTTCGAAATACATGCCGCGCACGGGTGGCGTTGGTACGGTCTCGCTCATGGCTGTCACCTCATTTCCCTTCCCAAGATCATGGTGCAATGGGACGACAGGATGCCGCCTTCGTTGTGGACCAGGGCGACGTCGCGCTTGGCCACTTGGCGCTCGCCCTCGCCGCCGCGCAGCTGGCGCACGGCTTCGATAATCCCGAACAGGCCGCCGGCGGCGCCGGCGTGCGCATGCGACAGCATGCCGCCGTGGGTGTTGATGGGCATCCGGCCTTCAATGCGGGTCTCGCCGGCCTCAATCAGGGCGCCGGCGGCGCCGCGCTCACAAAGGCCCAATTCCTCCATCTCAATCATCGGCACCACGGTGAAGCAATCGTAAAGTTCGGCGAAATCGACGTCGCCGGGTCCAAGCCCGGCCATGTTGTAGGCCGCCTGACCCGATTGCACGGCACCGAACTCGGTCAGGCTTTCGGCGCAGATGAGATGTTCATGGGTGTGATATTCGCCGATGCCATGCAGATAGATCGGATCGGCCTGCAAATCCTTGGCGCGCGCCGCGGACGTCACGATATAAGCCCCGCCGGCGTCGGATATGAGGCAGCAATCGAGGATATTGAGCGGTTCCGCGATCGGCTTGGAATTGATCACGTCGTCCAACGTGATCGGCTTGGTCATGTGGGCGTTGGGATGACGTACCGCGTGGTCGCGGGTGGTCACCGCCATCTGCGCCAATTGTTCGCGGGTGGTCCCGTATTCGTGCATGTGGCGCCGGGTGATCATGGCGTAAAAGCTGGGGATGGAGGCGCCGTAGGGTTGCTCGAAATAGGGATGGCCGACGGCCACCAGGGCGGCGACGGCCTGGTCGCGGGACTGGCCCGTGGCCCGGTTCTCGCCGGCGCAGCACAGAATAACCTCCGCCTGGCCGGACGCGATGGCCTCCGCGGCATGCTTCAGCATCACCGCCGGCGAGGCGCCGCCGACGATCATCGACGCATTGAAGGTGGGTTTCAGGCCCAGGTATTCACAGAGCACGCTGCCCATCATGAAATAGGGTTCGGTGAAGGAATACGCGGTCAGCAGGCCGTCGATGTCCGCGGGCTTCAGCCCGGTCTCATCCAGGGCGCGCTTCGCCGCTTGCGCGTTCAGGCCGAGGCCCGTCATGTGCGGCACCTTGCCGATATCGGATTCGCCGACCCCGACGATGGCGACGGCGTTGCGGAGATTGGTTCCGGTCATGATCCGCGCCTCCTCAATCGGCCAGTTGAAACTGCGGAACCTTGGCCTCGCCGCGGTCCTCAAAACAAAGTGTCACCGAAGCCCCGATCTCCACGTCGAGGGCCTTGTCACCGACGATATTCGTCATGATCCTTGGGCCCTCGGCCAGATCGATCAACGCCACCACGTAGGGCACGTCATCGCGGAACGCCGGCAGCGGTGCACGGTGGACGATGGAGAAACTGTGCACCGTGCCGGTGCCGGCGGCATCGACCCATTGCTTGGCGTCGGACCAGCATTTTGGGCAGACATGGCGGGGCATGAAATCCAGGTGGCCGCAGTCTTGGCATTTTTGCAGGGCCAGCCGGCCGTCCCGGGCGGCCGCCCAGTAGACTTCGGAATCGGCGTTAACGATGGGTTCGGGGTGTAACTCGCTCATGTCTTGTCTCCGCCTTGATTTAGATGCCAGAACTCGCGGTCGCTGGCCGCCGGAAAGTCCGCCTTGGCTTTATCGCGGGCCGCGCCGAATCCTTCTTGAAAGGCCTCGGTGCGGAAGGCTAGGGGCTGACCCAGCGCTTCGAAGGCCAACATCTCCTCGGCGCTCTGCTCAAAACTGCGGCCCATGATCATTTTGGTGATGCCCATGGCCTCAACCGGACCGGCGGCCAGCTCATGAGCGTGCTTGAGCGCTACCGCGTCCAGTTCATCATCGGGCAGGACACCGGCCACCAAACCCATCTGCAAGGCCTCGGCGGCCGTCCAGGTGCCATTGGAAAACAGAAAATTCTTGGCCCGCGCCATGCCGACCAGACGCGGCAGGCTGTACATGGTGCCGTAATCGGGCATGGCGCCAAGCCGCATGAAGCCGGCCATGAACTTGGCACTTTCGGCGGCGAAAATGACATCGCCGGCCAGAGCCAGCCCCATGCCGCCGCCGACGGCATAGCCGTTGACCCCGATAACGATGGGCTTCGGCATGCGGATCATTTGAGCGATAAAGGCCGACATGTGCCGGAAGCGGTTGTGGGTCGACCACGAATCGTTGAATTTCGACAAAGTGTCAAAGTCGCCGCCGGCGCAAAAGGATTTCCCCGACCCGGTGATATAAAGTGCGCGCACCGTATGATCGTCCGCCGCCTCATGGATGGCCTTGGCCAGGCCGTCACGCATTGCCGGCGACAGGGCATTTCGCATCTTGTCGTTGGTGAACCGGATGACCAGAACATGGCCGTCCATCTGAATATCAATATGGTTGTCGCTCATCTTCTTCCCTTCAACGCCCCCACCTTATTGGGCGGCGGCGAATGTCCATTGGCGGCCGCCGTCAACGACCAGTTCGGCGCCGGTCACATATCCGCCGGCCGGCGAACACAAATAGGCTACCGCATGGGCGATGTCGGTGACTGCGCCGAAACGCTTCAGCGCAACACGCGACGTCATCACGTCTTCTTGGCCGGTCTCCACGTACAGCTTATCGACGCCGACGGTGCCGGCGATGGGGCCCGGCGAGACGCTGTTGACCAAGATGCCGTCCGGCGCCCATTCCACGGCAAGGGCGTTGGTCAGCGATTGAATGCCCGCCTTCGCCGCCCCGGCATGGGCAGCACCTGGCCAACCGACCCGGCCCAAGGTGGTGGTGATGGAAACGATGCGCGCCGCATCGGATTTTTGCAGGTGCGGATAGGCGGCTTTACAGCAATAGAAGGTGCCGTTCAGGTCGATGTCGATGACCGTCTTCCAGCCGTTCGGCGACAGCTCCGCCGTCGGACAATTGAAATTGCCGGCGGCATTGTTGATCAGGATGTCGAGGCCGCCGAAACGGTCGACGCAGGCGGCAACAGCGGCACTCACTTGGTCGTAATCGCGCACGTCTGCGGTCGTCTTGTCAGCGGCGGCGCCGGCTTCCATCAGTTCGTCCACCGCCGCCGCTAATTTCTCGTCGTCGCGGCTGGCGATGAAGATGCTGGCACCGAGAGACCCCAGCAGATCACAAACACCGCGTCCGATACCGCTTCCGCCGCCGGTGATAAACACGGTCCGGCCGGCCAGGAGGTCTGGTTGGAAGATGTCCGGTTCTGCGCTCATCTATGCGTCTCCATCGGTCTGGGTCCGTTGCTTGGCCACCGTGGCCCGCCGGCCCGGCGCGTACGCCGGTGTGCCGTAAACATCGAACAGCGCCTTGCTGGCATCGTAATGATTTGCCAGGCCGCCGCGCTGCAGCCGTTCAATGGGTCCGTCGGCATAGCCCAGCCCCAGCCGGCAGGTCAGGTCCATGTCCGCCGCCGTGGCCAAGCCTTCATCCAGAAAAGCCAGCGCGGCGTTGTATTTGGGCCGCACCAGACGATCGATGATCCGCCCAGCCTGATCGGCGGAGACGGCGACCTCAAGGCCGGCGCCTTCAAACAATGCCCTGGCGGCATCCAGAGCGCTTTCAGAGGTCGCCGACTGGCGCACCAATTCGATCAGGTTTGACGGCGCATCGTCACCGTTGCGGTAACGCGCAAACCCCAAGGCATTGGAGCCTTCCGTGCCGGCGTTCTCACCCGTATGCACACCCAGGCATTCGGTCCTCAGCTCAACAAGGACCGCGGTTTTTGTTTCATCCGCCGCGAAGGGTGCCCCCAGGAAAAGCACGATATCGCCATCGTCCGCGGCGCCGTCGAAAAACGGATCGCCGGCGGGGAATGATCGGCTGTCACCCATTTGTTTGATCTGGTAGGTCAATCCCTCACCCTCCGAACATGGCGTTGCGGTCGTAATCATAAAAGCCGCGCCCCGACTTCCGGCCCAGGTGTCCGGCCGCCACCATGCGCCGCAACAACGGCGGCGCCGAAGCGCGCGGGTCCATGGTGATCGGATAAAAGGCCTCACAGAGCAGCATCTGCGTATCCAGGCCGACCAGATCGAGCAATTCCAAGGGGCCCATCTTATAGTTCAGGCCAACCTTGATGGCCTTGTCGATGTCGGCGGCGCTGGCGACGCCCGCCTCGACGGCGCGGATGGCGTCGTTATTGAAGGGCACCAAAAGCGCGTTGAGGATGAATCCCGGTTTGTCCTGGGTCTTCACCGGTTGCTGGCCGGCGGCTTCCGTCCAGACCCAGGCCGCCTGGAAAGTCTCATCGGACGTGGTCATGCCCGGCGACATCTCGATCAATTTCATCAACTGCGCCGGCAGGCAGAAGTGCATGCCCACCACCTTGTCCGGGCGGGTGCACCCGGCGGCGATTTCGGTGATCGACAGGGTTGAGGTGTTCGAGGCAAAAATGGTTTCCGGCGGACAGACTTCGTCCAGCTGACCCATGAGGTTCTGCTTCACGCTCAAATCTTCGAAAACGGCCTCAATGACCAGATCGCAAGCCGCCAAGTCACCCATATCGATGGTGCTGCGCATGCGCGCCAGGGCCGCGTCGCGGTCTTCGGCGGTCATCTTGCCGCGGTCCACGGATTTGCCGAAAAAACCTTCGGTTTGAGCGTCGGCACGGTCCAGGGACACATGAGCCCGATCGAAGGAAATCGTCTCAAATCCCGCCCTGGCCGCGACGATGGCGATGCCGGCCCCCATGGTGCCGCCGGCGCCGCAAACGCCAACGGTTTTGATCTTGGTTGTCATGTGGCGCGGAAGCTCCTTCCAATAAGCTGGCGGTGGATCTGGTTGGTGCCTTCCCATATCTGCGTGATCTTGGCGTCGCGCATCAGGCGTTCGACCCGGAATTCCGTGGAATAGCCATAGCCGCCGTGCATCTGCACCGCCTCCGTCGTCATGCGCATGGCCAGATCGGAGGCCCGCATCTTCGCGATCGAGGCTTCCTGACCATAATCCGTGGCGCCGGTTTCGATCAGGCCGGCGACGTAATCAATCCACGTTTCGACCAGCGCCAGTTCACTGGCCAAATCGGCGATCAGAAACTGGTTACCCTGAAAGTCGATAATTTTGCGGCCCGATTGCTGGCGTTCGTTCATGTAGGCGATCATGTCGGCGAAGGCGGCCCGCGCAATGCCCCGGGCATGGGCGGCGATGGACGGACGCGACTTATTCAAGGACGACAGCAGGATTTTCAAGCCCTCTCCGGGCTCACCAATCAGATTGGCGCGCGGCACCCGGCAGCCGTCGAACATCAGCGGCACGGTTGTCGCCGCGCGGTGACCCATCTTGTCTTCCTTGGCGCCGGTGGTGAAACCCGGCGTGCCTTTCTCCAAGACCAGAACCGAGATGGCGCCCCGGTCATCGTCAATCTCACTCCATTTGCCGAACAACAAGATCAAATCGGCCCGGTCACCGTTGGAGATGAAGGTCTTGCCGCCATCGATGATGATGTTGTCGCCGTCCGGCGTGAACCGGGTCTTCATGCCCGTCGCGTCGGACCCGGCCGCCGGCTCGGTAATCGCCAAGGACCCCAGGCCGCCCGCCGCAATGCGCGGCAGCAACCGCGCTTTCTGTTCTTCCGTGCCCAGGTCAATCAACGGCTTCATGCCATGAAAGTTTGTCGCGTAGATGATCCCCGTCGAGGCACAGGCCGCCGAAATAATCGACACGCATTCCAAATACAATCCATAAGACATGGGCGCGCCGCCGTAGGCTTCCGGCACAAAAATGGCGTTCATGCCGAGATCGTCGAGGGCCGCCATGCTGGCGGCGGGAAATTCACTGGATTTGTCATAAGCTGCAGCGGCGGGGCCGATCACCTCATCGGCGCAGCGGGTTATCTGATCGAGAACCAGGCGTTCTTCTTCGTTCCATCGGCGTTGGGCCTGCAGGCGGTCGAACAGGGTCATCAGTGGTTCATCCCCTGTCCGCCATCGATATAAATGGTCTCGCCGGTCAGGAACGGAATGTCCTCACAGATCAGCGCCGCCACCAACCGTGCCACATCTTCCGGTTTTCCGGCACCTCCCGTCGGCACCCGGCTGGCCAACCACTGGCGCACTTTGTCACGACCCAGATAGTCGGCGTTGAGGTCCGTCTCGATATAGCCTGGCGCCACGTCGATGACAGAGATGCCGTCGTCGGCCCATTCCACTGCCATGCACCGCGTCATCGCCGCCACCGCCGCCTTCGAGGCGCAATAGGGTAAATTATGCGGCACCCCCATCTTGTCGAAGAACGAACCGATATTGACGATCTTGCCGCCGCCGTCCTTGAGGAACGGGTAGGCTTCCCGAGACGCAATCATCACGGCCTTGGCATTCAGCGTCATGACTTCGTCATATTGTGCCGTGCTCAGTTCCGCGATAGGGCTGCCGATATAGAGCCCGGCGTTGTTCACCAAACCATTGATCCCGCGCTCTTCGCCGATGGCCGCGATGATTTCCTTGACCTGGGCTTCATCGGTCATGTCACAGACGCGGGCGTCGCCGGCAGCGGAGTCGCCGGAACGGGACAGGCCGACAACGGGCACGCCACGTTTGTCCAGTTCCAACGCGATGGCGGCGCCAATACCCTTTGAGGCACCGCTGACAATGACGCAGGGATCAGCCATCTTTGAACACGGCCTTTCGTTTCCCTTCAAACGCGGCCATGCCTTCCCGGCAATCATCCGTTGTGAAGGCCAGAAGGTTTAAATCGCGCTCCACCCGCAGCCCCGTCGAAATGGGATTGTCCAACGCCCGCATGACCGCTTCACGGGCGTAGTCCAGAACCGGCAGGCTGAAGCACGTGATCGCCGCGGCAAATTCCATGGCGCCAGCCATACCGTCACCGTCGATGATCTTGTGAACCAGGCCGATGCGTTCGGCTTCGTCCGCCTCAACGGTGCGGCCGCTCATGATGATCTCCAATGCCCGGCCCTCACCGATCAGGCGCGGCAGGCGCTGGGTGCCGCCGTAACCGGGGACGATTCCCAGTTTGATTTCCGGCAGGCCCACCTTGGCGTTCGGCGTCGCCACCCGGAAGGTGCAGGCCAGGGCCAGTTCCAGGCCGCCGCCGAAGGCGTAACCGTTGATCAGGGCGACGGACGGGATCGGCAGGGTATCCAGTTTGGCGAACGTTTCCTGGCCGCGCTTCATGGCGGCGCGCATGGTATTGGTGTCCTGTTCGCGCAACTCTTTGATGTCGGCGCCGGCGCAAAAGGCTTTTTCACCGGCGCCTGTAACGATGAGCACCCGGGCGTCGGTCGCGGCGGCCTCATCGATGGCGGCGCCGATCTCGCCGACAATCTCGAAGGACAATGCGTTCAGGGCTTCCTGCCGGTTCAGGGTGATCACGGCAGCGTCGCCGTTGCGGGTCAGTTCTACGGGCATCAGTTGCCTCCCTCCTCGGATTGATATCGCACGGGATCGGGAATCAGATCGCCGCGCTGGGCCATCGCCACCAAATCGCGTTTCAAAATTTTGCCGCTGGCCGTCAGCGGGAAGTCTTCGACGCGACTGAAAAATTCCGGCATGTCGTACTTCGACAGACCTTCCTTCGCCAGATGCGCCAACATGGCGTCGCCATTGACCGCGCCGATGATTGCCAAACATACCCGCTCGCCCAACCGCTCATCGGCAACGGGAAAGGCGGCGGCCTTTTCCACATCCGGATGGCGCATGGTCAGCGCCTCGATGTGGGACGGATAGATGTTGTGGCCGCCGCGGATGATTAAATCCTTGAGGCGTCCTTCGACAATCAAATTGCCGGCGTCATCAAAAGACCCCAAGTCTCCCGACATGAACCAGCCGTCGCAGTTGAAGCTGGCCTGGGTGGCGTCCTGGTTGGCGAAGTAACCCAGCGTCAGGCAGGCGCCGCGGCCGCCGATCTGGCCGACGGTGCCGGCCGGCACTTCGAGGTCGGGGTTCTCAGAATCAAAGATGCGAATCTCATACGCCGGCCCGCCACGGCCGCAGGTCTTGATGATGGTCTCGGTATCATCATCGGGGTGGGTGTACTGGTGCGACGAATTTTCCGTCATGCCATAGACATTCTGCGGTTTGATGCCTTGGTTGACGAAAGCCTCGGCCACCGTCGGCGGGATCGGCGAGCCAGCCATGTAAAAGGTCTCCACGGACCCCAATCGTTCAACACCTTGCGTTTTCTGTTGCGCCAACAGATCCATGGCATGGGTCGGCACGCCCAAGACATAGGTGGCCGCCGTATCGATGATCCAATCAAGGCGGCTGGTACCGGCGGGCGGATCATCGGTGATCATCTCGCCACCGCAGATCAGCCATTGGGCGACACCGACCCAGGCAATGTGATGGGACAGGGGGCTCAGGGACAGCACTTTGGATTGCCGTGTCAGGCCCCAATCGCGGGCCAAATCGCGGGCATTGGCCATCAGGGTATTGGCGGAATGCATGACGCATTTCGGCGCCCCGGTGGTGCCTGAGGTAAAAGCCAGATAGCCGACCGCATTGGCATTGCCATGAGGGGTCGTTGCCGGCACGGCGCCGGCGGACGGCACTGTCTCCGGGGTATAGCGCGCCTTCAGGAAGGCCAAGCCGTTCAGCATGGCGTCAAAATCCTGATCGTCCCGGTCGGCGCCCCAGCCCGGCTCCGTGACGACAGCCGCCGAGCCCAGGCGGGTCAGCAGTTCGATGATCTCCGCACAGGTGTGGGTGCGATGCAGGGACGGATTGCAGGCGAACCCTTGGCGCGAACAGGCCAGAAAAAAGATCACCCCGTCCATCCGGTTCGATGCCCAGAGCGATACGCGATCCCCGGCGACCAGCCCTTTTGCGCTCAGATCGGCGGCAATGGCATCCACGCTGGCTTGAAGTTCTCCCCAGGTAATCCGGCCTTCGCCATCGCGCAAGGCCGCCTCGTCCGGCCGGTCCGCTGCATGGCCTGCCATTAATCCGTAAAAGGTATCGTCCGTCCAAAGGCCCTGGTCGTAATAGGCCTGGGCCTGAGCCGGATCATGCAGGGTGAGAAACGGCCGCATGGGTGATCAATGTCCGAAAGTTGAGGTGTCCGGGTCGCGTTTTTCCCGAAAAGCCGCACTCAATTCCTTGGATTCGTCCGTATTCAGATAGCCGCGCAGCAGCATGTCATGGGCCATGCGCGACAGGCCGCCGACGCCGCCGTGGCGGGCCGCGAAGGCGGTCTTGATGGCGGCCAGGGCGAAGGCGCCGCGGTCCGCCACTTCCAGGGCGAACGCACGGGTTTCCTCGGCCAGCTTGTCATCGGGTACGACCCGGTTGATCAGGCCGATCTCCTTGGCTTCCTGGGCCGACATCTTCGGGTTGGCCATCCAAATCTCCTTGGCCCGCTTCTTGCCAACCAGGTCCTCCAGATACCAGGTACCGTAGCCCGCATCGAAGGACCCCATCATGGGTCCGACCTGGCGAAACACGGCGCTTTCCTTGGCGATGGTCAGGTCGCACATGACCTGCAAGACGTTGCCGCCGCCGACGGCGAAGCCGTTGACGCTGGCAATTACCGGCTTTTGGAAGCGGTCGATGGAATCGTACATCTCCAGGGTCGGCAGGACGCCGGCATAGAGATTGGTCTCCTCCATGCCGTCCTTCTGGCCACCGATGCAGAAAAACTTGTCCCCCGCGCCGGTAATCACCAGAACCCGGGTGCGGGTCTCGCGGCGCATGTCGTTGATGCAGTCGCGGATCTCATGACACATGGTCTCGTTGAACATGTTGGCGTTGTCGGGCCGGTTCAGCGTGATGGTCCCGATGGGGCCGTCTTCTTCATAAATGATCGTTTCGAAGGCCACCTGTCGATCTCCCTGGAAAATTATGGGTGCCGGACAAGCGTCCAGTGGGTCGGCTTTGCATCCGTGCCGTCCGGCCTGCGGTGTCTGATATGCTGGCGCAGTCGATGGGTGGGGTCAACGCCGCCGCGCGGGAACGGCCGGCTTAGCGTTTCAAAACCGGCTCATGCCGCTCCGGCGCACGGGCGCCGCCAAGGCATTGGCCCTGACATGGGCGACAAACCGGTCGACCCAGCGGCCATCGCCAACCTGACGCTGATGGGCGAAGGTGGCCAGCGTGTTCCCTTGAATGATCCCGTCGTGGGCGCCGTCAATGCCATGCCCGCGCTTCACCTGGAAGGCGAAGTTCACCTCTGGGGGCAGATTTTCCAACGACGCATAGTGGAACTCGTGGGCCTGCACGGTTTTGTCCGCGTTAATCCCCGCCATCGGCCAGGGCATGGCCGGCGTTTCGCGAAGTTTTACATAACCGCGTCCGACGGGCCGCTCATGCAGGACCGCCGTGCCGGGCAGAAACCCAACCATCTCATGACGCTGACCCTGCCACTCCAGGGCCTGACAGAGATACATGAGACCGCCGCACTCGGCGTAAGCCGGCAGCCCTGCCTGCAGGACGGTTCGAATGTCGCGGCGCAGCGGTTCGTTGGCCGCCAGGGCTGCGGCCTGCACTTCGGGAAACCCACCGCCG
>Ga0114932_10004239_pt1 | contig 13569 bp, 15 predicted proteins | sample 2SBtaG_2_FD_87286 | JGI IMG/M metagenome (GOLD analysis project Ga0114932, IMG submission 87286) | Deep subsurface microbial communities from Kolumbo volcano to uncover new lineages of life (NeLLi) - 2SBTROV12_ACTIVE470 metaG | ecosystem: Environmental > Aquatic > Marine > Volcanic ...
ATGCTGATGGGCCTGCTGTTGATGGAGAACGCGGACTACCGGCTGGGGGCTGGCGCGCTGGCCATGGTGTTGGTGCTGGTGCCTCGCCAGCCGATCGGCGCTGTGGGCGCGTTGCTCACGATCTTCGCCGGGCTGGGGATTGGCACCAACGGCGATTGGGGCGGCATTGCGAGATTGGACCTGTTCCACTACACCTTGAGCGTGGCCAACATCTGCCTAGCGGTGGGCCTGTCCAAGCTGCCGAGCGATGCGCTGCGAGCATGATGGTGCGACGAGGCTTGGTGACGTGCGCGATGGTGCTCTGGGGGGGGTCTGCCTTGGCCGAGGAGCCGAGGACGGACCGCCTTGAGCGGCTACGGGCCTATGATCTTTACGGCTCGGTGATTGTCCCGGAGCACCACAAAGAGGCTCGCCTGAAGTACGCCCTGAATCCGATGCTGGCAGTCGGAGTCGGAGGCGCGTATTCGGACCGCAACATCTGGCACGGCGAAGTGTCCTATGTGCAGATGCCGTCCCGTGGCTGGATTGAGCTGGAAGCCCGTCTTCCCTGGCTGGGCTTTGCTGGGCCTTTCGCCAGCGGTCGGCTCGTGGGAGGCAGCGTCGTCAGCAGGTGGCACATGGGCTTCGACGAAGACTTCGAGTGGCTCGAGGACGCCAACTTCGCCCTTGGGCTCGGTGCGACGGCCGGCCTGCGCGTGATCTTCCATCCCGGCTTGACGCTGTCTGTTCAGGCCAGTGGGCTGGTGGCGAACGCTTTTGGACTTGGCGATGTACCGGCATCTCGCCGCTATCCCGTGTATTGGGAGGCAGCCCCGGAGTTCAGCATGGGTTGGGCGGTACCCATTGGCGGGCCGCTCCCGTTGCCGAGGTTGCCCAGGATGCCGACGGGCGATGCCGAGGCCCGAGCAGCAAAGCTACTGTACCGCGTGCCGATGTGGGCCAGTGGCCAGACCGAGGTGGCTGTGGTCTCGTTTCCGTCGGGCGGAGACTGGGAGCAGACCGACATGCAAGGCGTGAGCTCATTTGCTCTGACGCGTTCCTCGCTGCAGCTCGGGACAGTTGAAGGCACGACGATGTCGTTGTCGGTTGTCTCGGGCCTGGTCGGTGTCTGGACGGACGGGGCCGATGCTGCGCACGTGCCCCTTGGGGTCTTTGGCGGAGGAATCGATTTCGAGCAGCGCATCTGGGAACGGGACGCGCGGTGGATTTCGCTGGCAAGCCGAGGGGCACTCATTCACATCTACACGCCCTACAATGGACCACAGCCGACGGTCTGGGCCGGCGCTCCGGTCGCCCTCATCGAGGGTGCGATCTGCGCGGGCCGGTCCACCCAGCAGCACGATCGAATCAGCGTCTGTTCCGGGGGGGCGTCCCTGGTCTTGGGACCGCTGGGAGTGACCACCAGCGTTCGCTACTCGGGCCACCTCAAGGGTGCCAGATACAATCAAGGCGGCTGATCCCGTCGGGATGAGCCGCCCTCATTGCCCAAAGGGCAGTGTCTACCTGGGCTCGATGCGCTTGAGCTTCATCTGCACGTCGCCCGACCAGTGCTTGTCGAAGGCGGTGACGCAGGTCGACAGGTAGCGGTCGTAGTCTTCGTAGACCTGATCGCCCCAGTTCTCGCGGATCTTGCCTTCGTGCAGCCGCAGACGACGCAGCCACTCGGCGGTGGTCATGCCGTAGTCGCGGCGGCGCATCTTCATCTCGATCAGTTCCCAGTAGGGGTTGATCGCGACGACCAGCTCTTCGATGCGGGGGTTGAGGCCACCGGGGAAGATGACGTCGGCGGTAAAGGCGAGGTCTTGCAGGTCTTTGCGCTTGCGAGGCACGCGGTTGCGCAGGATGGCCTGGAAGCCGAAGAAGGCTCCGGGCTCGACCCATTCGGCCAGCTTGTTGAAGTAGGTGCGGTAGATCTCGACAGCCTTGCCCTGGCGGGCCTGCTTGGGAGAGCACAGGTGGTCGATCATCTCGATCGAGATGAGGCCGTCGTACTTCTCTTCGGGCTCGTACAGCGCGTAGTCGCACAGAATGAAGCGAGCCTTCTCTTCGGACAGACCACGCTCGGCGCAGTACTCGAGCTGACCCGTCGACAGCGTGATGCCGTCGGCGCGCTTGATGCCGCGACGGACTGCACAGTCGATGGCCGAACCCCAGCCACACCCGATGTCGAGCATGGTCTTGTTCTCGTCGAGCTCGGCGTAGTCGTACAGGATGTCGAGCTTGTGCTCTTGCGCTTCTTCGAGGGTCATGCCCGGCTTGTCGTAGGCCGCACTGGTGTAGTGCATGTTCTTGTCGAGCCACAGCTCGAAGAACTCGTTGGAGACGCTGTAGGAGACGTCGATTTCTTCTTGAGTAGAGGTCATTGATCCCTCGAATAAAACACGTGGTGCGGGGGCCAAATACCCCCCTGTGATCCCCGCGTCAACGCACTTGTCATCGCTGGAAACAGTGACCCGTCAGTCGGTTTTCATTGCGGCGTCCATCTATTCAAGATATCAATTGAATAGTTGAGGATGAAGATTGGCACTCGACCCATTCAAGAGCGCTGCCTACGACGCGGTGGCCCGCACTGCCTCAGCGCTCTCAAGCCCCCGCCGCTTGCTGTTGTTGGACCTTCTGGCGCAGGGGCCGTTGACCGTCGACGCCCTAGCGACCGAGGCCGGCTTGAGCGTGGCCAACGCCTCGCAGCACCTGCAGAAACTGCGCGGGGCCGAGCTGGTGTACACCGAGCGTGATGGCAACCATGTGCGATACGCCCTGGCCGACCAGTCGGTGAACGCACTGATGGTCTGCCTGCACCGGACGTCGGTCGCCCGTTCAGCTCAGCTGCAGCGCCTGCGTGCTGAACACCTCGATGACGTGGACCAAGAGCCCGCCGGCGACGAGCTGCTTCGTCAGCTGGCCCAGGGCGAAGTGACAGTGATTGATGTGCGCTCTGCACGCGAGTTCGCGGCGGGTCATCTGCCAGGGTCACTGTCCATGCCTCTCCAAGAGCTGCCAGAGCGGCTGTCAGAGATTCCCTTGGACCGGCCGGTCGTTGCCTACTGTCGGGGCGCGTACTGTGCATGGGCGGGCACGGCTGTAGAGCTGCTCACCGCCGAGGGGTACGACGCCCGGCGTACCTCGGATGGTGTGTCCGAGTGGCGCGCTGACGGCCTTGATCTGTGAAATCCGGGCTGCGCGAGAACGCGGCTCAATTTGGCCTGTTGATGCTGATCAACGGCTTTGTCGGTGCCATGGTCGGCATGGAGCGCACGATCCTGCCGGACTTGGCCGAGGACGAGTTCGCCATCGCCGGCAAGACAGCGCTGTTGTCCTTCATCGCGGTCTTCGGCCTGACCAAGGCCCTGTCCAACTACATGGCCGGCACCCTGGCCGAGAACGGTCGGCGTCGGGTGCTCATCGCCGGTTGGTTGGCCGCAGCCCCGGTGCCATTTCTGCTGATGTGGGCTCCGACGTGGGGCTGGGTGCTGCTGGCGAACGCCTTGCTGGGTGTCAGTCAGGGACTCTCGTGGTCGGCGACGGTCATCATGAAGATCGACCTCGCAGGCTCCAAGCAGCGCGGCCTGGCCATGGGCCTGAACGAGTTTGCCGGGTACGCAGCTGTTGGTCTGTCGGCGCTCGCCACGGGCTGGGTTGCTGCCCAGCATGGGCTTCGGCCAGCGCCCATGTGGCTGGGCGTCGGGTTTGTGGTGCTGGGCTTGGGGCTGTCACTGCTGTTTACTCGCGAGACGCGCGAGATCGCCTTGCTCGAGGCTGCCGAGCCCACGCCGCCGGGCGAGGGCATCTCGCTGTTCATGGCGTCCCAGGCTGGCTTGGCCAACAACCTCAACGATGGCGTGGCCTGGGGGCTGTTCCCGCTGATCTACGGCGCGGCCAACATCCCGCTGGCCTCGATTGCCCTGTTGGTGGCGATCTACCCAACCGTTTGGGGGGTGGGGCAGCTGTTCACCGGCGCGCTGTCCGACGTCGTCGGCCGGCGCATCCTGATCGTTCTGGGAATGTGGATTCAGGCGCTGTCCATCGCAGCAGTGGTCTTCGCCACCGAGTTCTGGGGCTACGGCATCGCTGCTGCCCTGCAAGGCCTTGGCACCGCCATGGTCTATCCAACTCTTCTCGCGGCGGTGGCGGACGGGTCTGCTCCGACTGCGCGCGCCACCGCCGTGGGCACCTACCGGCTGTGGCGCGATCTCGGCTATGTGGTGGGTGCGTTGCTCGCTGGTGCGATCGCCGACGCGTTCAGCATCGACGCCGCCGTGCTTAGCGTGGCAGCCATCACTTTCCTTTCCGGCGCGCTTGTGGCATTCCGGGCTCTTCAATCCGAGGCATCCAGTGATCTTCCGTCAGCTCTATGACCGCGACACCTGCACCTTCACCTATCTGATCGGCGATGACTGGAGCCGCGAGGCCGTGCTGATCGATCCGGTCATCGAGCACCTCGAGCGCGACATCAGCATCCTGTCCCAGCTGGGGCTCAAGCTGGTGCACACCCTCGATACCCATGCTCATGCCGACCACATCACCGCGGCAGCGGCTCTGCGTGCCAAGACCGGTGCCCTGGTTGGGTACTCCCGGTCCAGCGGCGTCGAGGGGGCCGACCGGCTGTTCGATGACGGAGACGCGCTGCGCTTCGGCCTGCAGGCCATCGAGGTCCGGGCCACCCCAGGTCACACGTCGGGTTGTGTGACCTATGTCAGCGCCAGTGATGGGGCGGCGTTCACCGGCGATGCGCTGTTCGTGCGTGGCTGTGGGCGCACAGACTTCCAGGGCGGAAGCGCCCAGACGCTCTACCGCTCGGTTCGGGACAAGATCTTCAGCCTGCCCGATGGCACGCTCATCTACCCCGGACACGACTACAAGGGACGCACCGTCACCACGGTTCAAGAGGAGCGCAACTTCAATCCACGTCTTGGTGGTGGCCGCACCGAAGAGCAGTTCGTGTCGATCATGAACGAGCTCGATCTGGCCTACCCCCGCAAGCTCGACGTGGCCGTGCCAGCCAACATGCGCTGTGGTGTCGTGGGCGACGAGCCCATTGAACACGCCGCTCCAGTCGACGCCGACGCGTGGCCCGTGTTCCGCACGCCGTCGGGGGCGCCAAATCTGCCTGCCATCTGGGTCGCCGAGAACCGGGACCGCATTCGCCTGATCGATGTGCGCGAGCCGTCGGAGCTCTCTGGACCTCAGGGTCGACTCGACGGCGGCGAGCCGGTGCCGCTGGCAACCGTGATCGAGGCCAGCAAAGGCTGGGACAAGGACGACCGCTTGGTGATCTACTGCCGGGTCGGCGGCCGCTCTGACAAGGCTGCGCTGCAGCTCGAGGGCCTCGGCTTCCGCTCTGTCGCCAGCATGACCGGCGGCATTCTGCGATGGAGCAAGCTCGGTCTGCCGCTCGCGGCCGACGCCCAGGGCTGATCTAGGAGCCCTCGCCTCCGACGAAGTGGCCGTCATCGCCCACGATCCAGGTGTTCTGCACGTCGGCGGTCGCCTGGACCGCATCGGCCAGGGTCAGGCGCCATTGCCGGTCACTGCGGGGCCACGGAACGGCGCCGACCTCGACAATGGCGAGATCTGCTCCGCGCACCAGCCGCTGTACGGCCTGTGGTCGTGCGGCCGCCGGCGCATAGGCGATGGTCTGGCCCGCGACCGTCACCCGAAAGCCGACCGCCTGCCTGGACTCGACGGTGGGCTCGTCTCCCCATCGCGGCTCTCCGGCCGCATAGGACACAGTCTTGACTGCCATGGCGCCCACGTCAAACTCGGCTCCAGGCGCTTCGGCATCGAGTGTGACCGGGTACCGTCCCCACCCTCGCACCCACGTCTCGGCGAGCATGGGGCCGCGCTCGTGACCCAGCGCGAACCACAGGCTTAGGGCGGCGTCCTGGCTTCGGCCTGGCTCGAGCTGGCAGAGCAGGCCCACCATGCCGCCGATGGACTGCATGCGTCCGCCGCTCAAGGCGACCGCGCGCAGTCGGCCCAGTTGAGTAGGGCTCATCAGGCGCGACGAGCCCGGAGGCACGTCCAGCAGCAGCCCGTCGCCGCCGGATTCGATGTAGACCCCGCCCATAAGCCAGGTGACGACCAGGCCATCGCCTTGCCACAGGCTCATCGATGGTCCTCGATCCACCCACCGATCAGGGGGAAGACCTCGTCGGCGGCGAAGTCCGACACCCCAAAGTCGAGGTGGCCATAGTCGCCCTTGAAGCCGTTGGCTTCAGACAGCATGACGAAGCGTTTGTCGTCGCTTCCAATGGCGTCGTAGTAGCTCCAGACCCGGTCGGCGGCGGCGATGCGGTCCGCTCGGCCAGCCAGGAAGAGCATCGGAGTGGTGACGTCATCCAGACTGGTTCGGTACGTTGTGCTGCCATCGGCCGAGGCGAACTCGCCGTTCCGTGCCGCGCGTCCGAACTGCATCATCTCGCCATGGGACAGCGGCGAGACGATGCGGTCATACATCTGCTCGCGGGCGCCGGGGGACATCAGGCCGGGGTTGAAGAGGCGGTCGTCGATGCCCAGTGGGGTCTGTTCGAAGCCCTTGATCAGCTTGGCGCCCATCGGTGAGGGCACAAAGGACAGTGCGCTGACCGCCCACGTGTTCTTCAGGGCCAAGTCGGTCACCAGATCGGGGTCACGGAAGTCCAAGGGGGAGCCCACTGCCACGGCACTAGCCAGCGGCGGCAGGCTGTTCTGCGACAGGTAGATGGCCAGGACCATGCCGCCCATGCTGTGGCCGACGTAGTGCACTTCCGATTCGTTCGATTGGTCGAGCACATAGGCAAACGCTGCGGGCAGGTCGTGGGTGCCGTAGTCGTCGACGTTCCAGCCAGCTTGCTGGCGCGTGCCGTCGGGGTGGTTGCGTGCCGGGCCGTGTCCCCTCAGGTCGAGGTTCCACACGTCGTAGCCCTGGTCGTTGAGGTACAAGGCCAGGCTGCGGTCGGGTGCGAGATCCCAGAAGTGGTGGTTGCTGCTGATGCCGTGGCACAGGATGACCGCAGGACCGTCGCCCTCGTAGCGCTCCATCCAGATGTGAGCGCCGTCGTCGGTCTGGACCCAGTGCTGGGTTGCGCGCTGCTGGTGCTCGGCCACAAAGGTCGGATTCTCGGCCAGATTCCAACCGCTCCATGTCGCGGTCAGACCGACCGAGCCGGCAGCAGCGGCCAACAGGCGTCGCCGAATCATGGGTGCTCCAGCGCATGCACAGCGGCGTGGATCGAGGTGGGATGCGTGAGCAGCTCGCCGTGGCTGAAGTCCTGCCCATCCAGGCGATTGACCCCTAGGCGCACCAGCTCGCGATTGGGCAGGCGGCGTGATGCCGGAACCACCGCCTCGATCGATGCGATGTCGTCACCGATGCTGACGGCCATCCACACCGGCGCTTCGATGGCGTCTAAGCTCAGCGGGACGTGGTCTTGCTGGACCCAGGTCTGCAGGTCGCGCGCCAAGCCGACGGGGGCACAGCCCAGCTTCACCTCTCCGCCGATGAGCAGTGGAGTCAGCTGCCGACCGTTCCACTCTGCCGTGCCTCCGAGGTGCACGGATTGGCCGAGCTCTTGCTCGGCGAGGTGGTCGGTGGCGGCGACTCCTTGCACATCCAAGACGGGCGCCATGAGCACGTAGCGAGACGCTGGATGACTCGGGTGTGCCATCAAGGCCAGGGTGGCACCGACGCCATGAGCGAGCACGGGGGTGTCGGCGGGCAGTGTGGCTGCGGCTTCGGCGACCGACGCGGCGAGCGACTTGGCGTCCTGGTCGCGGCACGGGAACTCCAGCAGGTGCACGTCGCGACCGGCCTCGGTGAGCGCGTGAACAAGGGGCAAGTAGCTGGGCCGCTCGAATCCTGGCGTCGCCACAACCAGCACGGGATCGGTCGCTGTGTGCGGGGCGGCATCCCACAGGGTGTAGGGAGCGGCGGACGCGGTGAGGGCGAAGAACAGAATCACACCAACCCATAACGTCGCGCGCTGAGTGACTGCTGCGGCTCTAGTCGTCTTCGGGGATGGGAACTTCAGGGGCGACGCCCAATCTCCACCGTGTGGCCAGCAAGAATGTACCCAGGGCAACCATGCACAGCCCGATGGCCTGTGAGGTGGTTAGGCCGATGACGGCGGTGTTGAGCGCGGTTCCGGCCCGTGTCATGCCGGGCAAGGGGAAGCTGTCGGCGAACTCGGCGCTGACCGGCCAGGTGAGTGCGTAGCCGCGGTGATCGGCGCGAAAAGACTCAATGAAGATTCTGCTGATGGGCTCGAGGATCAGCAGCATGCCCGTGACTTGGCCATCAAACAGGCGGCGGGTCCACACCCAGCTCAACAGGCCAGACAGGCCCAACAGGGCAGTGATGCTCCACAGCTGCGTCGGGTACAGCGGCTGGTGCTGCAGCCGGCCGACCCCGTCGTGGAACTCGGTGATGATGAACGGGAAGCCGCTGTCGAGCCAGATCTCGCCGTGCAGAACGCCCTCGGTCATCAGCGGCTGCAGCTCGAGCGAGTGCGGGGCGATGGCGCCGTGGCAGCAACCCGCAAAGAAGCAGCCCATGCGGCCGATGCCCATGCCCAACAGCAGTGCGGGTGCCAGCAAATCGGCCAGCTTCCATCCATTGAGCTCAAGTGTCCGAGCCAGCGCGAAGACGCCTGCTGCTCCACCCAGAAATCCGCCATAGAAAGCGAATCCGCCTGCCGCGAACACCTTGCTCGGGTCGAACAGTGACAGCGGCCCTTCGACAGCAATTAGGTACAGCAGCCTGCTGCCCAGCAGACCACCCGCCGCCGCCGCCAAATAGATGGGGATCAATCGATCGGGGTGCACACCGATGCGCTTGGCTCGCAGGTGTACGTGGATAAACGCCAGCGTAAAGGCAAACGTCATCATCGTCCCGTAGGTGGGGATCTGGAACGGCCCGGTGGGCGTCTGCAGTTCGATGATGTAGGGCAGCACGGTCCAGACGTATGCTCTCGCCAACCCGGGGGGTAGTGGTGAGTGCGTCGAAATCTGTCCTGATTACTGGCTGTTCATCTGGAATTGGCGCTGCGACCGCTGCCAAGCTGCATGCAGAGGGCTGGAAGGTCTGGGCCACCGCTCGAAATGTCGACAGCCTCGAAGACCTGCGCGCCCAGGGCTGCGAGGTGCTGGCGCTCGATGTGACCAGCGAGGAGTCCATGGTGGCGGCGGTGAACGCTGTCGTCGAGGCCGATGGCGCCGTTGGCGTGCTGATCAACAACGCCGGCTATAGCCAGTCCGGTGCCGTCGAAGATGTGCCGCTCGACCGCGTTCGAAAGCAGTTCGAGACCAATGTGTTCGGAGCGCTGCGCATGTGCCAGCTTTGCCTTCCGGGAATGCGCGACCAGCGCTGGGGCCGCATCGTGAACATCTCGTCGATGGGCGGCACCCTGACCTTTCCAGGCGGCGGGGTGTACCACGCGTCGAAACACGCCATGGAGGCTCTGTCGGACGCCATGCGCTGGGAGGTCGCTGGCTTCGGCGTCAAGGTCATCGTCGTCCAGCCAGGCTTGATTCGCACCAACTTCTCCAACGCGGTCGAGAAGGAGTGCGAGGTGGGTGAAGGCCCGTACGCCGAGTTCAACGCCCAGGTCGTCAAGGGCACGCACGAGTTCTACAACGACGGGCTGATGGCCAAGCTCGCCGGCGACCCGATTGACGTGGCCAACGTCGTGTCCCGCTCCATTCACGCTGACTGGCCTTGGGCGAGGTATCCGGTGACGGCTTCCGCCTATTTCCTCATGGCTGTGCGGCGCTGGCTTCCGGACGGCGGATGGGACCGCTTTGTGTCGGGTTCCTTTCCGCGTCCGGGCACGTAGCCACCGCTACTGCGCGTCCTTCTCTGGGTCCCTCGCTCCCCGCTTGAGGTCAGTGATGGCCTCTCGGGCCAACCGTTCATCCTGGGCGGCTTGGCCTCCGTGGAAGTCCTCCACATGGGCGGCGATGGCGCGGTGGGCGAGGTCGAGCTCGCGCGGAGCCTGACCGCCTGGAGCATTGAGGTCGATCGTTCCGTCCTTGGTGGCGAGTCGGATCAAACGCTGGGCATCACGCAGCTGCACGCCGGTGATGCGGCTCCATGGAATGGAGCGTGACCCAACCGTCAGTGATGTGGGCCCAACCTCGACGTGGACGGGAATGGGCCCGGAAGTGATGGCCTGAATGGCACCGATGAACGCGAGATCGGCGACCTGGAACAGCCACAGGGCCAAGATGGCGAACAAGGCCAGGCGGGTCGTGTTGCCGTCCAGGCCGCCACTCATGGCCAGTGATGTGGGCACCAGGCTGATGCCCCACAGTGCTGCGTGGATGATTCTGGACACGTTGCGCGCCACCAGCGGGTCGAGCGCCAACAGTGTCACCACAAGGCCATCCATGCTCGCCTCGGCTTCGGAGACCCGGGGATTGAGTGCGGCGCTGACGCGGTAGGACAGCCATTCCACGTCCTCGAGTGAATGACTCGACGCGTCGTAGCGATGCTGCACACCGTCTGCCTCGACGATCAGGTTGGGTCCGATGGCGCTCACAAAGACCCGGTCGACTTTGTCGCGTTCGAAGATCTGCCCGTCGATCGACACCTCTTGGTATCGCACCACGACGGACGTCGATGACGTGGTCGTGCCGCCGTCGCCGAACAGCGCGTCCCGAGGCTTGGTGACCAGGGTCGCGTTCACGGCCCCGTTGTTGCTCACCTCGACCTTTAGGCTCTCGGGTTCACCCGCCATGGCGTGGGGCCCTCAGCTTTGCTGCCAAGTCCGAGCCCAGGTGGCGTTGGACCGCGGCATTGAGGCCCGGTTGCTCGTGCAGCAGCTGCTTGAGCCCTGCAAATGGCCAGCTCATGAGCTCGACATCGCCGTCTGCGCGCACTTCTGCGGTCGCCGCGTCGCCGGTGAGCCATGCCATTTCGCCGACGAACTGCCCTGCGCCCAGGCTCGCTAGATGCGTGTCGTCGGCGTGCACGTTGGCGGTGCCGTCGCACAGCAGCATCAGGCGGTCCGGCGTGCTTCCACTGGCGACCAGCACATCGGAGCGATTCTGCCACTGTCCCGCCGCGAGCAAGCGCGTGAGCTCCCTGGGGCTCAGGCCCTGAAAGGCCAGCTGGTGCAGTCGCTGTTCCCGCTCATCGAGAAACACCGGGCGCCGCTCGGCCAGCAGCCGGCCGATTTGGTACAGGTTGATCACCGTGAACAGCGAGTTCCAGTACACGGGCGCCATCAGCGGCTGCTCGATCGCAAAGCCGAAATAGCCGATGAATGCCAGGCCTCCCAAGATCGACAGGACCCTGAGCCACAGGATGTCGCGCACCAAAAAGCTGCCCAAGATGAGCAGGTTGGCCAGGTGAATCAGGTTCTCCATGTGCGTTCCTTGTTGCGGAGCTTCACCGCGGCTTCGACCATCGCCGCCCCCGACGCGTGGTCTCCCAAATAGGTGTTGTCGTGGCGCCAGACCTCGTTCACCACCGAATCGAGCAGGACGACCCCGCCCTGCTGCCACCAGTCGCCGTCCCACAGCGAGTTTGGATGCCCCTGGGCCCAGCCCGTGAGCAGGGTCCACAGCGCGCGAGGTCCGGTGCCGCCCCACACCGACCGCTGCATGCCGGCGAGCGCTTGAACGGCCAAGGTCGGGTCGGTGAAGACCCGAATGTGCTTGTCCACCAGCTTGTAGTGCGCTTCGAAGGCCTTGATGGCACCGGGGCTGCCGTTGCCGATGATCACGATCCGCACCCCCAACTTGGCGACTGTGGGCAGCACGGGCACCACGTCACTCAGCAGCAGGCTGCACTCCATGCAGCCCCAATGGCGGACAAAGATCAGCAATGTAGGGCCATCCAGAACCGTACCCAGGCGGACCGTTTCGCCGGCGGCATTCAGCACGTTGGCATCGCGCAATGACATGTCGCATCCTATCGATCCGGAGACCTCCCGTGGCCGATCCTCGCTACCTCGACATCCAAGACGAGCTCATGACTGGCGATCTCGTGCTCTTCGAGGGCTCTTCGAACACCAGCGACCTGATCAAGCGCTTCACCTTCACGCGCTGGTCCCATGTGGGCATGGTGTTGCGCGTGCCCGGCTACGAGCAGCCATTTGTCTGGGAGAGCCTGCGCACGGCGGCGATCCCCGACGCGATGGATGGCCAAATGAAGAGCGGCGTGCAGCTGCTGGACTTGCGGCAGCGCGTGACCCATTGCACCGACCCGATGGCGGTGCGCCGCCTGAACAAGCACGTCTCCCCGGTCATGCATGCCGCTGCGCTGGGCTTTCGGGAGCTGGTGCGCAACCGCCCCTACGAACAGAATCTGTCCGAGCTCGTGTTTTCGGCCTACGACGGACCGATGGGCGACAACGAAGAGGACCTCTCCAGCATCTTCTGCAGCGAGTTGATCGCCGAGGCCTACCAGCGCATGGGCCTGCTGACCTGCAATACGCAGGGGGGCGAGGCCAGCAACGAGTACACTCCGGCCTTCTTTGCGGGACCGGACACGCTGCCGTTGCTCGGTGACTACCAGCTCGGACCGGTACAAGTCATCCATCTCAAGTAGGCGCATTGACCACCGAATCCGACGACCCATACCGCGACCCAACCCTCTACGATCTCGAGTACGAGGGCCTGAACGAGGACATCGCGTACTACAGCCGGCTGGCCGCATCGTCCCCAGGACCCGTGCTTGAGCTTGGCTGCGGCACCGGTCGCATCACGATTCCCATGGCCCGGGCAGGTGGCGTGATTCACGGCCTGGACGCCAGCTTTCAGATGCTGCGCGGATTGGAGCGAAAGCTCGCGGACGAGACGGCTGACGTGGGCAAGCGCATCACCTACGAGGTCGGCAACTTCTTGGAGCTGCAGGGGCCGCCTCGCTACCCGCTGGTGATGCTTCCGTTCAACGCGATCCATCACTGTGCGGGCCACAACGAGGTGCTCGCGTTGCTGGCTGGCATCAAGCAGGTGCTGCTGCGCGGCGGTACCTTTGCGATGGACTGCTACATGCCCGACCCCACGCTGTACAAGCGGGCCAAGGGTGAGCGATTCGAGGAGCGCAGCTTCCACGACCCGCGCAATAGCCACACTCTGGTGTCTTGGGAGAGCGGCTGGTACGACGACCTGGCCCAGGTCCACCACGTGGTCTACATCTACCGGCACCCGGACGGCACCGAAGAGAACGTCGCCCTGCACCTGCGCATGTTCTATCCACAAGAGCTGCGGGCGCTGCTGGACTGGGCTGGCTGGGACATCGTGCACGAGGCACGGGACTTCGAGGGCCGTCCCCTCAAGAACAGCACGCTGAAGTGGGTGTTGAGGCTCGTGCCCCGCTGATCTGGCCCCTGCTGCTCGCGCTCTCTGGCATGGCTTCGCTCATGTACGAGGTGGTGTGGATGCGCCGACTGGGCCTGGTCCTGGGCGGTACGGCCACCGCCTCTGCGGTCACCATCGGCCTGTGGATGGCCGGTCTGGCCATCGGTGGCTGGCTCGCGGGCTCACTGCCGACAGGTCGCCGCATTCCCAAGGTCTATGCCTCGCTCGAGCTCTTTGCCGCGCTGTGGGCACTGGCCTTTCCCTTTATGCTGGCTGTGGTCCCCG
>Ga0114932_10004240_pt1 | contig 13566 bp, 15 predicted proteins | sample 2SBtaG_2_FD_87286 | JGI IMG/M metagenome (GOLD analysis project Ga0114932, IMG submission 87286) | Deep subsurface microbial communities from Kolumbo volcano to uncover new lineages of life (NeLLi) - 2SBTROV12_ACTIVE470 metaG | ecosystem: Environmental > Aquatic > Marine > Volcanic ...
TGGATCTATTATCAACAGAATTTTTTATAGACCTATAAAAGCTTGAACTATTGTGTTCAGGATATATAAAAAAAAGTTTTATAAAAGAAATAACCATATTTAAAAAAATTCTTATGAATTTATTAGAGTTTATAAAAAAATCACCAAAAGCAGAGCTACATTTACATATAGAGGGCACTCTTGAGCCAGGTCAAATGTTTGATTTGGCTAAAAGAAATAATATTCAAATACCGTTTAAAAGTATTGAAGACGTTAAAAAGGCATATAATTTTGACAACTTAGAATCTTTTTTGAAAATATATTATGAAGGCGCAAAAGTATTAATAAAAGAACAAGACTTTTTTGATTTAACTTGGGCTTATGCTGTAAAGTGTAAGCAAGACAATATAGTTCATACAGAAATTTTTTTTGATCCCCAAACTCATGTAAATAGAGGAATTGATTTTGATACTGTAATAAATGGAATTTATAAAGCTTTACAAAAAGCTGAAAAAGAGTTCGGAATAAGTTTTAAAATTATAATGTGTTTTTTAAGACACTTAGATGAAAAACCTGGTTTTAAAATTTTAGATCAAGCTATTAGACATAAAGATAAGATTTTTGGAGTTGGATTAGACTCTTCAGAAATAAATAACCCTCCGAGTAAATTTAAAAAATTATTTAAAAAAGCTTCAGAAAATAACTTTATAACTGTTGCTCACGCAGGCGAGGAAGGGCCACCTGAATATATATGGGAAGCTTTAAAACTTCTTAATGTAAAAAGAATTGACCATGGTATTCAGTGCATTAAAGATGAAAATTTAGTTGAAGAATTATCGAAAAGTCAAATTCCTTTAACAGTTTGCCCTCTTTCAAATGTAAAGTTAAAAGTTTTTAAAACATTGAAAGAACATAATTTAAAAAAAATGTTAAATAAAAATTTAATGGTAATGATCAATTCAGATGATCCAGCTTATTTTGGAGGTTATTTAAATCAAAATTTAATTGAGATTCAGAAAGCTTTGCATCTTTCAAAAAGTGAAATAAAAACACTAATTATTAATTCATTCAAATCTTCTTTTTTAAATGATGGACAAAAGAAAGAATGGATTAATAAAATTACAGATAATAGTTAATTATGAAAAAATTTTTAGAGATTTTGGTTTTGCTACAGTACTGCTACAGCCAGCTTTAGATTTTTACTTTTTCAAAAATAATTTTATAATGAAATCAACGTTGAGTCAGCCGCTAGGTTGAAGGCGTACGCTTGGAAAGCTCGTGTATTGTCAAAGGTACCGTGGGTTCGAATCCCACTCTCTCCGCCATTTTAAACATGACAAATTTGTGATATGATTAAGCAATTAATAATTAAAGGAGTCGTAATGAGCGGTTTAGAAATATTAGCAGTTGCTGCAGTTATATACTGGTTAGTTAATTAATAAAATTTTATAGAATTATATTCCGTGTAGGCTTGGAAAGCTTGCGTACTGTCAAAGGTACCGTGAGTTCCAAACCCACTCTCTACGCCATTAGTTCATCTAGATTAATAAGTAATGAACTTTTAATAATTAAACTATGATTTTTAAAGATCTTTCATTTTTAATTAAGAAAATATTTTTGAGTGAAAAATACCAACTAAAAAAAAGAATAATCAGATCGATAAATTCAAATTTAGAAGATGAAATGAAAATTGTTCATGAACTTTGTGCAAAAGATAAAATATCTATAGATATTGGGGTGTTTAGAGGAGTTTATGCTTTTCTTTTATCAAGTCATTCTTCAGAAGTAGTTGGATTTGAAGCTAATCCAATTATGTTTAAATATTTAGATCGAAATCTAAAAAAAATAATTAAAAATATAAAAATTTATAATATAGCATTATCTGATAGCGAAGGAGGAGCTGAACTAAAAATTCCATTAAGAAAAAAATCTTTTTTAAAAATTAACTTTGAAGACTATTATGAAGGTGGTATGGCGACTATTCATAAAGAAAATAGTTTAGATGATAAAAAAATTCATACTTTTAAAATTAAAAAAGTAAAGTTAGATAGTTTTCAGTTTAATAAGAAAATTGGATTTATCAAAATAGATGTTGAGGGTCATGAACAAAAAGTTTTGGAAGGCTCTTTAAAAATTCTAAAAGATAATTATCCAAATCTTTTAATAGAAATTGAAGAAAAGCACCGTAAATTAAGTCCAGATTATACAATATCATTTCTAAAAGACATCGGATATCAATGTTTTATTTTTGACAATGGTAATCTACATAAAGTTCAAAGCCATAAGGACTTTCCTGACAAAAATAACTTTATTTTTAAAAAAAAATAATTTAAATAAATTAATTTTTAGGTGTGTCATCTTGCTACAAAGTAAGGCTTTGAATAATTTAAATTAAGGACTATATAAGGTTCATGAAAAAAATTTTAAATAGATTTCAATCTAATACTCTAATAGGTTTATTAACTTCTTTAGTTTTCTTATCAGTTTTACTTATTAGTCAAAAAGCTTTAGCTGAGAACCAAACTATAGACATGCTCAACAAATCAGGCAAAGAATTCATGGTTTTTTCCAAAAAAATTGTAAAAATTAATCCTGGTGACACTGTTTATTGGAAAGCAACAAGCAAAGGTCATAATGTTGAATTTATTAAAGGTGGAGTTCCTGAAGGGGTAGACAAATTTAGATCTCCATTAAATAAGGATACAGAATACAAATTCACAATTCCTGGTATATACGCCTACTGGTGCACACCTCATAAAGGGATGGGTATGATTGGTTTTGTTTTAGTTGGTAATGATAAGTCTAACTTGGATGCAATAAAAAAAATAAAATTTCTTGGAAAGTCAAAAAAAATTGCAACTGAACTTATTAACTCCTTGTAATTTTCTTTGTGAAACTTAAAACTAATTTAAAAGCACCAAATTTCAAACTCCCTAGTACCAATGATACTACCTGGGAACTTAAAAAAATTAAGAAAAAAAATATAATTTTATATTTTTATCCTAAGGATGATACTCCGGGTTGCACAATTGAGTCGAAAGATTTTAGTAAACTAAATAATTTAATTTCGAAGAATAATGCAGTTGTGGTTGGAATATCAAAAGATAGTATAGAAAGTCATTTAAAATTTAAAAAAAAGTATAATTTAAAATTTGATTTGTTATCGGATGAAAAGCTTGCAGTAATTAAAAAATATGGAGTTTGGGGAAAAAAATCATTTTTGGGTAAAAAATTTATGGGAATTATTAGAAGTACTTTTTTAATAAATTCAAAAGGAAAAATTCATAAAATCTGGTCTAATGTTAGGGTTAAAGACCATGCAAAAGAAGTGTTAGAAGAGCTTAGAAATATTTAGATTTAGTTAAAAATTTATAATTTTAGGTTTTGATTAATGGTTAAATTTATATACAAAATATGCACTAAATCAGAATGGTCAAAATTTAAAAAAAATAAAAATTTTCTTGGGACAAAAAAAGATTTAATAGATGGATATATCCATTTTTCAAATAGAAATCAGATAAAACAGACTCTTAAAAAATACTACAATAAGAAAAGTGACTTACTTTTATTAAAAGTCTCTACATCAAATCTTAAAAATTTAGTATGGGAAAAGTCTGTAACCGGTATAGTATTTCCCCATCTCTATTCATGCTTAAAAATAAAAAACGTTGTTATGTTTTATAAAATTTCTTCACAAAAAAATGGAAGTTATCTATTTTTATCGAACTCTTCTAATACCTATAACTTTTAAATTAGCAGTATTATAAATTCTATTAATAGCTTTTTTTATTGGCATAACTAAAACTTTTTTTAGTGGTCCATATGCATGTATAAGTTTTGTTTTAGAAATTGCAATTGCAACATGGCCTTTCCAAAAAATTAAATCGTTTTTTTTTATATTTTTAATATTAATTTTTTTTTTAAAAAAATTAATTTGATCTTTAGAATCTCGAGGGCAATACATATTATTAAAATTGAAAAATAATTGAACAAGAGCCGAGCAATCAATACCAGAAAAATGTTTCCCCCCCCATTTATACTTGGTTCCTAAAAATATGCCAATATTTTTAAAAATATCTTTTGTGCAAAATTTTATTTCCTTTAAATCCTTTTTTTTAATCCAGATATTTTCAACTTTGTAAAAACTACCCTTTTTTTCTATAACTTTAACTCTAGAACTAAAACTAATTTTTTTTTTAATTTTATTTTTTGAATTAGGTTTTAAATATAGATGGGCAAATTTCTTGCAAACTTTATGGGTATTATTTTCATTAGAAGAAAATTTCTTATTTTCAATATATCCTTGATATTTATCATATATAACTTTTATTTTGCTCCACCTATTTTCTTTTTTTATTATTTTAAAGGTATCTCCATATAAAAGCTGACTAACAACTTCAGATTTTAAATTTTTTTTTTTATAAATATTTATAAAAGATAAATTGTTTCTCACGTTAATTTAAGCTTGTTTTTGATAAACCAAAGAATAATTAAAGATGGAACTACCATTATAGCTGTTATAATAAAAAAGATTCCCCAATCTCCATTTAACCAATCAACCATTGCTCCTGATGAGGCAGCTAAAGTTGTTCTTCCCGCAGTACCGATTGAAGCGAGTAAGGCATATTGTGTTGCAGTATAAGTTCTATCTACTAATAACGAAATAAATGCAACGAAAGCAACTGTAGCAAATGCTGCAGCCATATCATCAAAAATAACCGCAACAGCAAAAAGCCATTCTGATTTTCCTGACCAAGCAAGTACAGAAAATAAAAGATTTGTGGATGCCATGAGTATTCCAGAAATAAACATTGCTTTTATTACTCCTGACCTGATAGCAAATAATCCACCTATTAGCGTAAACACTACAGTAGTAATCCAACCCAACCCCTTAGAATAAAGTGCTATATCTGATTTTGAAAAACCTATTTCTTTATAAAATATAATTGACATTCTACCGAGAAAAGCCTCTCCAATCTTAAAGAGAAATACAAAGCCTAAAATTCCTAAGGCAATTTTGAAACCATTTTTTTTAAAAAAACTTATAATGGGTCCTGCTATTGTTCCGCTGACCCAGGCAGTAGATTTTACTAAAACTCCTGAGGAACCTAATTTTTCTTCAATAATCTTATCAGTTTTTTTTTGAGATTCTTGTTTATCTGTATTTTTGGGTTCTTGCACAAACATTAAACCAATATTGCAAGCTATTACAACAATACCCAATATTAAAAAAGTAATCTGCCAATAATTTTCAAATCCTATATTTTGAAAATAATCAGCAGCATTTAGAGCTATAACACCACCTAATTTATATCCAGTCCACCACCCAACAACGGCCATAGCAGCTCCGGCCTGCATTGAAGTTCCTTCATGTTTCCCAATTTGTTCAATCCTTAAAGCATCCACAGTAATATCTTGAGTTGCAGAAGCAATCGCAATAATTAGTCCAATAGTAATTACCAAAGCAAGATTTGCTGTTGGATTGATTAAACTCCAACTTACTAAACAAACTAAAATAATAAATTGCATTGTAACAATCCAGCCTCGACGATGGCCAATTTTATTAGTTAACCAAGGAATTCGAATTCGATCTACTAATGGAGCCCAAAGATAATTTAATGCATAAACACCAAATATAAGACCGGCCCAACCAATAGTACTTCTACTTAAACCATCTTCCTTTAACCAAAGACTTAAACTACTTCCTATAATAACCCATGGAAAACCACTTATAATGCCTAATAGCAAAATCTTAAGCATTCGTTTTTCAAAATAAACTGAAAAACTTTCTGATATTGATTGTTTTTTATATATATCCATAATTTTAAATTAATTTAATTTTTCCAAAATGCAGGAAAAAATAAAATTAATATTGCAAATAACTCTAACCTACCAAGCAGCATTCCCAAAGATAAAATTAATTTAGAAAAACTAGGTAAACCACTGTAATTTCCATCAGGTCCAATTATATCACCTAAACCAGGCCCAACATTTGATATAGAAGAAGCTGCACCCGAAAGCGCTGTAACAAAATCTAAACCATTTAATGAAAGTAGAGTTACTAGAATAAAGAATATAAAGAAGTAAAGGAATATAAAAGTAATTATAGAATATACAAAAGTATTACTTATTTTTTCGTCATTATATTTCATAGGAAAAACACCATGAGGATAAACTAATTTTTTAATTTGATTAATTATAAATTTTCCTAATATTTGAAATCTAAATATTTTAATTCCACATGTCGTCGATCCTGCACATCCACCAATAAACATTAAAAAAAGAAAAAAAACTAAAGGAAATTTACCCCAAAGCCCAAAGTCAGATGTAACATATCCTGTTCCAGATATAATAGAAACAACATTAAAAACTGAAATTCTCAAATTTTCTAATAGAGAATATTCTGTATTATTTAAAATTAAATATAAAAACATTGATATTGAAGAAATTATCAAAATATAAATTAAACCTTTGATTTGACTATCTCGATAAAAGATTTTTCTATTGCCTTTAACAAACTTTAAATAAGTTATAAAAGGTATGCTACCTAAAATTATAAAGCATATTGATACTATTTCTATATTTGGGTTTTTGAAATACCCAATAGAACTACTATAGGTAGAAAATCCACCAGTAGCAATTGTTGTCATTGCATGTGCTATACTATCGAAGAAGTTCATTCCAGCTAGCCAATATGATATTCCACATACAAAAGTTAGCGTTAGATAAATTGTTGAAAGAACTAAAGTTAGTTCACGTGTTCTAGGTAAGATTTTTTCAGTGCTCTCTCCACCTTCCATTCTAAATAACTGCATTCCACCAATATTTAGTAACGGTAGTATAGTGATAGCCATTACAATTATACCTATACCACCAAGCCATTGTAAAATAGCTCTCCAAATCAAAATACTTTTGGGTATACTTTCCAAATTTGTGATAATTGTAGAACCTGTAGTTGTGATTCCTGACATGCTTTCAAAAAAACTATCAATTAATGATAAATTAAGATTTGAAAATAAAAATGGTAAACTTCCAAAGACAGCAATACTTAACCAAGATAGTGCTGTTAAAAGGAATGCTTGTTGTAAATTTAATTTTCTATTTTCTTCTAAATTGGTAAGAATGAGAAGTATACCTATAAATGCAGTTACGCATGCAGAAGTTAAAAAACCGTTATTTGTTTCTCCATATATAAATTGGATAAAAAATGGTATAAGCATAAATAGCCCTAATATTATTAGGAGTATGCCGGTAGCAAAAAAAACAGTTTTAAAATTATTCATTTTTGATGTCGGAGGTTATTTAAAATTATTTGAAATACAACATAATAAGACCTTATTATACCTGTATTTTACTTATGAAATTTAATAAATACATTAGAACGTGATTGATAATACAATAATTCAAACTACTAGTGCTTGGCCTTTCGTTGAGGCGAGAAAATTAATAAAAGATAGAAAAAAGATATTTGAAAAAAAAGGTAAAATTACACTTCAAACTGGATATGGTCCAAGTGGACTTCCGCATATTGGAACCTTTGGAGAGGTAGCCCGAACTACAATGATGGTAAATGCTATAAAACAAATTATAGATATACCAACCGAAATTATAACTTTTTCTGATGATATGGATGGATTGAGAAAGGTTCCAGACAACATACCTAATAGAGAAATTTTGGAAAATAATTTGCATAAACCGCTTACAAGTGTACCAGACCCTTTTAAAAAATATAAAAGCTTTGGAGAACATAATAATGAAATGCTTAAAAATTTTTTAAATAAATTTAAATTTGATTATGTTTTTAAAAGTTCAACTGAGACTTATAGAAAAGGAAATTTTAATAGTTCATTACTTTTAGTTCTACAAAAGTATGAAGAAATAATAGAAATTATTCTTCCAACTCTAGGCAAAGAAAGACAAAAAACATACAGTCCTTTTTTACCTATTTGCCCTGAGACTGGAAAAGTTTTAGAAGTACCAGTTATTGAGGTTAAAAAAAAAGAAGGAAAAATTATTTATAAAAATGGTGAAAAAAAAGTTGAGACAGAAATTATTGATGGGAAGTGCAAACTGCAATGGAAAGTAGATTGGGCGATGAGATGGTTTGCTTTTGATATAGATTATGAAATGTATGGAAAAGATTTAATCGAAAGTGCAATTCTTTCAAGTAAAATTTGCAAAACTCTAGGAAAGAAAAATCCAAATGGATTTGCATATGAAATGTTTCTAGACGAGAAGGGTGAAAAAATTTCCAAGTCCAAAGGTAATGGGATTTCAATCGAACAGTGGTTAAATTATGCTTCACCTGAAAGCTTATCACTTTATATGTATCAAAATCCAAAAAGAGCAAAAAAATTATATACAGATGTTGTTCCCAAAGCTGTTGATGAATATCTAACATGTATAGATAAATTTGAAGAACAAGATACAAAGCAAAGATTACTCAATCCAGTTTGGCATATCCATAATGGTAAACCACCTAAAGAAAAATCAATTATGCCTTTTTCAGTTCTTTTAAACCTAGTTGGAACGACTAACGCAACAGATAAAAAAGTTTTATGGAAATTTATTAAAAGATATAAAAAAAATATTGAAATTTCTAATCACCCTATTTTGGATAGTCTTGTTGACTATGCATTAAAATATTTTTTAGATGTTGTTAAACCCAAAAAAAAATATAGGAAACCGAGTGAAATTGAAAAAAAAGCATTAGTTGAATTAGTAAAAAGACTTAAGGAATGCAAAGACCAAACTGATCCTGAAGCTATACAAACTATAGTGTATGCTGTTGGAAAAGATAATGGATATAAAGATAATTTAAGGGAATGGTTTAAAGCAATATATGAAATAATTTTTGGTGATACAGATGGCCCACGAATGGGGTTTTTTATAAGTTTTTTTGGTATTAAAGAAACTATTGATTTAATAAATAAATATACTAAGTAATGTTTTCAATTTTTAAACCCTTTTTATTTAATATAGACCCCGAGGTTGCACATGATTTAGCAATTAAATCACTTAAATTTAATTACTTGCCCGATAAAATTTTTGAGGTGGAAGATGAAAATATGTTGAATATCAAAGTATTTGGAAAAAATTTTTCTAATCCTATCGGTTTAGCAGCAGGATTTGATAAAAGTGCTGAGGTTTATAATTCATTATTAAAATTAGGGTTTGGGTTTGTTGAAGTTGGAACAGTAACACCTCTAAAGCAATTTGGGAATCCAAAACCAAGAATATTTAGACTCGTTGATGATGGTGCGTTAATCAATAGACTTGGATTTAACAATGATGGAATAGAAATAATTAAAAAAAGAATTAATTCTGAAATAAAACAAGGTGTATTGGGCATAAATATTGGGCCAAACAAAGATACTAAAGATCAAATGAATGATTTTTGTTTAGGTTTAAAAGAATTCTTTAATATTGCTGATTATATTACTATTAATATTTCATCACCAAATACCGATGGTTTAAGAGATTTTCATGACCAAGAAAAATTAAATAATCTTCTTGTTGCTTTAAATAAAATAAAAAAAAATAATAAATCTGATATACCTCTTTTGTTAAAAATTTCTCCTGACATCAAGGATGATTATATTTATCAAATAGTAGAAACAGCAATACAAAATAATATTTCTGCAATTATACTTACTAATACTACTAACGCTAATAGAGACAATCTATTAAGTTCAGCCAAAACTGAAAAAGGAGGGTTATCAGGTGAACCAATTCAGCAAATATCTACTAATATGATTAAAAAATTTTATAAATACTTAAATGGAAAGATTCCAATTATTGGTGTCGGTGGAATTAATTCTGGAAAATCAGCTTATGAAAAAATTACTGCCGGAGCTTCTTTGTTACAGCTTTATACTGGTTTTGTTTATAGAGGTCCATTTGTAGCAAAAGAAATTAAAAAAGAATTGATTGAGATTTTAAAAAAAGAAGGAAAAAAAAATATAAAAGACGCCGTTGGTATAAATGCGTAATTAACCTAAATTACTTAATATTGGAAAATATTCTAATATAAAAAATCCTAAAATTTGTAATTTACCCGTCAAAATAGCCACCCCAGTTAATAGCAAAACTATTCCACCAATTTTTGTAAATATTAATATATGCTTTTTAAAACTTTGAGAAAAATATAAAAATTTATCAATTAAAATACCTGATATTATAAAAGGTATAGCCAAACCAAGAGAATAAAAAGAAAGAAGCAATACACTTTTTGAAACATCCTGTTCTATTGCGGCTAAAGTTAAGATTGATCCAAGAATTGGACCTATACATGGAGTCCAGCCAAAACCAAAAGCAGCACCAACTAATAATGGAAATGCTAAATTATCGCTATATTCGTTGGTAAAAAATCTTAGATCTCTATTAAGAATTTTAAATTCTATAATTCCTAAAAATTGTATTGAAAATAATATTATAATTAGTCCTGCTATGACTCTAAAAGTTTCAGAATTAGTTAAAAAAAATTTTCCAAGTAAAGATGCCGTTGATCCTAAAATTATAAAAACTAATGAAAAACCAAAAGTAAAAAAAATTGTTTTAATAATTATTAAATTACTGCTCTTACCCTCATCTTTCTTTGATATGCCTCCAGATATGTACGAGATGTAACCAGGTATTATTGGCAAAACGCATGGAGATAAGAAACTTATTAATCCTGCTAAAAATGCTATAGAAAATGTTATATTCATTAAAGATCTTTCAATATAGCTAATACCCGATGATAAAGTTGTCAATATTTTAATATATTAACTTGATTCCATTTTATGCTACCTCTATATACAGTCTAGGAAAAATAATATGTCAAAAAAATGCGAACTAACGGGAAAGTCACCTTTAAAAGGTCATAAAGTCAGTCATGCGAATAATAAAGTAAAAAGAAAATTTTTTCCAAATTTAAAAAAGGTTACTTTTAAAAGCGATATTTTAAAAAGAAATGTGAAATTAAGCGTAAGTAACGCTGCCTTAAGAACAGTAGATTATAAAGGTGGATTAGATTATTATTTAAAAAGTGCAAGAGCATTTAAATTATCAATAAAAGCGAAAAAGTTAAAAAAACAAATAGTTGCAAAAATTTAAACATCAATGACTAAAATAAAAAAAAATTTTTTTTTTATTTTAGCGTTAGCAATGGCAATAGTAGTTGCTGTATCTAATTATCTTGTTCAATTTCCAATTAACTATTTTAATCTTCAAAATTTATTAACTTATGGTGCGTTTACGTATCCAATAGCATTTTTAATTACAGATTTATCAAACCGATCATATGGGAAAAATAGTGCAAAAAAAATTGTTTATTTAGGTTTTATATTTGGAATATTTTTAACTTTATTTTTTTCAACTAATTATTCAGATTTAATATCTGTTCGAATTGCCATTGGATCAGGGACAGCATTTCTAGTTGCCCAACTAATAGATGTAAACATTTTTGATAAACTTAGAAACAAAGTTTGGTTCGCAGCACCATTATTCTCATCTTTAATTGGATCTACAATTGATACTTTTTTATTTTTTTCAATTTCGTTTTATGGAACTGGAATTAATTGGATTAACTTATCACTTGGAGATTTATTAGTTAAAATATTTGTTTCATCAATCATGTTAATTCCTTTTAGAATTTTTATTCTAAAATTTCATCAAAATCGCGAAAAGAAAATTATTGTATAGTTTTACTATTATTCTCTGAGAAAAGATTAGTTAGTTGATTAATCATTACGTCGCCAAGTTCCTGAACATCTGCTATTTTAATTGCTTTACCATAATACCTTGTCACGTCGTGGCCAATTCCAATTGCTAAAATTTCAATATTTGAATTATTTTCAATCCATTTAACAGTTTGTTTTAAATGTTTCTCTAAATAATCACCAGAGTTTACTGATAAAGTAGAATCATCAACTGGTGCGCCATCTGAAATAATCATCAGTATTTTTCTTTCTTCTTTTCTTGCGGCAATTCTTTTAAAAGCCCAAAGAAGAGCTTCACCATCGATGTTTTCTTTTAAAAGTCCTTCTTTAAGCATAAGCCCAATATTTTTTTTCGCTTGCCTCCAAGGTTTATCAGCGGATTTGTAGATTATATGTCTTAAGTCATTTAGTCTTCCTGGGTTTTTTGGTTTATTATTTAAATTCCAATGTTCTCTACTCTTTCCTCCTTTCCAATTTTTAGTTGTGAATCCTAAAATTTCTACTTTAACCGAACATCTTTCTAAGGTTCTTGATAAAATATCTGCACAAATAGCTGCAACTGAAATTGGTCTTCCTCTCATTGAGCCTGAGTTATCAATAAGAAGAGTAACTATAGTATCTTTAAACTCAGTTTCTTTTTCTTTTTTATAAGAGAGTGAATGAAATGGATCAATTATAACTCTTGATAGTTTTGAAGCGTCAAGCATACCTTCTTCTAAATCAAATTCCCAAGATCTATTTTGTTTAGCTAAAAGTTGTCTTTGAAGTTTATTGGCAAGCTTAGCAATAATACTTTGTAAGCTTGTAAGTTGTTGGTCTAGATTTTTTCTAAGTCTAACAATCTCTTCATCATTTTCTAAATCTTCAGCATATGTAATTTCATCAAATTTATTGGTATATGCTTTATATTTTTCTTTTAATAATACTTTTTGATTGCTAGTAGCTAATCTTTTATCTCCGACTATTTCCTTTTGCTCAGAGCTTTTCGTTTCTTCTGAAGATTCCATGTTACTTTCAGTTACGCTTAAATCAGAATCACTTTCTTGACCATCTTTTTGTTGAGCTAAACTATCTTCTTCTCTATCATTTTCAGCCTGTGAAGAATCTTCATTTTTTGTCTCTTGTTTTTCTTCCTTTTCTTTAGAATTTTCATCTTCAAAATCAAGGCCACTTATTAAATTAGACACTAATTGATTAAATTTACTTTGATTTTCAATATTATTATCTAATTCTCTTAATTTTTTTTTTAATTTTTTATCAAATAGATCTTTCCAATGACTTAGTACTTTTTTGGTAGTCTGATTTTGTTTAATTTTAAAAAAGTGACTTCTTAAATATAATTCAAAAGCATCAGTTATTGGCACATCGGTTTCAGTCTTAATTTCTTCAGTTTTTTTATTTTTAAATTTATTTTCGTAACATTGCGTTATATTATTTTTTACACCTTTTAAATTATTTGATCCTATTTTTTCATATCTTATTTTTTCAGCTATTGCGTACAGAGCTTTACCCATTGGACTTACAGGTTCATTTTTAGAATAAATTTTTTTGTCATTATATTTTATTTTTAAAGCTTCCGAGTCAGCGTAAGCTCTTAGATCGGTAAAGTCTTGCAATTTTTTAAGTTCAGCAATCTCTGGGAGGCTTAAAGAATTTTCATTTGCAGGTGAGCTATTATCAAATTTAATGTCTAGTTCAAAATTTCCAGAAATAGCTTTAACTGTAGATGATACGGCAGATTTAAATTTTTCCTTTAAAAGTTCTCTTTCATCCATTTTTAAAATTATATTTTAATATTAATTGTAGATTCTGGTAAATCTTCCCCAAAACATCTTTGGTAGTATTCTGCAATAATATTTTTTTCCAATTCATCACATTTATTTAA
>Ga0114932_10004243_pt1 | contig 13555 bp, 13 predicted proteins | sample 2SBtaG_2_FD_87286 | JGI IMG/M metagenome (GOLD analysis project Ga0114932, IMG submission 87286) | Deep subsurface microbial communities from Kolumbo volcano to uncover new lineages of life (NeLLi) - 2SBTROV12_ACTIVE470 metaG | ecosystem: Environmental > Aquatic > Marine > Volcanic ...
TTGAATAATTTTTTCATACTACTCCTTATAATTATTATTTTTTAGGAGCGTACGGAATTAGTTGAAAAAAAAGCAATGGTTGTAGATTTTTTTACGTTAAATAACCATATAATCATGTATGTAATACCAAAGCTTAATTGAAAGTCTAAAAAAAAGAATTGTATGGGATTGTATAGTGCTATAACAAGAGTGACAAGCGTAATAATATGTAAAGAAGATGGTAAGCGCTTGCATGTCTTACACAGTATAAAAAGCATACTCATAAGAAGAGCTCGGATGAATGATATACTTGAATAACTTATAAGGGCGTATCCCCAAAGTAAGGCCATGCAAAAAAGGTAGCGGAGTATGTAATGCAGTTGTGCATAGTGTAAAAGTAGTAGAAGTAGTCCAAGTAAAATGGTAAGGTGAGCCCCTGATCGAGCTGTATGGTGTGCAATTCCCCACAAAATACATTGATGTTGAGCATTAAGAGAGGAGACTTCTTTTTCTTTTTTGCCAAGAAAGAGCATGTTGAAAAGAGAAAAAGAAGTATGAGAGATGTTATTTTGTAGAGTTTTTTGCACGATTTGAGTATAGGAATAAGGTGGTTTTTTTATAATATATATTGTGTGATTACTGCAATAAGCGATTGCCCAGATTCCTTCTTTTAGCAAATATTGTTGATATTTTGTGTTGTTTGCGGGTTGTGAAAGCTTGCAGTTGTATATCCGAATATGTTGGTTTTCTTGTAAGTGTAAAGATCTTTTTGTTGGGAGAAAAATTGTAATATATTGAGGATCAGTGAGTTTCTTTTTTTTGTTTTTTATGCAAGAGGTTTTGATGTGTATAGTTGTTTGATTTTTAATAAGTGTTGAATGATCTAATCGATAGACACACCCTTCTATTGTTACAGGGCTTTGTAATAATTCTTGGTTGGAAGTATAAGATGATAGTTGTTGGTTCATGCGAAATGCTGCACATAGAGAAAAAATCATAGATAATAATACAACAAATAATATAGAGAGTTGCTTGTTGTATAAAGTGTAGCTTATAGATGCAATGTACAGCAGTGTTAATAATAATGCATAATAGGGAACTGTATTTAGAAAAATAGTCAAACTTGTTGTCGCTGTAATAATATAAAGAACATGTGAGGGCATTATATTTGTTGCAATATTCATAGTAAGTTTATCATAGCAAATTTTTTATTTTTCTTTAATCTAAAGGACATATAAATATTGATATCGAAAAATTAATTTTGAAAATGAAAAAGTAATTATGCAAAGATCAAAACGCGTATTTAAGTATACATTAGCAAATGGATTAACGGTTTTAGTTTGTCCCAAAAAATTAGCGCCTAAAGTTTCCATGCAACTTTGGTACAATGTTGGATCAAAACATGAAGCAACAGGCGAAAAGGGAATGGCTCATTTTATTGAACATATGATTTTTAAGGGCACTCAAAAGCTTTTATCCGAGTCAGATATAAACTTAATCACTCAAAAGTTATCAGGCTATACAAATGCATTTACTTCATTTGACTATACAGGTTATATTTTTGATATTCCTGTTGCTAATTGGTCAAAAGTGTTGCCCGTTTTTGCAGACTGTATGAGTAATTGTACGTTTGATCAAGAGCATATGAACTCTGAAGTAAAGGCGGTAATTCAAGAGTTAAAAATGTATAGAGATGACTTTTCATGGAGTTTAGCCGATGCATTGATTACAAATATTTTTGAAGCGCATCCATATCACCATCCAATTATTGGCTATAAACAAGACTTGTGGAGCCTTAAGCGTGAAACATTGGTTAATTTTTATAAAAAATATTACGTTCCACAGAATGCAACAATGATTATCGTTGGAGATGTTGACCCAGAGCAGGCCTTTGAGCAAGTGAAACATGAGTTTGATCATATTCCTCGAGGTGCAGATATACAAAAACAGCAGTTTTATATTAATGAAGAAGTGCAATCAAAAACAGTAACGCTGTATCGTGAAATTGAGCAACCAATGTGCATGGCTGCTTTTGCATTGCCAGGAGCTGCAGATAAAAAAGATCTTATTTATGATGTTATAGCATATGTTCTTGCTAATGGGAAAGGTTCTCGCTTACAGCAAATATTAGTTGATGAACAAGAGCTTGCAATATCAGTAAGCGCCATGAGTTATGACTTGTTTGATCAAGAGGTCTTTTTTATAGATTTTAAGCCTAAAAAAGAAGAAGATATTGCAAAAATTAAAGACATTATTTTACAACAAGTTGCCGATGTTGTACAAAATGGGATGTCAGAACAAGAATTTCGTCGTGCATTGAAGTTAGCGCAAGTAGATTTTGAGCAAATGTTAGAAGATACGCAAAAACAGGCATACGCTATTGGAAAATCTTTTCTTGCAACTGGTGATGAAGAATATCCATTTAAGTATAGCGACTATAATTCAGAAAAATTATATCAAGATGTTATTGCAGTGCTTAAGCAATATTTTAGGTCTACTGTTTGCCATATGGGTAATATATGTAATGTTCCTGAGTCAGACAAGCCTCACCTTAATCAATTGCAAAAAGAGTCTGATGAGCTTGATACAAAGATTTTGTTTGGAAAAGAGAGAAAGTCAGAGGTTGCTCCAGGGTCATATGTACATAAAATTGATGTGGAAAAACTGGAGAAAAAATCTTTTGTAAAGCCTCAAGAATTAATGCTAAAAAATGGCCTTAAGGTTTTATTGTGCTATACAGATATCGTAGATACGGTTGAGGTTATGCTGAATTATAAAGCAAGTAAGCTATATGACCCCAAGGAGTATGGGGGGGTTGGATATTTAACCTCCAAATTAATGCTTGAAGGAACAGGTATGCATCCTCGCGGAGCCTTTATTAAAGAGGTAGAATCGTATGGCATTTCTATAGGTACTGCACCAGGTCAAATTAATGCAAGTATGTTTAAAGATGATGTATCAAAAGGATTATCTTTTATTGGGTCTATGGTACAAGATGCTTTATTTGACGAACAAGACTTTAAAAGAGTTAAAAATATTACAAAATCAAAATTAAAGCACTTTTGGGATACTCCTACAAAGTGTGCATCACAGGTTGCAGCTGAGCATATTTATAAAAATCATCCTTATTCAAAGTTTGTACTAGGGACAGGGCAAACGATTGAGGCTATTGATAGAAATGTTTGTTTTGATTTTTATAAAAAGATGATTGTTCCAGATGAAGCTTGCTTATCAATTGTTGGTAATTTTGATACGAATAATATTAAAGATTTAGTCGAAAAGTTTTTTGAATCTTGGCAAGGAGAGAAGCTTGCTGATATTGTATTTCCTGTTTTGCCTACAGTTCAGCCAGAAGTTATTGCTATTGAAAAAAATAGAGATCAGGTTGTATTGGCATTTGCGGGATTGTCAGTTGATAGGCTAGATCCTATTTATGATAATTTATTGATTTATGATCAAATTCTTTCTGGAGGAATGAGTTCTAAGCTTTTTGCTCTTAGAGAGCAAAGTGGCTTGTTTTACACTATTGGTGGATCATTAATTCACGGAGCTGGTAAACAGCCAGGTATGGTATTTGTAAAGACAATTGTTTCAAAAGATCGTTTACAAGAAGCTCAAGATGCAATTCTTGATTGTTTAAATACTTCGATTGATACTGTAACAGATCAAGAATTTCAAGAAGCTCAAGAGGTAGTTGTAAATACCTTTCCAACATTATATGAATCTAATGACTCTATTGCTTCAACATTTCTATTTTTACAAAAATATAAGTTACCATATGACTATTTTGAAAAGCGTATAGAGTCAATTCGGGCAATTAGCAAAGATTCAATGAAACAATCTGTAAAGCAAATACTAAATAGCAAAAAACTTATAACAATAAAAATTGGTCGTATATAAAGGTATTACATTATGACAAATAAAAAACTACTGTTTATTTGTGGGTTCCTTGTATGTAATCAGATGTCTTTTTCTATGATGGCGCGTATGCAAAATAAAAGAGCCCCTGGTAGTGGTTGTGGCGTTAAAATAGACGCGAGTAACTCGGAACACTTTTTAAATTTGGGTGGTAATATAGGTGGTGGATTATTTAGATATAAACTTGTAGGTCAGCAAAATCCTTTGTGGATGCTTAATAGAGAAGAAGCGGTAAAAAGTGAAGCTGAAAAGAGAGCAGGTCGCTATCCAAGAGCAAGAGGAGGTGCGCCAGCACAGTCTAATCATCAATTTAAAGGCAGGTAAAAATAATTTATGTTTTTATAAATCTCTTGAAAAAATGACAATAACGTGTTTATATTCTTTTTTATAATGAGATAGTCTGTTTTTTACTATAAAGAGGTAGTTATGAAAAAGGTCCTTTCGCTTTTATCGCTTATTGGAGTAATGGCTCTAGCAGGATGTTGTTGTAAAGATAAAAAGTCAACATCAAAAAAATCTAAAGCAGGTCATCATAAAGTAATGAAGAAGTCTGCTCATAAGAAATCAGGGCACATGACGAAAAAGTCTGGATCTAGTAGATCAGAACTTGGTAAAGTTTGGCATGATATAGAAAAAGAGCTATAAAAGCAGTATATATTTTATAAAGAGATAGTCTGTTTTTTTACCAAAAGAGGAAGTATATGAAAAAGTTTCTTTCACTCTTGTCATTTGTTGGCATAATGGCTTTAGCAGGATGTTGTTGTAAAGATAAAAAGTCAACATCAAAAAAATCTAAAGCAAGTCATCACAAAGTAATGAAGAAATCAGCACATACAAAAAAATCAGGACCTGTAAAATCAGAACTTGATAAAATTTGGTGTGACATTTGTGGCATGTGGACAGGAAAAGGTCATAAGCACTAACAAGCTTGATAAATAAGGGTGCTTCAGCACCCTTATTTATTGTACAACGCAACATTTATTTTGTTTTGTTTTAGGTTCTAATTTTTTTTTGAAAAAAATCCGCAACAACCAGTGTCTTCTTTTGGCGGTGGAGGTGGAAGTGCCTGTTGTACTCGTGGTACTGCATGGGGTTGATGTTCTGAGGCTGTAGATCCTGTATCCGATGCTGATCTTGCTACAGCTGGTTCTTCTCTTGGTGTATCAAGATGGTGAGCCTGAACACCTAATGTTCCACAAACAGTGCCTCTACGTTCAGTTACTGTTGGAACTGCTTCTTCAAATGGTTTCCAGGGTTCTCGTGGAGTTGCTTTACCTGTCGTTGTTGTGGCCAATCTTTCTTCTATTCGTCTTTGATGTTCTATAAGGGATTGAATTGCTGCAATATGCTCTTTGCTTTCGCTACCAACTACTTTCAAGCTAGATTGTGTTCGTTTTACATCTTCACACAATACATTAAATTCGCGCCTGAGAGCCTCACGTTCTTGTCTGGTGTCTTGATTGCTACGAGCTAATCTTTCTTCGAGTTGTTGAGTTTTCCTTTGTTGTTTTTGTAGAGCAAAGACATTTGTATCTGTTGCCTCTAGGTGTAACTTTTGCTGTCGTTCTTGTCTTTCAAATTGTTCTTTCATGGATTCGACACTACCCACTAAATATTGTCTATCCTCTTTTTGTCTTTTTTCTGTGGTTGCTTTTAGATCATCGAATAGCAATAGGAGTTTTTCTTCTCTTCGCGAAAAAGCCTTTCTTGTCTGATCGATTTCTTCTTGATGCTCTTCATGCATTTTTTCTGTGTGATCAAGGGGTCTTGATACAAGGTCTTTGAGTTGTTTCGCGCCATATGCAACACCTGCCACCATAAGAACTTTAAGCCCTGTGTTTACCATGTCTGTGACGCCTCCAGAGGCAACTGAAGAAGCGATACTACCAATACCTCTTTTAATATGTTCAGGGTTAGGTTCTGTTGGTTTGCGACAAAGATAGAGAATTGATACTAACACACCTGTGCCACCTGCAGCATACTTTAAACGTTTTTTTGTTTGTTGTATGTCTTCTTGAAACTGTTTACGTCTATTGGTTTTTTGAGCGCGTACTGTTGCTAGTGGGTCTTCATCTGCTAAAGTTGCTCGTGGATCCACTGTTGCTGAGAGTTCTAATGAGCTTAAATCTCCATATCTAGAGCTTTTGCGCATTGGTCGTGCAGGAGCATTAGTCAATAAAAGAGGGTTTTGTTCATTATGAGCCCGTTGTTGCTTTAATACAGCAAGGTGTTCTTGTAATAATTTAAATTGTTGTGCGTTTCCCATGGGTCTGTCTGGGTGAGATCTTATAGCTAGTCTTCTTGCAGCTCTATCAACCTCCTCTTGCGTTGCATCATTGGAAACTCCTAAGAATTGACGAGCTTTAATTTGTTCTTCTGGCAAGACCGCTCTTTGAGTTGTTGGCACCAGCGCCCCACAGGGGCTTTCTCTTCTTTGTGAAGATTGTATGTAAAAAGATATGCTTATCAAAGACAGCATGATAGACAGTTTGAAGTTTTTCATTATTTCCCCCATTTTTTGTTGAAACGTGTATATTAATAATAATAGGAAAATATAAGGCTAAAAATCAATAGATTGCCTCATATAGAAAATATTTCAGAAAGTTTTAAATTGTATTTAAAAAAGAAAAAATTGATTGATCATTCAAGTAATCCTAAGAATTATGGATTATTTAAGGCATATGATTTTATCTCAGGAGAGTATAATCCTTCTTGTGGAGATTCTATTATTATGTGTGGTCTGGTCCAAGATGATATATTGCAAGATATTCGTTTTGAGGCCCAAGGGTGTATGTTAAGCATGGCTATGGCGTCGATTTTAACAGAGTATGTAAAAAAAATGCAGTTAGATGTGATTTTAAAACTGGATACTGAAATTATAGAGCAGCTTTTAGAAATAGAGCTGGGACCCAATAGGCTGCGATGTGCAACATTGTCAATTGATGCGCTACAGGGTGGAATTAAAAAATATCAAAAAAAATCATAAAAAGGCTTTGTTTTCCTTAAAAGTTTGTTGAAATAAGGCTTTTGTGATAATATATTTGTATAAAAATCTGTTTAAATTTAACATTTTGCAATTTTTAGCTAGTTAAAAATTGTATCTGCGATTATGGCAAAAGAACGAATAAAACCATCCCAATTTGCTCAGGCAAACATTGTTGCTCAGTTTGAAGATTTTGAGCTTTCAGACGAGCAAAAAAAATCTATGCAAGATTTGTTTGAAGGAGAAGGTAGTAAGTATAGAACAGGACAACTTGTTCAAGGAAAAGTGCTTTCTGTAGATTCTGATGGTGTCTTAGTTGATATTAGTTATAAATCCAATGGAATGATACCTCTTTATGAGTTCTCAGAGCATGAACTTAAAGAAATTAAAGTTAACTCTGACCTAGAAGTTATCATTGATGAGCTTGAAAATATATATGGAGACGTTGTTCTATCATATGAAAATGCAAAAGCAATGCGAGCTTGGGATCGTGTAACTAAGTTATTTGAAGATGGTGAGCCTATTGAAGGTGTTGTAACTCACAAGGTTAAAGGTGGATTGAGTGTAGATGTGGGAGTTCCTGCGTTCTTGCCTGGTTCTCAAGTTGATCTGTATCGTGTTACAGACTTTGACACTTTTGTGGGTCAAACAATTACAGCAGATATTATTAAGCTAAATAAGCGACGTGGTAATATTATTATTTCTCGCAGAAAACATCTTTCTGAGCGTCGTGATGAATCTAGAAAACAAATTCTTGATACACTTGAAGTGGACAAAGTTCTACAAGGTGTTGTTAAAAACATTACAAATTACGGTGTGTTTATTGATGTAGGTGGTGTTGATGGTTTGTTGCACATTACTGATATGACATGGGGTAGAATTTCTCATCCTAGCGAAATTGTAAAGATTGGCGATACTGTCACAGTAAGAGTACTTTCTGTTGATAAAGATAACAATAAAATATCCTTGGGTATGAAGCAGCTTGGAGATAATCCGTGGCAAGATATTGATAAGGATGTTCAGGTTGGTTCAACGGTTAAAGGTAAAATTGCAAGCATCGCTGATTATGGATTGTTTGTAGAGATTAGAAAAGGCGTTGAAGGATTGGTTCATATATCTGAAATTTCTTGGACAGATCGTATTGCAGATTTAAAAAATCGCTATCAAGTTGGACAAGAGATCGAAGTGCTTGTTGTTTCATTAGACGTTGACAATAGAAGAATGTCTTTAAGTGTCAAGCAGTTGAACAAAGATCCTTGGACTACTATTAAAGAAGAATATAAAGAAGGCGATAAGATCAAAGGCAAAATCACTAATATTGCTGACTTCGGAATATTTGTTCAAATCATACCTGGAGTTGATGGACTTGTGCATGTCTCTGATGTTTCATGGACTGAGCATATAGCGCATCCTGGTGATTTATATAAAGTGGGCGATGAGGTTGAAGCTATTATTCTTTCACTTAATGAAGAAAGCAAAAAGATAGCATTAAGCATTAAGCATCTTACTCAAGATCCTTGGAAAACAATTGAAAATGAGTTTCCCGTAGGTTCTAAAGTTCAGGGTGTTGTTACCAAAATTGGTGGTCATGGTGCATTTGTAAAACTTGATAATAAGATCGAAGGGTTAATTTATAATTCAGATCTTGAATCATACAAAGGTGACCCTGTAGAAGTTGGTCAGACGCATGAGTTGCGAGTGGTTAACATTAATGCTGCAGAGCGCAAAATGGGCTTAAGTCTTAAGTTAGAAGATGATAGAAAAATGGTATCTGAAGAAGAGATATCTAGAAAAAGAACAGCAAAAGCAGAAGCAAAAGCTTTAAAGAAAGCGGCATCTTCTGAGCCTAAGATGAAATCTGCTCTTCAAATAGAGCTTGAAAAGCATGCTGCAAAGCAAGCAAAAAAAACAAATGATGATAAATAAACCTGGTGATATTATGGAAAAAACATTTGCGATTATTAAACCAATGGCTGTTGCAGAAAATAATAGTGGAACTATCATTGATATGATTGAATCAGCTGGTTTTGATATTACATGTATGAAAAAGATTACAATGACTCAGCAACAAGCTGAAGAGTTGTATACAGAGCATAAAGAAAAACCATTTTTTGGTGAAATGGTAGAAACAATGACAAGCTCTCCTGTGGTTGTTATGACTTTAACCAAGGAAAATGCTGTTAAAGCATGGCGTGATTTGATGGGAGCTACTGACCCTGCTCAAGCAGAAGAAGGAACTATTAGGGCTCGTTTTGGAAGAAATATTTCAAATAATGCTGTGCATGGTTCGGATGCTTTACAAAGTTCTGAGCGTGAGCGAGGAATCTTTTTCAAAACATGTTAATCTTGTCTTGAATTTTGAATGATTGATTAAGGGCGGTTACAACCTCCCTTTTTCTTTTTATGTTGACTGGTGTCTGTAAGATTTTTTTATAACAGTTTGGCATAAATTATAAAATAAGAATTTACATTCTATGTCTTTTAATTGAAAGGTTTAAAATGTACAAACAATTATTACTGCTATCTTTATTTATTGTTTCTGATGGCTTTGTACAAGCAAAAAACAGTATTAAAAAAGAGGATGCAAAAACAGAAGAGACGGGATCTCAAGTTTTTACTCGTTTGAGTAAGGTATTGAAATACGGAATTCCTGCGCGTTTGATTTTAATGAATCTTGTGGATATTGGCAAACAGGTTGAGCGATGTGGTGGTTGGCAAAAGCTTATAAATGATAATTATAGATGCAATGAGATTGCTTATGAGTTATTGTTTACATATTGTGTTTGCCAAGGCTATTACTTGCTAGCAGATCAGATAAAACATGCAGATAAAGGTGTTGATTATTGTGTAAGTAAAGTGAAAGAGTTATTAGAAGGTTCTGATGAGGGCGTATGTGTTGAAGGCTAAGGAAGCAGTTTAAGAAGGTACATTTTTATTGACACTGTTGCAGATACGTTTTAAATTACAGTTGTGTTTTTTTATAAAAAAGGAGCTTTATGAAATATAAACTGTATCAATTATTGTTGTTGTGTTTTGTAACACAGCAATCTATTATTGCTGTTAATTTAGGTAATCTTCCAGGTGGAGATGATGGAGGATCTGGTCAAAATCAGCAATCTGGAGGTGGTGGAACTACGACAACAACTACTACCTCAACAAATACAGGAGCTAATGTCACCTTGAATACTACATCTAATGCAACACCTGTTTTACCGGAGCTGGTTTTTAAAACTCGTATTGCAAGATTTTACTTTAAAACAGCTGACAAACCTCAAAAGTTTGGATTGGTAGCTTTTGGAACAGCAAACTCTACTGATCGAAATCCAAATTGGAGCAACTATAGGTTTTTTCCATTAATGGGTATTGGTTGGGCAAATCAGGCTCCTGTTAGTAGCAATATAGAAACAGCGTTGAAAAATTTAAGTCTGCAAGATTGGAAAAATGGGTTATATGTAGTGCCATATTATGTTTTGCCGGGTGTAGGTTCAGGTAATGTAAGCAATCCTTATTTTGTACTAACTGAAGATCAGTTAAATGCCGGTAATAATAATCAAGAAAGTTTTGATACTTATCTAGCAATTTATAAACATGACTGGACGCTTGTTGTAAATGATAATATTACAGGTAAGGTAGGAGATGTAAATGGGAGTGGAACATTACCTTGGGCAGCTGGATGGCCAGTAGGATCAAATAATCCCTTTGCTTGTTTGAGTTTGTCTGTGTATACCAGTGATGCGCCTTCTGGAAGTACGAATGGAGGTTGGCTTGGAAGTAGGTACTTAGATTCAAGTAGTAATCCTACAGCATTGAATATGGATTTTGGTTATGCTACGAGCATTTTCCATGTTAAAATAGTAGATGATGTAAGTACATCGGGACTTCCTAAAGTGTCTATTCCTACGGGGACTGATTATTTAAACCAAAAAACGTCTCTGGATGTAGCTTTTGATTATGTACCTTCAGATAATTTAACTGGATTTGGCTTTAATGCAACATTTACATCTGCAAGTGGTTCAAAAACTGGATATGGACTACTTAGCAATGTGCAACTAAGTTCTTTAAATCAAGTTTTACAAGCAGAAAAACATGTTGCTCTAAATTTTTCTTTGCAAACACGGACTTATATTCAGGGATCTACGGAAACAGAATATTATCAAGCTAATGTTTCATTATATAACAATGGAACGCTTAAACATTCATTTACGCTCGACTTGCAAGATGGTAATGGTAATAGTATTTCAACAACAAATAGTCTAACAGCTTTAGATGTGGAATATGCTACTACGCCAAATCCTACAGCTTCTGATTTGGAATATATTGGATTGTCAAACAAGCAAGTTGTGCTTGCTGTATCTGAGAAGCCAGCTCATACGCAACACCATGCAAAGCATCATCATCATCCTAAACACCATGCAAAACATCATCCAAAGCATCATCATCATGCTAAACCAAAACTAAAGCATAGACATGACAATGCTAATACAGCAAACTTTGGATAGTAGATAAATTGTACACTAAGTATTACAAGCTGATTTTGTGTATCTTGTTTATTCAAGGTACTGTGTATACAAAGTCAGCTTGTATTATTATACATGGTACATGGGCTCAAAATGAATCATGGTATCGCCCTTCTGGAGAGTTTTTTCAAGCAGTACAAAGCTCTGCGCAAGAGTTAGATATAGTTGATGAGGTTATATCGTTTACTTGGTCGGGTAAACTGGGAGATGGCGCTCATTATCAAGCAGCTTGTGATTTGGCTTATGTAATTATGAAATATGATTTTGTGATTTTAGTTGCTCATAGCCATGGAGTTACAATAGGACTTATTTCGAGCCATATACTTAGTGAAAATATTTCAAACTGTGTTAATTATGAAAAAATTGATAAATTTTACGCTTTGGGGGCTCCTATTCACGAGCTAACAGTTACTCCCAATTTAAATGTGATAAAAAAGTTTTATAACTTGTTTTCATTTGGAGATTTAGTACAAACAATAAATGGTTCTTGTGAGCGTGTTTTTTGTAAAAAAGATCGATTAGTTAATATATCTGTACAGCTATCAGGCTTGCACCCTTCTCACTCTCAATTACATCACCCTGCTATTGGTAAAGATTTGCTTAAGATTGATGAGTATTTTGCAAAAAAACAGGTAGGAGGCTTTGAGAAATTTTGTTTCAACCACCCTGCTATGATTTGTTTTTATCCTTATAAGCTGCCAGACTATCAAATTCAAGAAGATCAAGATCAGTTATTAAAGTCAGATAAAGATTTTCACCGCCTTATAAATTTAGCGTTTTTACGCAAGAAAAATTAATTGAATATATGCACTGAGTCGGCCTGTGTATAGGTTTTCTTATAGTACTTAGTCTACAAAGTAAGTTGTTGGGATTGTGTATACTCAGAATGTGGTAGTTTACAATGTATACATCATAAACTAGGTATATTTTGTTTATTCGAGCACGCATTAAGCTTTTATATACTGAGTATATATAGGTGCTTGGGTAGGGTGGGTGCACAAAAAATACTCAAAACTATTGATTTACAAGGTAGTATGCTGATAAGGCTGATGTATAGGATTTTTTCATCTGCTAAAAAAGGAGAAAAGGTGAAGATTATTGCAGTTATGAATCAAAAAGGTGGAGTTGGAAAATCAACAGTTGCTGTTAATATGGCAGCAGGGCTTGCACTCGCAAAACATAGGGTACTGTTGGTAGATGCAGATTTACAAGCAAATGCGACAACATCTTTGGGCGTCAAAATTCATAAGACTAAAAACACAGCCAATGATCTATTTGCTGTGTTAACAAATCAGGCTTCATTTAAAGAAAGTGTGATTCATAGGGTTGTGCATAATCAGCATAAAAAAGCTGGTATGGATGTTATTCCTGCAACAATTTCTTTGTCAGGTTTTGATCAATTGGTGCGAGCTCTTCCCAATAAGCAATTGTTATTAAAACAGGTGCTTGAAGAGCATAAAAATTACGATTATGTACTTATTGATTGTCCGCCAAGTTTAGGTTTGTTAACAATTAATGCATTAGTTGCAGCTCATGAAGTATTGATTCCTGTACAACCAGAGTTTTTTGGACTACAGGGACTATCTCAAATCTTGGATACAATTTCTTTATTGCAAGAAACGCTAAATCCAGTATTAACTATAGCGGGTATTGTATGTACTCGTTACAATAGAAGAAAAATTCATAATGAAGTAACATCATGCTTATATGATCGCTTTGGTAAGAAGCTGTTTGCAACAAAAATTCATGAAAATATAGCAATTGCTGAAGCGCCAAGTTTTGCAAAGACTATTTATGAGTATAGTCCGCATTCAACAGGAGCTGATGATTTTGACTTACTATGTAGAGAGTTTTTAAACAGAGAAATTGTACAACAAAATGTTGTAGTTCAGCACAAAAAATCAAAACAAAAACATGCATAAAAGGGTGATCTATGAAAAAAAGATTAGGAGCAATTCCAAAAGGACTTGAATGGATTTCGGATCAACCAGAACAAGATATTATATTGCCTGTACAACAAAAAAAAGGTGACCAAGAGAAGCTTCCTGCTGCCAAGCGAGGGCTTTCAGAAGAGTTAATTCGAGCAACCTTTATTTTACGACAAGAGTATCTTGAAAAAATTAAGGCATATGCTTATTGGGAAAGACTTCAAATTAAA
>Ga0114932_10004245_pt1 | contig 13550 bp, 12 predicted proteins | sample 2SBtaG_2_FD_87286 | JGI IMG/M metagenome (GOLD analysis project Ga0114932, IMG submission 87286) | Deep subsurface microbial communities from Kolumbo volcano to uncover new lineages of life (NeLLi) - 2SBTROV12_ACTIVE470 metaG | ecosystem: Environmental > Aquatic > Marine > Volcanic ...
ACCGCCGCGACCTTGGTTGGCTTCGAACCTGTGACCTCTGCCTTCGGAGGGCAGTGAACAAATCAGCGAGCTGAGAGCAGCAAATTAAGGCAGTTGCGGGCCCCCGCAACCAACAAGACCCTACCATTCGTCGTGTGGTTTAATACCAGTTTGCATTAATCAGAACTCATATGCCCATTTTCGAGTTCCGATGGACATGATCTTCAATGGCTGATTGATGAGTTTGTTCCAGGCTTCACAACAAAGTGTGACGTTTTCGTCGTAGGACTTGAATATCCTGTTGGACAGCCAGTTGTCTCGTATCCGTCCGGTGAATCCCGTCTGATCAACGCCATTCACCGGACGGATACCTGCAATCGGCCCGTTTTCAACGATCTCTGCAAGCGCTCGGCGTTGCGAGACGTTGAGTTTGGGCGGCTTGCCCGTCGACTTGCCGTCAATCAGACCATCCGGCCCCTTGGCATTGAACCGCAGAACCCAGTCACGGACCACCTGGAGCCCGACATCGCCGACGCGGGCCGCATCCGTGCGCCGACCGCCATCGTAAATCTCGGCCAGCGCAAGAAGCCGGCGGTTTTGTCCTGCATCCTTCGACGCCTTCGCCCTTCGACGCAATGACGCTCCATCAAAATCTTCCCGTAACGCAATCGATCTGCCCATGGTGAACCTCCGAATCAGTTCACCTCATTGATTCAGACTTTTGAGCCTTTGGGAATCCCCTAAATGAGTCGCACTTAATGCAAGACGGTATTAATAGCGGACGCAAAGCCCGCAACGCCAGTTTCGGGTTGGGAATGTCTCTTGTGCCCGCAGGAGCGGACGAAATTTAGAGGCGGTCGATAGGTCTCTTCATAGCTGTGACCTCAACTGGTCATGGCAACCCATTGGTTAAACCTGTCAGCGGGTGTTTCAAACTGCAATGTCTTTCTGGGCCGCTCAATCAGCTGCCGCGCGATGGCATTGAAGGTAAATCTATATGTTTGTTGCTTCGCATGGCGGCGATCATCGATGTGTTGAGCATGAATTGGCGGGATTTTTCAGCATCGGCAGCCGTCCGGCGCAGGTTGTCGAGGGCTTGTTTGCGTTTCTCTGGGTCCTTGGCCTCCAGGCGGTTTTTGTTTTGAATGGTTTGTTGCTGCACAAAATCGACGGCGAATGTGCGGCGTTGCAGATCGTATAAATCAAGCAGCTGTACATCGGCATCGTCATGCCATACGGCGCCCAGCTTTTCGGCCAGGTTCATGGCGTCCTGAATGCCGCCGTTCAATCCCATGCCGCCGATCGAATTGTTGACATGGGACGCGTCACCGGCAATCAGGACGCGGCCCCTGCGAAACGTGGCGGCCACCCGCTGATGAACCGTGTATAGATTGCGGTGCACGATGACGTAGGGAACGCCAGTCGGGAAAAAATCCTGAAGTTTTTGCTGCGCGAAGCGATCAGATAATAGATCATCCTCGGGCGCTTCCGGATCGACCGGATAGACGGTTCGCCACAACCCCGGCGGTCCGTCGCCCGCAACCTTGAAGCAATTGCACCATTCGTCCGGGTCGGCGATATAGTTGCGATGGCACATGCCGCGCTCGGCCTCGAAATCGAAGGGCGTGGTCAGCACCAAGAACCGCTCCGGCCAGGTAAAACCCTCGAAATCAATGTTCACTTGCTTGCGCACAGTGCTGCGGCCGCCGTCGCATCCGATCAGGTAGCGTCCGGTGTGGGTCTCGGTTCCGGCGGGCGTCACCGCCGTGATCGAAACTTCGTCCGTGCCTGGCCGAACGCTGGTCACACGATGCGAGAACAAAACCTCGCAATCGGGCAACGTCGCCATTCGCTCAAGCAGGATGCGGGTCAGCTTGAACTGTTCGCATTGGACGACGTAAGGAAATGCGGTGTCGTCTTTCAGCATCCCATGGTCGAATTCGGCAACCATTTCTCCGGTCGGCCGGTCCCAAAAACGAAAAATCGGACAAACCAGCCCCTGCTTGATGACGTCTTTGACGACGTCCAAGTCGTCGAGCAATTCCAGGGTTGCCGGATGCGTGGTGGCGGCACGCGGGTCTTCTTGCAGTTCGTCGTTTTCGTCGAAAACGGTAACCGGAATCCCCTGTTTGGCCAGGGCATAGCCAGCAACCAAGCCGACCGGTCCCCCCCCGGCGATCAATACGCGTTCCTTGTCAATCATACCTGTCTTCCAGAGATCAGCGGTCCGCCAAGAAAACCACCATAACTCGCGCCGCATGCTGACGGAACCCGAGAAATGCCCGCACGCGCCTGCTTGGGCAATCGGGTCCGCATCAATGCCGCGGGCGGCGTCAAGGCTCACGCTATCGGCTGATGGGCCAAAGCCGGAGGATCCAAGTGCCGTCGTGTGGTGCCGGCCAACTTCGCCCGGCCGCACCAGGGCTGCCGGAAAGCCATCTATGGCGGTGATGATTTGCGCCGTCCATGGCAGGCCATCCAGCAATGGTACAACAAGTGATCTCCGTTCCATGTTCCGTCATTCGACATTCAGACGGTCGGCGCGAGTAACCGCGCGCAGACTGAGCTGGCCCCACATGGCAGGACGGTTTGGAAGTCCATTTGAAAAGCGTTCCGTCTGCTGATCGTGCCGCCGAAATCCTGATCATCATGTCTTGTCGTTGTCGTGGAGCCTGTGGGCTGAGGGTAAGCGGTCAGGCTTATCCATCATATTCGCGGACCGAACCATGCCGCAGGCTTCCACCGGCGTCCGGCCGTCGAGAGCGGAATTCCGGGTATCACAGACATCAAACCGAACTTTGCGCTTTAGCAGGCGCCGGACAGTACGGCGTTGGGGCTTGATTGACGTTCAAGCTGACTACTCGATAGCCTCAGAACGGCGCACACCGTTGAACATGGACGTTTGCAATAGAAAGGCTTTCGCTTTTTCCGGATCGGCCGCGACCGCGCGCATCTCGTCCTGGCGTTGTTTGCGCACGGCCGGGTCCTTTTCCTCCAGGTTGTTTTTGTTGCGGATGGTTTGAGCCTGAACATATTCGTTGGCGATGGGTCGGCGTTGGCGGTCATAGAGGTCGAGCAGTTCGTCGCCGGCGCCGTCATTGAGGATGCTGACCAGCTTCTTTGAAACATTCAGTCCATCGTGAATGCCGCCGTTCATGCCCATGCCGCCCAGCGGGTTGTTGACATGGGCCGCGTCGCCGGCAAGCAGAACCCGGCCTTGGCGGTAATTCTCGACAACGCGTTGATTGACACCGTAAATGGTGCGGTGATCGATCGTATAATCCCCTTCATAGGGGGCAAAGCGCTTCAATCGGGTTTGAAGATAGTCTTCGTCGAAGGCTTCCTCTTCGGTCACTTCCATCGAGATCGGAAATAGGAAACGCCAAAATTCCGGCGCGTGAATAATCGCGCCCCATTCGGTTGGGTGCGCGACGTAGACGACGTGTCCCATGCCGGGGACGATCTCATCGATGGGTTCAATGGCGCTGGCGGTAACGAATTGCTCGGGATATGTGAACCCCGGAAAGCCGATGTTGCAGATTTTGCGGACGCTGCTGCGCGAACCGTCGCAACCGATCAGGTAGTCGCAGGTGCAGCTTTGCGGGCCGTCCGGCGTGCGAAAGGTGACGATGACGTTGGTGTCGTCCTGATCGATTTCGGTGACCCGGCTGGAAAACGAAATGGCAGTATCCGGATAGCCTTTCATCATTTCCGCGCTGTGGCGGGTCAGCTTGAATTGCTCGCACTGCAGTCGATAGGGATGGGCCGTTTCTTCCTTGATCAGCGCGTGATCAAATTCGGCTATCACACCATTGTCCATGTCGCGGAACTGGATTGACGGCGTGATCAAGCCTTCTGCGACCAATTTCGCCGAAAGGTCCAATTCATCGAGCATGTCGAGGGTCGGCGGATGGAAGGTCGAAGCCCGAAGGTCCTTGATAAGCTCGGGCTCGCTTTCCAAGATACGAACCGAGATGCCCGCCCAACTCAGGATGAGCGCCGAAACACAGCCCACCGGACCGGCGCCGACGATGACCACTTGTGTATCCTGTGGCACGCTCAAATTGCTCCGAGGTCGGTCTCTTGAAACACTCTCAAAAACGCTCGAACAGCCAACCTCGACCGATGAACTTGTCATCGATACCCATGGCGCGATAGGTATGCCAGATGGTGGCGACGTTGATCGGGATCATCGGCTTACCCAGGTGCTTTTCAAGGGTCGGAAACAGGTCCGCGTTGGACATGTTGGTGCCGACCTGGACGATCGCGTCCACATTGTCCCCGTCCAGTTGGTTCAAGACCACATCAATGACATCGCCTTGAGGCGTGTGGGCGATTGAATTGGCGGTGTCGCATTTCATGCCGACAAGATTGACCACCTCGAATCCGGTTTCGGCGAAGAATGTATAGACCTGTTCGTCGCCGATCGGCTGATAGGGCGTCAGCACCGAAACGGTCTTCGCGCCAAAGGCCTTGAGCGCCGCTTCCATCGCCGTGGCGCCCGTTGTAATGCCCATGTCCGGCCCGCACTGCTCGCGCAGGCGCGCCTGGAATTCGTCATTGCCGGCCAGCCCGCCCCAGAAGGTTTCCGCCGACATGCCCATCATGATGTAGTCGACCTCGGCCGTGAGCGCGTCGCGCATGGCGTGCGGGATGGTGTGGCGGATGGCTTCAATGAACATCATGAAGGCATCGTCGCTGGAAAGATCGACATATTCGATCCAAAATCGGGCCGAATGCCAGGTGATGCCTGGCACGATGAACTGCTGGCAGTCATATTCGACGCCAATGTTGGTCGACGGAATGATAACGCCGATCTTGCCTCTTGGGCCGATCCACGGTTCCTGTGGTTTGGTCAATTTGATTTCCGTGCTCATTGGAAGGCCTCCCCTTTATCACGTCTGCCGCCGCGCCTTGTTCGAAGTATAATGCCCGCTCCTGTTTGTGAAACTGCTATTCGGGGCTAGCTCCTGTCCCGGCTCAGGAGGGTTCCGGCGGCGGCGATCACGGCGGAACCCACCCAGGTCCAGATATCGGGAACCTCGTTGAAGAACCAATAGCCGAAGAAGGCGGCCGCGATCATGCGAAAGAACATCATCGGGTCCGCGATGGTGATGTCCACTACCCGGTAGGCCCTGACAGTGGCGAAATGGGCGAAGGTGGAGAGCAGCGCGTTCACGGCCAAGTAGCCCAGCGTCACAAGGTCCGGCCAGGACCAGACGAACAGCGCCGGCACCAAGGCAAGCGGCGTAGACAGCAGGGTCATCCAGGCGACGATCACCAGGGCCGGCTCGGAGCGGGCCAAAACCTTGCCGGCCAGGTTGGACGCCGCCTGCTGCACGGCGTAGCCGAGCACCAGGAACACCCCCAGCGAGACCGCGATCAGGCCCGGCCGAATGACAATCAGGACGCCTGCGAAGCCCAGAAAAATAGCCAACCAGCGGTTCCATCGGCTGGGTTCGCCCATCAAAGCGATGGCGCCGGCGCCCGAAACCAGCGGGGTGATGAAACTGATGGCGATAACGGTGGCCAGCGGCGAGATTGCGATGGCGGCATACAGGCAAAGCAATGCCGTCGCCTGCAGGATACCCCTCAGCAGGTGCAGCCGCATGACTGGGCTCGGGGCCCAGTAGAAACGGGGTCCCAGGAACACATGCGCCATCAGCAGGACGGCGATGGCACTCCGGAAGAAGACCACGACGAAGGGATGCAGGTCGTGGGTGGCCAGCCGAACCGTCACGTTCGCAGCCGCAAAGGCGCTGCCGGCCATCAGCATCCAAAGAATGCCTTGCAGGTTGGCGCTCAGGCGGCTTGCTGTGGCGTCGGTCAAATGTGGGATTACCGAAAATAAAGAAACGGATTTCGCAAGAATTGGACCCCGAACAGAGGCCATTGTATATAGTTAATTCCTTGATTCACCTAGGGGTATCGAACAGCGATGGCGGACGAAAAGAGAGTATTGGTGGCCGGTGCGGGACCCGTCGGGTATACGGCGGCACTGAATTTGGCTGCGCGCGGCATTCCTTTTACGCTGTTCGAGGCCGACGGCGAAATTTACGAAGATCCGCGCGCCGGCACCATTCATCCGCCGACGCTAGAGATGTTCGAGCCTCTTGGCCTCAGCAAGGTCTTCATTGAGCACGGCTATGTGGTCCGCAACTTTCACTACCGGGACCGCAAGGACGGCCTGGTGGCGGATTTCGATCTTGGCGTGCTGGCCGATGAAACGGCATACCCCTACCGCCTGATGCTCGAACAACACAAGATTTGCCATATCATTGACGAACGTCTGCGTGCCCACGAAAACCACGAACTGTTGCGCCACCACCGGGTCTTGGAAGTCAGTCAGGACGCGGACGGCGTCACTGCCCGGGTCGATACCCCCGACGGTGTCAGGGAATTCCGCGGGCGTTACGTGATCGGCTGTGACGGCGGGCGCAGCCGGGTGCGCAAGTCCATGGCCGTGGACTTCGATGGCTTCACTTTCAAGGAACGCTTCCTGGTCGTGACCACGCCCTACGATTTTGCAGATGCCGGATACGCCTTAACCAACTACGTCGCCGACCCCGACGAATGGTGCGCACTGTTCAAGGTGCCGGGCCTAGACGAAAAGGGCATATGGCGGGTGGTCTTTCCGACAGACCCCGAGCTTTCGGAACGCGAAGTCTTCGACGACAGCGTCATTGAAGGCCGGCTACAAAGGTTCAACCCCAAGCCCGATGCCTATGAGGTCGTTCACAGGAACCTCTACGAGGTACACCAGCGCGTGGCGTCAAGTTACAGGGACGGGCGTATCCTGGTTGCGGGTGATGCCGCCCATATCAACAATCCTTTGGGTGGCATGGGTATGAATTTCGGCCTTCACGATGTCTTCAATCTGACCGAAAAACTGGCCGCCATTTGGTTCGAAGGCGCATCCGATGACTTGCTCGATCTCTACGACCGCCAGCGCCGTACAGTGGCCTCGGAATACCTGCAGCGCCAGACCATCGAGAACAAGCGCAACATCGAACAGAAGGACCCGGCCAAGCGCCGCGAGTTCCAGGACGGGCTTCGGGCCATCGTGGCGGATCGGGAAAAGTTGCTTGCCTATCTCCGCCGGGCCGCCATGATCGAGGGCGTCGAACGGGCTGCCTCAATCACCTGAGGCAGCAGCGATCTCTTTGCGATTGCGGATTTCCATCATCAACCCGGCGGCGCTGATCACGGCGCCGGCGATTTGCACCAAGCCGGCGCCGGCGAAGGCTTCGGTTGGTACCAGCAGCGCCAATCCACCCACCACATACTGCGCCCGCTGCATGGCACTGAGATGGGACAGAAGAAAGCCGGTGAACCCGGCAGATGCCACCCAAATGCCGGCCACGGCGGTGACGAAGGTGATCGCGATATCGACGGCATTCCCCTGCATGAGGAGGTTGGGCGCGATCACGAACAGGAACGGCACGATGAAAGCGGGCCAGCCGAAGCGGCAAGCGGCGACGGCGGTGATCATAGGCGGGGCTTCGGCAACCTTGGCGGCGACGAAGGCGGCCAGCGCCACCGGTGGCGTGATCATGGACATCAATCCGAAATAGAGTACGAATAGATGCGCGGCGATGGGCTGCACGCCCAGCTTCACCAGCGGCGGCGCCACCAGCAGGGCCAGCAGGAAATAGATCGCCGTGGTCGGCATGCCCATGCCGAGGATGATCGATATGATAGCGGTTAACACCAACAGCAGGGTCAGGTTGTTCTCGCCCACGTCGACGAGAATTAGCGTCAGGCCGAAGCCGAGCCCGGTGGCGTCCAAAATGCCCAGAATAACACCGGCGGCAGCGCCGATGATGACGATGTCAGCGGAGGCCACGCCCGCCTTCTCGCAGCATTTGATTGTGGAAGTGAAATTGAGGCGGTTGCCCTTGTAGGTAAAGACCAGGCCCAGAGCAACAATGGAGAGGGCGCCGAACAGTGCTGCTTTCTCCGGTGGTGAATTCAGGAAAAAGAGCGCCAGCAACAGCACAATGAAAGGCACGATGAAATACCAACCTTCCTTCATCACCCGACCTCCGGGCGGAATTTGCTCCTTCGGGATCGGCTTGATGTCGAGGCGGCCGGCCTCCAGGTCGGCCTGCAGGAAAACGGCCACGTAAAAAAGCAGCGCCGGCAACAGGGCGGCGACGATGACATCGCGGTAATCGACCTCCAGCAGTTCCGCCATCAGGAAGGCGGCGACGCCCATGATCGGCGGCATGATCTGTCCGCCTGTGGAAGCCACCGCTTCGATGGCGCCGGCCACCGGCCTTGAATAGCCGCCCTTGCGCATCAACGGGATGGTGAGCACGCCGGTCGAAGCGACGTTGGATACGGCGCTGCCGGAAATCGAACCGAACAGGCCTGACGCCACTACCGCGATCTTGGCCGAACCGCCACGCGTGTTACCCATCACGGCCGAAGAGATATCGGTGATGAAGGCCGAGCCTCCGGAACGCAGGAGCGCTTGGCCCAAGAAAATGAATATAATGACGATGGTTGAAATAATGTTGATCGGCAGGCCCAACAGGCCGGTCGTGTCGATCCCCAGGAACGAAAAAAAGTTGACCGGCTGGATAGCCCTGCCTTGCAGGGGCCCCGGCAACAAATGGCCGAACAGTCCATAAAGGGCGAAAATTATCAGGACCGAAAAAATGCCCAAGCCCGCCGTCCGCCTCAAGGCCTCCGCCGTCAGCAATACCAGGATGCCGCCGACGATGTTGGCTTCCACAGGCAAGTAAAAAACGTCCTCCAACAGCACGGGATAACGAAAGAACAAGTACCAGCCGGTGGAGAAGCCGACCAATGCGCAGACCGCGTCATACCAGGGCAACCGGCCACGGACACTGCTTCGGGCTGGCACGTTCAGATAAATGATGGCGAATGCATGGCCGAGAATGGCGCAAATCAACTGCACGTCGATGAGGGTAAAGCCCAAATCAACGATCAGGCCGCTGGCCCATACAAGTGCCATCAGGGCGAGTACAAACCCCAGCCAAGGCGTTAACGCCCGCGCCACCGGAGACGAGGGGGGCGCGGGCGTTTCGGCTGAATCAGAGCGGCCTTCAGCTACCGATTCCAAGTGCCTTTTTCCTTAAACAGCTTGATCGCACCCGGATGGTAGGTCAGGCCCTTTTGGGCTTTCGACATGCCCTTGGAAGAAAACCCCTTCCACAGGGGCGACGATTCGACCAAGGCCGCCTTGTTTTCATACATTGCCTTGGCCACCCGGTAGACCACGTCGTCAGAGACGTGCTTGCCGGCGAACAGCGTGTAATCGAAGTGTAAAAGGTTGGTGGGCCCATTGACTCCGGTCAGGCCCTTGCGGGGCTTCAGGGTCTTAATCTCCGCACCCGGCAGAATGGCGCCCATGCGTGATTGCGACGCCGGCGACATGTCCAGTGAGATGAAGTGGATGCCACCCAAGGCCTGGGCGATGCGGTTCATGAAGCCGGAGCCCGCGGCACCGATAGCGAAATCGAGCTTGCGTTCCATCAGTGCCTTCCAACTTGGCACCAGGGCGGCGATGGGCACGGCCGTGATATCGGCATAGGTCATGGAATTGGTCGACAGCGCGCCCTTGACCAATTCGACGAACAAGGGTGCGGCCTTGAATTGCGACGGGCCCTTCTTGCCTTTGAGCCCAGCCACCGAAGTGATGCCCGAATCCTTCGCTACCAAAGGCCCGACCCGAAACTGCATCAAGGTCGCGACCATGCGCAGGTTCGGGTTGGGCCGTCCCTTGGACAGCACCTCGCCGTTCACCGACCAGGTTGTCTGCATAATGTTGGCGGCGCCAAATTCCAGCGTGCCCGCGTTCACGGCCGGAATATATTTCTGCGTACCGGCCATGGGCGTGGTGCGCATCTGCATGCCGCCGAACTTGGACGCGACCTTGGCAATCGCCGCCGTGACCTGGCTGGTGGCACCGGTCTTGGTGGTGCCGATACCGATGGTTTGCGCCGTCGCCGGACCGCCGACAAAAACGGCTACGCTGATAGCTGCTAATATCCTCCCGATTTTCATCCCACTCCTCCACTGTACTAGGATTTGCCGATTAAATTTATACCCCCCTTGCATCGGGGTGTTCTATGATCTGGCACCATAAACGAACCCATGTCCATTTGCCAAATTCGACAGCCAAACCATGACCTCATCAAACACGATTTTGCTAACTGGCGCGTCCGGAAAAACCGGAAGACAGGCCATTGCCGCCTTGGCGCTCCGAGGTGCTAGAGTGCGCGCCTTGCTGCGCCGCGCGGAAGCCGCCGAAGAGATGACCGCCCTAGGCGCCGCCGAGGTGGCGGTTGGCGATCTGTTCGACAGCACAAGCCTGCGCGCAGCTGTGGAGGGCTGCGCCAAGGTTCTGCACATTTGTCCGCCGATGACCCCCCAGGAAGCCGACCTGGGCAGGACCATTACTGACCTTTGCTTGGAAACCGGGGTTGGCCATTTGGTTTTGTATTCGGTGCTGCACCCGTTACTCGACGACGTGCCCCATCACGCCAACAAGCTCGAGGCCGAGCGGTATCTGATCAATTCGGGCCAGCCTTATACCATCTTGCAGCCCGCCCGTTACATGCAGCACCTATCGGGCATCTGGAACAATGTCATGCGATCGGGGGTCCACGACATGCCCTTCGGCGTCGAGGCGCGGTTCAGCATCGTCGACCTAAAGGACCTGACCGAGGCCGTGGCGACGGTTCTGACGGAACCAGGCCATTTAGGCGCGACCTATCAGTTGGCCGGGCCCGAGGCCCTGAACCAAATCGACATGGCCCGCATCATTTCGGAGGTGACGGGGAAGACCGTCACCGCCCGGGCCAAGCCCTTGGACGTTTTCATCAAGGCCATGAAAGCCGCCGGCCTGCCGGCTTATCGGATTGAGACCATGGCCGCCATGAACCGCCATTACGACAAGCACGGCCTGGTCGGGAACCCCAATGTGTTGGCCTGGTTGCTGGGCCGCGCGCCCACGGACTTTGCGGCCTTCATCCGCCGTGAACTGGCGCACCCGTGAATGCCGAACGTCCCGCGCCGCCCCGGGTGCCCGGTGCCTACGGCTGGCGGGCCAAGATGGGCGTCATTGTGCCGCCCACCAACACTGTCAACGAGGCCGAATGGCAATTGATGGCACCCCATGGCGTTACCGTACACGCCGCGCGCATGGCACTACATACGGATAGCGACAGCGCGGCTGGTAAGCGCGCGCTCTATAAAGACGTGAGGCAGGCAACCGAGGATTTAGCCCAAGCGCAAGTGGACGTCATCGCCTATGGCTGCACGGCCGGTTCCATGGTGCTGCCCATTACCGAACTCAGCGATTTCATGGAAACGGTCTCGGGTGCGGCCTGTGTCACCACTGCGGCGTCCATCGTCCGTGCCCTCGAAGCCCTGGAGGTTTCCGCCATCGCCCTGGCGACACCCTATCACGCGGCGCTCAACAGGCATGAGGTGCGCTTTTTCGAGCAGATGAGCATTGCCACCGTGCATGAACAGGGCCTAGGCATCGGCGCCGGCGGCGGCCACGAATATATCCGGATCGCGCAGACGCCTTTGGAAAAGATTCATGCCCATGTGCGGGCGGCCGACAGACCGGAGGCCCAGGCGTTGGTGATTTCCTGCACGGATTTCCCGGTCATGGGTCTGATCGGCCGGCTGGAAAAAGAGCTGGGAAAGCCGGTTGTGAGCAGCAATCAGGCGACCTTCTGGGCGGCGCTCAGGGCGGTCGGCATCGAGGACCGCTTCGACGATTACGGTACCTTGCTTCGGGAATTTTGATCAGAGCCGAGCAATGACGGCCGCCGAAGGCATCAAGTCGGCGTATTTCTGGCCCATGTCAAACAGGTTGGCCTCGTGCGGCCCAAGCGCTCGGTCGCCGACGCAATCGCTGACAACGATGGTGCGGAAGTTGTAGCTCATGGAATCAATCACCGTGGCGCGCACGCATCCGGATGTGGTGCAGCCTGCGACCAACAGAGTATCCACCTGTTTGCTGACCAACCAGGCGGCCAGATTGGTCCCGAAGAAGGCCGAAGGCTGGGTCTTGGAGAAGACATACTCGCCATCCACAGGGACCAGGTCGTCGACCACCTGGCTTTCCGGCGCATCTTCGGTGAGCGCCTTCAGGCTCGGCGCTTTCAGGCAGAACACGCCCGCGTCCGAGCCGTCTTCGGCATAGACCACCCGGCTGAAGGCGACCGGCAGGCCCAGGCCCCTGACCTTGACCAGCAGGTCCCTGGTCTTGGTGATGGCGTCGGTGATGTTGCCGCCGCCGAACTGGTCGGGGTCGGTGAAACCGTTGACGAAATCGACGATGACCAAGCCCGGGCGCTGGCCGAATCCGATCTCGTTGCCGAAGCCCTGGTGTTCGTATATGTCGAGGTCTTCGCTCACGGTATCACTCAGCCCAATGTTCGGCGAACTGGGCCGCCACCACCTGATCGTAAGAAACGGTCTCCGTCACCAGGCCGACATCCTTTTGGAACTGGTTCATGCCGACCACGAACTCGGGCGAGATGGCGGCGTCGTAGTAGGGCAGGTCGCGCTCGACAACGTCGGCGATGATCTCCGCCTCCTCGGCCGGGAACAGCTTGCGCCCGACTTCGGTGGCCAGGCTGATGTCCGCTTTCAGGGCCTTGTGGGTCTTGACGATGGCGCGGACGGCGGCGGCACAGGCCTCTGGATCCTCTTCGATCAGGCGTTGCGAGGTGATCAGTGCCGGCATGGTGTAGTTAAACGCACCCGGCGGTCCGTCGCCTCGCCGGGCGTCCAGCACCATGGTGCCGGCGCCGCGCCTGATCGCTACCTCGGCGCCCATGCCGTTGGCCCAGAAGCCGTCGATCTTGCCGTCCTCGAGCGCCTGGGCCGCAGTGAGGCCGAAGTTGACGTTCTTACCGTGAAAGGCGCCGGGAACGGGAGCGATTGTGACCTGGTCTCGCTCCTCATCGATGCCGGCTTCCTTCAGAAGCTGCTTCAGGCCCAAATCGACCAGGGGGGCGGCGCCGATATTCAGGCCCTTGACGGCCTCCACATCGCCTTTCTTGGCGCCGAGATCGGCGCGCAGAATTAGGAACCAGTACATGCCCTGAGCGAGCGAGGCCAACAGCTTGCCACCCTGCCATTCGGGAAAAGCATGGGGCGTCGAATGGGCCGCGCCGCCGACGAAATCGATTTCGCCGTCACGCATCACTTCCAGGGTCCTGTCCACCGGGAAGATCAGATCCAATGTCATATCCAACCCTTCTTCCTTGAACAGGCCCAGCTCCACGGCCGCCGCGGCGGGAAAATAGGAATTGGAAATAAGGTCGGGGATAGCAATTTTCATGGATGTTCCTCCCGTGGTGTGCCGTTGGCCTTGGCCCATTCAATAGATATGGCTCCGCATGGCCAAGGCCAAAAAGAGCGGCGTCCTAGAATTTCTTGTCGCTGGTCACAGACCTGTCCGTCATCAAAACATTTGGGACCACTGAGGCTGTTTCCTAACGGAGGACCTGGCCCATCTTGATTTGATGTTAAGCCGCTTGGCGTTGATGGTTCAAGCGGCGGTTCTGGATGGTCAG
>Ga0114932_10004246_pt1 | contig 13550 bp, 8 predicted proteins | sample 2SBtaG_2_FD_87286 | JGI IMG/M metagenome (GOLD analysis project Ga0114932, IMG submission 87286) | Deep subsurface microbial communities from Kolumbo volcano to uncover new lineages of life (NeLLi) - 2SBTROV12_ACTIVE470 metaG | ecosystem: Environmental > Aquatic > Marine > Volcanic ...
TAGATCGTGGCGCATTTGGGTTGTCGAATGAATTTAAGGTTGTTGTTTCGGATAAGGCAAATGGTCATACAGGTTTTCAAGAATGGTTAATGGATTTTGAAGGTAAAGAGTTAAGCTCCCCAAGAAAAGATATTTATATGCCAGATGTTAAGTTTGCTGAATGGCATATTCGGGAAGTATTTCAAGGCGGTTATAATTAAAATGAAAATTATTAATTTACCACTGTTGGGATTTAAAAGGGTAGATACCCTTACGAATTTCAGATTAAAACAAAATTTATGAAAATAATACCAAAGTATTTTTTTAACAAAATAAATAAATATCATGGCGAACTTTTTATTGCTGAATTACTCTCAAAAATTAATTTTAGTAAAAAAAATTATTTGCTACATTCTCAAAATGTTGCTGGTGGTAATCGCCAAGTATGGTCAGAAATTGATTTTGTGATTATCACTGATAGGGCTATATTAGGGATTGAAGTTAAAAGTGGACCAGTCAAGTTTAAAGGGGGTAAGTATTATATTTATAGTGATAAGAATTGCCATACTCTTGCTTATGGCCCGAAAAATAAATCGCCATTAGTTCAGGCTAAGGATGGATTGTTCCAATTAAGAGATCAATGGCTAAAAAATTACCCACCGCTGAAAAACATACCTTTTATTAGTATTGCTATATTGACTAAAAACCAAAGAAAAGTAGTTGATTTTCCTGAAATGCAAAATGAGTTTTGTATATATGAAGAAGACCTAATTCATGAAGACCTTGTAAAAGAAAAAATAAATATAGCAATTGATTTCTACATTAAAAATATATTTACTCGTATACCGGCTAAACTTAATGAAGAGAGCATTGAAGATATAAAGAATATTCTTAGACCAGAAATAGATAAATCACCTATTGACTCCAACAACCAAATTATACAAATTAATTATTTACAACAGTCGCTTACCGAAGAGCAGTACAAAATTATTGACATGTATTCAGATCATCAAAGGCTATTAGTTGATGGCGGTGCAGGAACAGGTAAAACTTTTTTGTTGCTTTATCTGCTAAAAGGGGAGCATGTAAGCTATGATAATATTGCTATTATTTCTAAAGCTAAAAGACTTATGAACTTTATTAGGTCTAAAACCACTCAAATTAAAAATGTAGACTTTATTGAAGATATAGATATAAAACCATCAAAAAAATATGATCTAATTTATATTGATGAAGCACAGGATTTTTGCAATCAAGATAGTTATTTTTTTCTAGATGCTATTCTTAAGTTAGGAGTTGAAAATGGCTCTTGGAGATTGTTTGGAGACTTTGAAAATCAATTCAAACTTAGAAAAAGTTTTGATCGTGAAGTTTATGATATTTTACTATTATCCACCGAAAACAGATATCCTGTTCCACTTCGTCGCAATGTTAGAAACACACCTTTAATTGTTAAAACTTTAGAAGTATTCTCTAAAGCTAGAATTGGCATCACTGATTCAAAGGGGGCTGGCCCAGAACCAAAAAATATTACTATTGATGAGTTAAATGAAATTTTATGTAGCAATTCTCTAGAAATACAAGACTTTTCACAAGTTGCAATTCTATACCATGAAGATTGCCTTGATGACAACAATAACATGGCTAGCCTTAACTGTATGCGGAACCTTATCTCAAAAGGTGTAACTTTAGCTGCTTTTGAAGAATTTAAAGGTATGGAGTCTAATTATGTTTTTATTATTGGTTTAGATAAGTCAACTAATTTGCAAGACTTTAGGGATAACTTCTATAAGTCTGTATCTAGAGCTAGGGTATATTGTTATTATTTAGGGGGCAATTTAGTAGATAAGTTTCTATCGCAGAGTTTAGATGAATAAATCGTTAATTAGAGATCAAGTCATAGAAGAATTTGAAAGCTTAGTTTATGGACCTAGAGGTGGTGATAATGAATTCATCGAGGGTAGGCGCGGTGTAACCCTTAGATATTTAACAGGAATTTTATTTCCAAAAGGACAGCAAAGGAAAGATCTGTCAGAAAAATCGGATGAGAACTCTGAAGAAGAAAACAATATCGAGATAAATTCCAACCCTGTTGGTGATTTTTCTGCTGATGAAGACAATCCCTTGTCAATGGCTAATGAAGAACTACCGTCTTCAGTTGGCATGTCATTTATCATTAAAAATGATGATAATTTTAAAATTCAATGTTCTGGTGCTCGTTATAAGCCAACTCAATCTGAATTTAAAAATGTTTCGGGTAGTCATAAGGATGAATTCTTAGGAAAGCCAGCAGTCTTTTCTGTTCGAATTCTTAAATCTAATGAATATCGTGCCAAAATTGTCGATAGCGGAACACAATATGAAGAAGGTGACCTAATTACAATCTATGGCGATAAGTTCGGAGGATCTTCTCCTGAGAATGATTTAATTATTGAGGTAGAGGCAGTTGATGAAAATACCGCCATAAAAAAAATTACTGTCTCTGGTCGTGGGCAAAACGGTTATGTTAGAGAGGCTTTTGATACTGAAATTATAAATTCAGCTGATATAGGAGATAGTTCTTATTTAGTTTTTGGTAAAAGGGCAAAAATAAGAATTTTCTCTAGACCTTCGTTGTATCAAAAAGACCGTGAACTATTGTCTGTTTCTCTGGAAAATATTCAAGAAATTGATTTAAACGACAAGCGTAAAAAGACAACTGCAGATATTGTAAACCGAATTTACCAAGTAGAGCTCAAATGCTTTTCAGATTTGTCTGTTTTTCAAAAATATGACTCTATTAAAGAAGGTATTTATGATCTAGATGAAAGCATTCTTGCGCTTCAGTATAGTGAAAGTCCAATATTTGGTGTGGGTCACGGCGCGTCAGTTTTGTGGGATGATGATAATAACACTAAATGCACAAAATCTGTTGAGATTTCATATATACCGAAGGAATATATTTATCGACCTACGTTTGATAAATTAACAATTGCCAATCAAAAAACTTTTAAGTCTAAAAGTTTTAATATATTTGATATAGAAAGTTTATCTAATACTGACAGTGATAGAAATTTAATTCAAAAAGGATTGTATGAGTTTTGTGACTTTTATGATGAATGGATTAAACACCAAGAAGATAAACAAAATGGAATTCTTATTAAGGCTGAGAAGCACCTTATCAATGAGATGAAGCTTTGTTCACAAAGGATCAGAGAAGGAGTGGGTTTAATCACTAAAGATAAATATTGGCAAGCATTTACCTTGGCAAATAAAGCAATGCTATACCAAATTATGCAGAGAGAAAATGTCCAAAAATGGAGAACCTTAAGAGAGGGAAAGCTATCTTGGCCTATTAATTACTCTGAGGGTATTGATTCAACAACTAAATATGATATTGATGATTTATCAAAACGTCCTTCATGGCGTCCTTTTCAGTTAGCATTTTTCCTAATGACCTATTTAGACCTAGAAAAAGAGGGTAAATATAGGGACAAGGTAGATCTAATTTGGTTTAGCACTGGTGGCGGTAAAACCGAAGCTTACCTATTTTTATCAAGTTATGAATTAATTAGACGAAGAGTGAGATACGACTCACCTAAAGATGGTTTGGGCACAGCTGTTATTACTAGATATACACTTAGATTCCTAACTGCAGATCAATTCTCTAGAACGGTATCTTTATGTTGTGCACTTGAGAAAATCCGATATGAAAATTTAGAGGTTTTGGGTGATATTCCACTCGATATAGGGATCTATGTAGGCGCTCAAACAACTTACAATAGAATTGATCAGGCACGAGATGCAATAGCTGATCTAAAAAATGGTGTAAATATAGATGACCACCTATTTCAGATTTCCGAATGCCCTTCATGTGGGACTGGCTTAGTTCCTAAACACGGTGAATTGGGGATTTCTGTTGAAGGGAAATCTGTTAGATATCGATGTCTTAACACCCATTGTGACTTCCATAATAAATATGATATTCCGGTTAAAACTGTCGATGAACATATCTATCGTTCACCACCAAGCTTTCTGATTGGTACTGTTGATAAATTTGCCATGCTTGCATGGAAATCAGAGGCTGGCGCAATATTTGGATCTAAAACTAAGGGGGTGAATCAAATCCCACCTTCGCTAATAATTCAAGATGAACTACATCTTATTTCTGGGCCATTAGGAACCATTTCAGCTGTTTATGAAGCCGGTTTTGATACTCTTATTAAACAAAAACAATCTGACTTAGGTTTCCCAGGCTTAGGTGTCAAATATATAGCATCAAGCGCAACTGTTCGTGAGTCAGATAAACAAATACGCCGAATTACTGGCAGGGATTCATTTATATTTCCACCGAGAGGATTGAGAGTTGATGATTCTTTTTTTACCACTACCGATAAAGATAAAACTCAAGCAAGACAATACCTTGGAATTATGCCACAAGGTTGGCGATCAACCTCGGCCTCCTATGCAATAAGTGGAGCGCTCTTACAATCAGTCAGATATGTTGCATTGTCGTCAGACTTAAATAAAGAAGAATTAGATTTCTTGTGGACTACCTTGTGTTTCTGCAATAGTAAGCGAGAATTGGGGCTTGTTAATAGCTCCGTCAATCAAGAAATTCAGGAAAGAATGAAAGTGTGCTCTGACGCCCAAGGAAATAAGACTGATCGATATGATTTAATTAAAGAAGAGATTAGTTCAAACGTTAAACATATTAACAAGGCTAGAGATAGATTGTTTACAACCAATAAAGATCCAAATGTTGTAGATTTTGTTCCTTGCACAACAATGATTTCAGTTGGTGTGGATATTGATCGACTTGGATTAATGATTGTTAATGGGCAGCCTAAAACAACTGCTGAATATATTCAGGCATCAAGTAGAGTCGGTCGAGATCCATATGGAAAGGGACCTGGACTAGTTGTCACTTTATATTCCCCAGCCAAACCTAGAGATAGGAGTCACTACGAACAGTTTAAAAGTTTTCACCAGACTTTATATAGACTTGTAGAGCCAACAAGTGTTACCCCTGGAAGTGATAGAGCGCTAGAAAGATCTCTCCATGCCTCATTAATTATTGCACTTCGTCATGGCATTCCAAATATGAGGGATGCGAATGGCGCTCAGAATCTGGATCTCAAATCATCTGAAACTAAAAAATTAATTAATAATTTCAGGGAAAGAATAACTAATATCTACACTAATGAGTTTAAGTTTGAAAGAGATCTTATTAATACAAGAATTGATGAAATTATTGACACTTGGGATCGAAATAGACATGGACTTCAATATAGCAATAAAAAAGATAAATCAGCTAAGAGTCTGATGATTGATTTTGATGAACAAGAGAGCAGATCCAGATTATTTAGGACAATGACATCTATGAGATCAGTGGATACTCAAGTTACTCTTCTTCCTTCTGTGAGGCAAATTGACGATGTCGTACAATAATCTAGAAATTAGAAGGGGTCAAACCATACAGCCTTTTGGTGCCGGATCAATTATTGAGATTGACGGCGAATCATATATTATTAAAGATATAAATTATTGGAGAAAGCCAACTAAAACTATTACTCTTGATCGTGTTCAATCACTTCTTTCTGGGAAAAAACTTTTAAGCTTTCAAGATTTTACTGCAAAAGACGAGTATATACCTTTGGACCGTTTTCCAGTCTGGTATCACTGTAGTAGTTGCAACCATCTGAGAAAGATTAGTAAGAGCGAACCATCTCCTATCAGGTGCATGAAATGCAAAAATATAAAAATGTCACCTATGCGTTTTGTTGCTTATTGTGACAATGGTCATTTATCAGATATTGATTGGGGGAAATTTGCTCACTCATATGGCGAAGAGTCTGCTTATGGACCGTGTGAATCAAAAGAGCAAATATATTTTGTTAATACTGGTAAATCTGGTGGTGATTGGGATCAAATGCAAGTTAAGTGTAAAGCATGTAATCGACCAGCTAAAAATTTACAGGAGCTCCAGCCCATAGTTCCCCAAGGAGCTATCTGGCATAAAGCTGGTCAAAAATGTTGTGGTAATCAACCTTATGATTCATTTGATGAAAGGTCTGATTGTAGTCAGACAATGAAATTTGAGCCTAAGGGTAGTTCCTCTATATGGCGAGGAATAACTCTTTCTGCATTAGATATTGAAACTTCAGATAGTCACTCAGAAATTGAAACGTCTGAAAGTTTTCAGGATATGATTCTTGATATTCAAGACGACTACCCACTTCAAGAACAACTTAAAAGAAAGATAGATGAGATTCTTGACAGTAAGAAAGCTGCTATTAAAAGAATGGCTGTAAGGTATGATCTTGAACTCGAGGTTGTAAAAAATCTTACCAAAAAACACTTATTTCAAAATTCAGATGAAGCTAATGATGCTTTATCTTCTGATGAAGATCAGCAAGACCATATTCTAAATGATGAATTAAGTTTTTTTAGAAAAAGAGAAAATGTTAACCTTAAGAATTTTAAAATTGAATTTTTAAAAACCGATTCGGAAAAAACTTTTTTAAGCTCTTTATTTTCATCTGTTGGAATGGTTAGAAGGCTTCGTGAGATTCGAGTTCTTAAAGGTTTTATAAGGGGAAAAGGTCTTGAAGATAGGCCTTTAGGTGATGACCCCAAAGAAAAACCAATTGATTGGTTGCCTACTATTGAAGCTTTCGGTGAAGGTATTTATTTTGAGCTCAATGCAGATGTCATTAGGAAATATTTTAAAGAACACAAAGTTGATATTAAAGAATTCACCTCTAAGCAAATTAACAAACTTGTTGAACTAAAAGAAAATTATCAAAATCTTAATATACCTGAATCAGAACTATTTATCCTTACCCATTCTTTGTCTCATCAATTAATAAGGCAACTTACTTTTGAAAGTGGCTATTCATCATCTGCATTAAAGGAAAGGATATACATTGATAACAAATCTTATTATGCAGGCATACTTATTTATACATCTGAACTAGACTCAGAAGGAACTTTAGGTGGTTTAGTTGATCAAGCAAGATTGAGTAGATTGAGTAAAGTTTTAAATCAAATTAGAGAGAATGCCTCTTGGTGTTCTACTGATCCAGTATGCCGAGAAACAGAAAGTCAAGGTTTTAGCAATCTTAATCGTTCAGCTTGTCATTGTTGTTCATTGATTTCTGAAACAAGTTGCACTTATCACAACGCCATGCTTAATCGTTTATTGCTTGGTGGTTACGGTAAAGATAAGAAAAATGAGATATTAGGCTTGTTTAATTATATAAATCTAACACTATGAGATTTCCAGTTTTTGCTGATTTGGATTCTGATCAAAAAAAAGTATTCTCTGAATCACCAAGAGATGGTGCTATCTTGATTCTTGGGCCTCCTGGCTCTGGAAAAACAGTAATTGCCATGCATCGTGCATTAAGACTTTCAAATTCTGGCGATAAAGTTGTTATAACTATGTATAACAATACTCTTAAGCAGTATACTGCCAACTTTGAAAACCTCCCTCCAAGCGTAAGAGTATTAAATTTAAATCAATGGGTTAAGGAATGGTATCGAAATGGCTTTGATAAGTACCCTCCTGTAGATCATAGTGCCCGTGGTTTTAAACCTTTTGACTGGAATCAAATTCGTGAAAATATTAAGAACGCCAACGATTCAATTTTATCAAGATTAAACTGGGGACACTTAATTATTGATGAAGGCCAAGACTTTACTTGTCTAATGTATAAGGCTTTAATATTACTCATGCGAAGAATTAAAAACAATACACCTTCTTTGACTGTTTTTGCAGATGAGAATCAAGCTATTCATGATCAAAATTGTGCAGTTGGCGATATGATGGAAGTTTTAAATACCTCAACAGATGATTCTCGTTTGTGGCGCATCAATAAAAACTATCGAAATACATTACCTGTCGCAATCTTTTCTAAACATTTCCAGATGCTCGGTCTTCGTGCTGCAAGCCCTCCTAATAGATCAGGCTTAAGTCCAAAAATTGTTTTTCATGATAATTTAGATTCTCAAATTGAGCAAATTATAAAATATCTAAAAGCCCAGCCAAATAAAGAGGTGTGTGTAGTTACTCAGGGTGATGGGCGCTTTATGTACAGTGTCTATCAAAAACTAAAATCTCGTGAGGGAGAGTTGAATTACCATATTCAAGGTTATTCATCAAAAAAAAATCACAGCTTATCTGCTGAAAATATTGAATTTGACATGGAAAATAGATTAACTGTGTTACATTTTCAAAGCATTAAAGGGTTAGAGTTTGATACTGTTTTTGCTATATTTCAAAAAATATGGTTTGATATAGACAATATTGGTCCGACATATAAGAAACTTTATGTCACATCTTCTCGTGCACGAGAAGATCTTTTCTTTTTGGCTCTTTATAATGAAATTGAAGATGACCCTATACGCATTCTTCCTAGTCCAGATAAGGGTATATGTGACTACATGCACCTTCCATTTGAAAAATCGCTTGAGAGAATTGACTGGTTTCCAACTGCTGAGGATTATGTTTTGAATGAATACGGCGAGTTGGCAGAGAGGCTAGCGCTAGAAGATAAAAACAAAATTATTGAAATATTTCAATACCTCTATCAACGCACATTCGAAAAAGAAGACTCAACTACTGTTTTAAGAGATGTAATATACGAAAGCAATGATCTGTCTAGTACAATATTAGATCTTATAATTGAGTGTGGTGATGTTGATGTTAAAAATATAATCAAGAATAAATATGAATAATCTAAATTTCTATATACCTGTTGAATTAAACGCACTTCCAGAATATCTAAGCTCTGGTTTTATTGGACTTCTTTCCAGTAGAGATGACTCAGTTAAGGACAAACAAAAGTTGGTTTTTCCCAAGAATTTAGGCGTCCAAAACATTAGAGAAGTCCATACGCCGGTATGCATAGAAGTTTTAGTCTCTGAAGAGAAGTGTATAGTAAATGGTTCTATAGTTGAAACTAAAACACCTATACCAATCTCAAATATCACAAAAGTTATTTTTTTTGATGAAGAAGAAAAGAGTAATTTTATTGCTTCTTTTACTCCCTTTAAAGAAATTCCAGTTGATTTTTTCACCTATGAGTTTGTTACTCGTATTATTGACCTACAATCTATTGTTAATATTAACAAGATTAAAGTTAGAAAAAAGAAAATTAATTTTGAACCAAATGTTTTGCAATCTTTAATTGTTGCAATTGTTAACTCGTCTCATTGGATTAACCATAAAGTTTCTTTGAACTGTGAGATTAGTTTTCCAAAATCTAAACTTAAGAGGCAAGAGGTTATAAAATTTCAAATTAATCGTTTTTTAAAAGAATGCAACTTCATAAATACCTTAGATAAGCATTCGTCTACTTTACTTGATTTGTACCTCGATGCTTCTGATTTTCTAATTTCTAAAAACGAAAAACCTCAGCCAAATAGCATTGTGACTACAATGCAGTCAATGGTCAATAATTACCCAGATGATGCAAATTATATTACTAAATTATTAGAGAAACTACAATCCATAATGATGGGGATGGATTCTTTGCCACTTCTTGACGATGATAAACAAAGTCTGATTTTGCAAAGGGGCGTAGTACTTGCAATCATGTTAAATGGTTATTCATCATTTAAATCTTATCGACAGAATCAGAAAACTGGAATAATTGTTGAGTCAATTGCAAGACTTTTGTACATTTCATCAAACAAGTTAAGCCATATTCCTGAAAAATTATGGAAACCCTCTAAAGAAAATTTCTTTAACTTGTTAGATGTTGTAGATAATGTTATATATAACAATGTTTTATCAGTCAAATATTCTAAAGAATTCGAAGAGGATAGTTTTGATGCTAAAGAGATAATCTCTGTTAATAATAAAAAAATACTAGAATCTGTACTTCAACCGGCCCCAGAAATTGATCATGCAATCAACCGATTAAGGAGTCTTCGGTATACGCCTAAAAGAGCTTCCGAAGCTAAAATTTCTATTATTAAAACACTTTTTGATAATTTTTCTCAGGAAATGTTTGTTGAGCCAATACACTTGAAGTTTCTTCCACAGCCTCAATTTAGGGATAATTTTAAAATCAGTTTAGTCCTAAAAGACTTTTCTAAGGTTTTGAATACCAAAAAATCAAGAGAAAGCTTTATGGCCATTGCTGAGAAGCACATGATTTCTTTCTCTATTAGTTCAGGTTCAAATAAAGATTTAGAAATTTCTAGATATCAGCTTTCCAGTACTATGGATAAAGATGAACTAGAGCAGCATATAGAAATTATTTCGATTGCCGTAAAGGAGTTGCAACAATTAAATCTTAAATAAAGTTTATGTTTTATCAAGATTATTTCAAAATTACATACAATTCTAAATAATATTTTTATAATTAATAAACTTTGTATCATGTTGCAATGGCAAACAAGACCAACTATGATTATTCAAAATATTCACATCTAGATCAATGTTATCATTATCAGATATAAATATTTCAGAAGCCTCGTCAGAAATATTAAAAGCAGGATACGATGTATCATTTCTTGTTCCGACACAAACGGGATTAGGTAAATCTATCTTGGATGCTCATGAATCCCTAAGGTCTTTTTTTAAAAGATCAGGTCTTCATGACTATTCTAAACAAAAACAAGGTGTAAAAAAATACGTAAATGCTGAATTTATAACTAGCAATGAGATGTTTCAAACTAGAGTATCGCTTTACAGACCGGAAACCAAACAAGGGGACCCTCGTATTTGGATATACGGTTTAAAACAACTTGCTAAAGCTGGGAATTTATTGGCGTTAGTTATTGTTAGGCAGCAGTTATATATATTTAATTGTTCTAATAAGAGTGACTTTTTAACAGCTCTTTCTTCTGGATTGCCTAAGCTTGATAAGACGCTCAACCCTATAGCAGGTGAGCTACTGAAAAAATTGATAATAGTTTCCAAAAAAGGCTTTATTCCTACTACTGTCAGCGGTGATACCGGAGTGGGAATGACGCTTGAAAATGAGCTAGGAATTTCACCAAATTCTAGTACATCTCCAGATTATAAAGGGATCGAATTAAAAGCATCAAGGGTAAGCGTAACAAACAAACAGAAAAATAAAAGCCAGCTCTTTTCAAGAGTTCCAAACTGGTCATTAAGTCCCGTTTCATCGGCAATTGATCTGGTAAATAAAAGGGGTTATGTAGATAGCGATGGTCGCATGGCTTTAAGGCAAACAGTTAGCGGAGAGAGGGTTAATGCTAGAGGGTTGTATCTGGATATTGATTATGCTAATGAGTACTTAAGGCAAATGTTTAAAAACTCTGAAGATTTCTCAAAAGATCACGATACAACATGGCTGATTAAAGATTTAAAAAAGTCTTTATTGAAAAAACATAAAGAGACTTTTTGGATAAAGGCAAGACATAATAATGATAGGTCGGCAGAATCATTTCATTATGTGGAGGTAGAGCATACTGCAAATCCATATACTGACAAGCTTGAAACTCTAATAGAGACAGGACTTATCACAATGGACTATACACTACACATAAAGCCAACAGGAAGGCAGCGTAATCACGGGTATTTGTTTAAATTGCATCAGAATAATAAAGAATCTCTTTTCCCAAAGCCAATAGTATACGATTTAACAAGTTACTAGCTAAGAAACTCCTTACAGACCTTGCCCAGAGCTCTACCTAAAATAGGGGGCACCGCATTTCCAACTTGAGTATATTGTGGAACCTCAAAACGTCTCATTTTTCCACCTGTTGTTATCTTTGATCTAAATTCAAACTTATCTGGAAATGATTGAAATCTTGCCATTTCTCTTACAGTTAAAGTTCTCAGTTGTGCTTTATCATAATGACAAGCATCGTCAGGAATTGATAATGTAGCGGGGGCAGGCGAGTTGGCTATTAGTGCTCTTTGTGTTTGTTTTTTGGTCCTGATTGAAACAAGAAAACCCTCAAGATCTTCTTTTGATTGGAAAAGTTTTCTTTTCCCATTGGTTGTTAAAAAGGCAACAGATTTTAAACTGTCAAATACGTGGTCAGATAATTGATTATTTTCAGGATTTTTAATAAACTGTTTTAAATTATTTTTAATACTGTTGTCAGTTATTTCGCTCATTATTTGATATAGATTGAATCTAGCTTTTACGCGCGAACTATTAAGTCTTAATTCATGATTCTTAGGTGTTCCTTTTGTATATGTAGATAGCGTGTTTAACGAATTAGATAGTTTATTTATTACTTTTACATAGCTATTAGGTACTGTAGTTGACTCTGCGTCTTTTATATCTTCAATGGCATGAGCAACAGTAGCCTCTTTCTTGCTCCCAGTAAATGGGTTTTTTGTTAACAAGTCAAAAGGCCATTCATCAAAGAGAGGGTTTTTTTTATTTAGATCATAGTAAAAACTTGGATCGTATTTACACTCTCCTTTTTTTTGAATCTTTTCTAAAAATTTAAAGGATTTTAAAAAGGCCTTTTTTCCATTAACTCCTAGTTTGCCTTCTAACAATATTTTTTTTGCCAGAGTTTTTTCAAAGCAAAGCATAATAAATCTTGGTCTATTTTGTGCTGCTCCTACAAATTTAGCATTTATATGCAAACATATCGGCACATAATCACAACCTTTTGAAGCAAAAGCTTTAGCAACTTCGAACCAAGCATGGTGTGACTTTCCATTGATCTTAAAAGCTCTTAGTATTCCGGTCACATTTTCGAGAAGAATCATTCTTGGCTTTGTGTATCCACAGAATTTAGCGAAATCCCAAGGTAGTTGATTTTTTTTTGAATCATGTTTTCGCAGTCCGGCCATGCTAAAACTTTGGCAAGGTGGTCCGCCAGAAACTAGGTCAACTCTACCATCACCAAATGAATTGGATATTTCTTTACAAAGCTCAGGACGGTCGACAATTTGAGAGTTTAAATCTTGTATGCTCCCGACTAAAAGACCCCCTTTTATTTTTTTTAAGTGTGCTAATTTTTGTATATCTGAAAAGGTTTCATCACTATTTAGTAAAGCGGTATCTTGGTAATTTCTCTTAGTCTTAGTGGATTATTTTTTTTATATTTAGATTTAAGCCAAAAAGTATGAGAAATATTATTACTAGTCAGATCTTCCTTGAGCAAATTGTAGGCAAATGTTTCTGCTGCCATAGGGGAAATCTCGTTAGCAAGAACGAGTTTAAATCCGGCAGATTTCATGCCTATACTCAACCCTCCACAACCAGAAAATAATTCAATATGCCTCATACAGAATTAATAATAATAGATAAAAGGTGACATAATACACGTATATTATTCAAAATTTTAAAGCTTTGTAAAACCCTCTTTAAGTATTATTTTTAACCGTCTAAACCGCCATAGAAAAATGCATTTTGGATAATTAAAACCTGATAAGATGACAAGGATAAAATTACAAGATTAAAGTAGTTTCTAAAGCCAAAGTGCCAACACTTGCAATAGGTTAAGTGTGTTATAATTTCACCATAGGGTTAATTCTTAACCAATCTGGATTAAGCGAGTGTTTAAATTAAGGCGACACAATACTTAATTATTAAACCCTGCTACAATTTCCCATGGCAAGGTTAAATACAAATTAATGGGGA
>Ga0114932_10004247_pt1 | contig 13549 bp, 13 predicted proteins | sample 2SBtaG_2_FD_87286 | JGI IMG/M metagenome (GOLD analysis project Ga0114932, IMG submission 87286) | Deep subsurface microbial communities from Kolumbo volcano to uncover new lineages of life (NeLLi) - 2SBTROV12_ACTIVE470 metaG | ecosystem: Environmental > Aquatic > Marine > Volcanic ...
GTCGGTGTCGTCGGTGCAGTCGGTCTCGGGTGCGTCGGGGTGGATGTCGGCGTTGGTGTCGTCGCAGTCGTTGTCGTGTTCGGCGTAGCCGTCGGGGACCGTGCAGTCGTTGGTGGTGCTGTCGGTGATTCCGTAGCCGTCGCCATCGCTGTCTTCGTAGTAGAACAGCTGGTTCGCCTCGTCGTCCTCGTCGACCTGGTCATCGCAGTTGTTGTCGATGCCGTCGCAGGGTTCGGGGGCGCCGGGGAAAATCTCGGCGTCTTCGTCGTTGCAGTCTTCGAAAGCCTGGAACCCGTCGAGGTCGAAGTCTTCGAGTCCGTTGGCGGAGTCTGAATTGGAGCCGGCACAGGCGGCCAGCACGGCGAAAAACAGAGGAGAGTGGATGCGCATGGGCACACCCTAGCCCCGTTCTTACCTTGCTGTGCGGGTTCTAGGCTCGGCGTCGCCGGAGCAGCACCACTGCGAGCAGCATCCAGCCGGTGCCGCCGCCGCCTGACGTGCTGCAGCCAAGACCGTAGTCCGGCACCGCGTTCGAGGGCTCGCCGACGCCATCGGCACCGTTGTCATGTGGCTCTAGATCCGCCCCATCCCACGACCCGTCACCGTCGGAGTCCGGGTTGAACGGGTCTGTTCCCGTGGCGACCTCCTCGGCGTCGGACAGGCCGTCCATGTCGGCATCAGCGGCGACATTCTCTTCTTCGATGAGGCAGCTTTCGTCGCAGCCATCTCCGGGCACGATGCCGCCGTCATCGCACTCTTCGCCGGCCAGCGCGTTGCGAATTCCGTCCCCGCACTGCGCCCAGGAACAGTCTGCATCGCAGTCCACGGACAAGCCGTAGTCGTCGCAGTCCTCGCCAGCTGAGGCGTTCGTGGTGCCGTCGCCGCAGGTCGCTGTCGTGCAGTCGAAGTTGCAGCTGGCGCTCTCGCCGCTGTCGTCACAGTCCTCGGTGCCCGAGACCACGCCGTCTCCACAGCCTGCGATCTCGCAGGTGCCCAAGCAGCTGTCGTCGTCGTTCGAGTTGCCGTCGTCGCACTGTTCGACCCCGACCCACAGCAGCCCATCGCCACAGGTGGCGTCGGTGCAGTTGTTCAGGCAGGCGTCGTTGTCGTCGTTGTCGCCGTCGTCGCAGGCCTCGAACAGGCTGAACAGGTGGCCGTCGCCGCAGACGGCGTCCAGGCAGGTCGTGGGACACTCGTCGTTGTCGAACGCGTTGCCGTCGTCGCACTCTTCGAGCCCGGTCTGCAGATAGCCGTCGCCGCATGTGGCCGTGCGGCACTCGCCAACGCAGTCGTCGGTATCGTCAGTGTTGCCGTCGTCGCACTCCTCGGAGCCCTGGGTGTAGCCGTCGTGGCATGCGGCGAGCTCGCACAGGTTGGTGCAAGCATCGGTGTTGCTGGCGTTGGCGTCATCGCAGTCCTCGACGGTGTCCCAGGTGTAGCCGTCGCCGCAGGTCGCGTCGGTGCAGTCGCTCAAGCAGGCGTCGGTGTTTGCGGTGTTGCCGTCGTCGCACTCCTCTCCAGCCTCTTCAGTTCCATTTCCGCACACGGGGACGGTCGGCAGGGTGTTGTCGATCCAGGCGAACAGGTTGCCCAGCAAGCGGTCGTTGTCGCTGCCAGTGAAGCCCGGTCCCGTAGAGATGATGGCGCCGAAGACGTCGACGTCGGCGCTCATGACCAGCTTGCCAGCCCCTACAGGCTGAATCGCAAACACCGGAACTCCGGTGGGATCGAGCGCCAGCACATTTGCGGTGCTCGAGATTGGGCTGAACTGGGACACAGCGCCCGACGACAGGTAGGCGCGCACGTTGCCATAGGGGCCCGTGAAGATGGGGTGCACCAACCCGGCGGTGCTTGGGGCGAAGGTGGCCGGTGCCGTTGCAATGGCGTGGGTGCCGAAGTTGGCACACAGTCTGTCGTGCCCCGGGTCGTCGCAGCCGACGAACACGATGCCACCGGTGTTCATGTAGGCGGTCAGCACCGCCAGATCGGCATCGGTCAGTCCCGAAGGATGCGGTGGGTCGTCGACCCAGCCTACCCAGAAGGCGTCGTACTGCTGCAGCGTCGAGGCCGACAGCGCCGTCTCGTACCCAATCGTGACCGACCAGCCGTCGACCGAGTCCGTGGCCGAGGTCAGCTTGGTTCGCGTATTGGCGAACTGGGTGGTGTCGAGGGACCAGCCGTTGTTCCATCGCGTGTTCGAAAACGCGCCGAGCTCGATTGCCAGCGCCTCTGTCGAACAGAGGGCTGCAATGAGCAGGATCAAGGCGGCACGCGAGACCATGTCCCCAACGTATCTCAGGGCCTTGCCATGTGGGTGCCGTTACACGCCGAGTCCAATGAAACCTCCCTTCGACATCGCCGCGGACCTCGACACCCCGGTGTCGGCCATGCTCAAGCTGGCCCCATTCCGGCCGCGATTCCTGCTGGAATCGGTTGAGGGAGGCGACCGATTGGGTCGCTACTCTTTTATTGGTTTTGGCGATGGCCTGACCCTGTCGATCGAGGGCGACGAGATCGTCATTGACGGCGAACGAAGTGCGGTGCCGGACGACCTCGATGGCTTGCTCGATGTCCTTCGCGGCGCCCTTGAACGGGCTCCCGAGCCTGGGCGCGGCACAGACCTGCCCTTCACCGGTGGGCTGGTCGGACTGACCAGCTACGACCTGGTCCGCCGCATCGAGAAGCTGCCCGAACAGGCGACCTTGCGCCCCGGTCACCCCGAGGTGCGCTACGTCGCGCCGCGCTCGCTGCTGGTCTTTGATCACGTGAGCCGGCGGGTGGCGTTCCTGCACGACGGTCCCGAACAAGAAGCGGCTCGCTTGCGCAGGCGGGTCATCTCGGCACTCCGCGGAGGCGTGCCCGGTCTGCCGGTGGGCGGTCAGTTCAGCAGCCCAGAGCCGACGATGGCGCCCGAGGCCTACATGGCGGCGGTCGAGGTCATTCGCGAGCACATCCGAGCCGGCGATGTCTTCCAGCTAGTGGTCGCGTCGGCCTTTGAGGGCACGACCGATATCGAGCCATTCCAGGTGTACCGGGCGCTGCGGCTGCTCAACCCATCGCCCTATATGTACTTCCTGCAGTTCGATGACCTTGCCGTCATTGGCAGCTCGCCAGAAGCGCTCGTCAAGCTGCGCGACGGCGTGGCCACCTTGCGTCCCATCGCGGGTACCCGACCTCGCGGAGCCACCGACGAGATCGATGTGGCCAACGAGGTCGAGCTGCTGGCCGACCCCAAAGAGGCCGCCGAGCACGTCATGCTGGTCGACCTGGCCCGCAATGACCTGGGCCGTGTCGCCCAGCCGGGCACCATCCACGTGGCGCCCTACCGAGTCATCGAGCGCTACAGCCACGTCATGCACATCGTCAGCGGGGTCTCGGGCCAGCTCGAGGCCGGCTTCGACCAATTCGATCTGTTCGCCGCGACCTTCCCAGCGGGCACCGTCGTCGGGGCTCCCAAGGTCCGAGCGATGGAGCTCATCGACGGTCTGGAGCCGATTCGCCGTGGCATCTACGCCGGGACAGTCGGCTACTTTGGCCACGGCGACACCATGGACCAGGCCATCGCGATTCGAACGCTGGTGATGTCCGAGGGACGCTACTTCTATCAGGCTGGAGCTGGCATTGTGGCCGACTCACAGCCCGACGCTGAACACCGCGAGATATTGGCCAAGGGGGCAGCACTGGGACAGGCGCTGCAGCTGGCCTCGGAGGGTGTGTGATGGCGCGCGTCCTGCTCATCGACAACTACGACAGCTTCACCTTCAACTTGGCCCAGGCACTGCGTGTGCTCGGCGCCGAAGTGTTGGTCTACCGCAACGACAAGATCTCCGTGCAAGACGCACTCGAGCTGCAGCCCAGCCATCTTGTGATCTCGCCCGGACCTGGACGCCCCGAAGACGCGGGCATCTCGATGGCCATGATCGACGCGGCGATGGGGGCAAGCATTCCGGTGTTGGGTGTGTGTCTGGGCCATCAAGCCATTGGTGCTGTGCTCGGCGGCACGGTCGGACGCGCTCCGCAGCTGATGCATGGCAAGTCCAGCATGGTCAGCCACGACAACCGCACCCTGTACGCGGGACTGTCGAACCCGTTCGAAGCTGCGCGCTACCACTCGCTCGTCGTCGAAGAAGGGGACTTGCCATCGGTGCTCGAAGTGACCGCCAGGACGCCAGACGGCGAGATCATGGGCGTGCGTCACCGCGAGCTGGCGGTCGAGGGAGTGCAGTTCCATCCCGAGAGCGTGCTCACGCCCGAGGGCGACCACCTGCTGGCCAACTTCTTGGGGGTGCCCGTTGGCAAATGAGATGAAGAACACGCTCGAGGCGGTGGTCTCGGGCCAGGACCTCACCGAGGCCCAGTCCGCCCAGATCATGGTCTGGATGACCGAAGCAGACGTGCCGGCGGCCGTCAAAGGCGCCTTCTTGGCGGCGTTGCGCGTCAAAGGCGAGACCGCCGACGAGCTGCGCGGCTTTGCGATGGCCATGCGAGATGCCGCTCGGACACTCGATGTCAGTCGCCACGGCACCCTGGTCGACACCTGCGGAACTGGCGGTGATGGCTCGGGCAGCATCAACATCTCGACCGCCACTTCTTTGGTGTGTGCCGCCGCCGGAGCCCGAGTCGTCAAGCACGGCAACAGGTCCATCTCCAGCAAGTCCGGCAGCGCCGATGTACTCGAAGCGCTGGGCATTCGCTTGTCGCCCGACTCCGCCTCCGCTGCCGCACTGTTCGAGCGCACTGGCTGGACCTTCCTTTTCGCTCCGGTCTTCCACCCGGCCATGAAAGAAGTGATGCCGGTTCGTCGCTCGATGGGTGTGCGCACGGTGTTCAACATGCTGGGGCCGCTCACCAATCCGGCTCGCCCGCCTTTCCAGCTTCTGGGAGCTTTCTCGGAGCACGCCGCTGAGTTGATGGCAGGCGCCCTGATGGGCATGGGTGTCGAGCGGGCCTTTGTGGTCCACGGCACCCCAGGATGGGACGAGGCCACCCCCTGTGGCACCTTCGTTCGCTTTGATGTGACCTCTGGTGGGGTCAAGCGAGAGGTTGTCGATCCGCTCGAGAGCTATGGCATTGCCCGGTGCACGCCCGAAGACCTGTCCGGTGGCGATGCGGCCGAGAACGCCGCTCATCTCATGGCCATCTTCAACGGTGCCAAGGGGGCTCATCGCGATGCAGTGGTGCTCAATACGGCACTGGTGCTCGAGGTCTCTGCGATGGCGTCGACTCCCCAGCAGGCCGTGGCGATGGCCGAACAGGCCTTGGACTCCGGTGCGGTCGTCGAGCTGGTGGGGGCCTTGAGTGAAGGCTGATTTTCTCGACCAGATGGCCGAGCACAGTCGGGTTCGAGCAGACCAGGCGCGGAATCGAGCGGACGCCATCGATGCAGCCGCTGCCAAGGCGCCGTCCGCGCCGGTCCTGGACATCGAGCCCGGGCGCTTTGAGCTGATCGCCGAGGTCAAGCTGCGCGCCCCGAGCGTAGGGCAGCTGGCGGCTCCGGCCGATCCCGAAGCGGCTGCTGTGGCTCAGGCGACAGGCTACGCGGCGGCTGGAGCGGCCGCGATTTCGGTGCTCACCGAGCCCAAGCGCTTTGACGGAGCGCTGTCCCATCTCGCTGCGTGCGCGCAGAGCGTATCCACGCCCCTGATGCGCAAAGACTTCCTGCTCGACCCCATCCAGATTGCCGAGGCTCGGGTCGCCGGAGCCAGCGGCGTGCTGCTCATTACCCGCATGCTGTCGGACGATGTGCTCGATGCCATGCTGTCGGCGGTGAGCCGCGCCGGCCTATTTGTGCTGGTCGAGAGCTTTGATCAGACCGACCTGGCCCGCACGGCGGCGGCACTGCAGCGTCAGTCTTCAGCGGACCTCACCGCACTCGTCGGCGTCAACACCCGGGACCTAGCGACGCTCCAGGTCGACCCAGACAGACTTGAGCGCTGTGCGCCCTTCCTGCCCCCAGGATTCCCCGCCGTGGCCGAGAGCGGCATTCGCACGCCTGCGGACGCGGCACATGCGGCCTCCCTTGGCTACCAAGTGGCGCTGGTCGGTTCGGCGCTCATGCAGTCGGGCGACCCGGTGGACTTCGCAGCCCAGCTCATTGCGGCGGGTCGCGAGTCCTTCGTCGCTGCGGACAGCTGATGCCTGTCGCCATCAAGATCTGCGGCCTGACGACGGTGCGGGACATCGAAGTCTGCGCCGAGCTGGGGGTCGAGGCCATCGGCATTGTGCTGGCTCGCTCGTCGCGGCAGGTCGAGCCCAAACAGGCACTGCGGCTGTTCGAGGCCGTGCCCGAGGGCCTGTTCAGGGTGGCCGTGTTTCGCGAGCCGGACCAGATCCTCGTCGATGCGGTGTGTCGGTTCCCCATTGATGCGGTCCAGACTCACGCCACCTGGCAGGGCCGTCTGCCTCCTGACGTGCGGTGGCTGCCTGCCTTTCGCGATGGCCCTGACCTCGTCGAGCGTGTGCGCTCCGTCGTGCCGCACTTCCATGCGGGCACGCTCGATGCCAGTTGGCCCGCGGTCTTCTTTGTCGATGGGCCCAAGCCGGGTTCGGGAAGACAGGGGGAGATCGAGCGCGCCGCCGAAGCCGCGCGCCTGGGACCCGCGGCTCTCGCTGGTGGATTGCACGCGGGAAACGTCGTAAACGCCATCGGTGCCGTGCAACCAGTGGCGGTGGACGTCAGCTCCGGGGTAGAAGCCGCTCCGGGGGTCAAGGACCCCGCGCGCATGGCTGATTTTGTCGCCGCCGCACGCTCATTCAAGGACTCGACATGACTGCTCTGTCTCGACAGGTTCCCAACGACCGAGGTCGCTTCGGCGATTTTGGGGGCGCGTTTGTGCCCGAGACGTTGGTGCAAGCCCTCGCCCGCCTCGAAGAGGGAGCGCGTGCTGCGCTGGCCGACGAGGCTTTCGTCGCCGCACTCGATGCCGAGCTCGCTGACTGGGCCGGCCGTCCTACCCCTCTCACCCCCGCCCGCCGACTGAGCGAGGCCTGGGGAGCTCAAGTCTGGCTCAAGCGTGAGGACTGCGCGCACACAGGGGCGCACAAGATCAACAACGCGCTCGGTCAAGCCCTGCTCGCCAAGCGCATGGGGGCCACGCGCATCGTGGCCGAGACCGGAGCCGGGCAACACGGAGTGGCCAGTGCCGCTGCCTGCGCGCGCCTGGGCATGAAGTGCGTGGTCTACATGGGCGCCGTCGACATCGAACGCCAGGCCCCGAACGTCAGCCGCATGAAGATGATGGGTGCGACCGTGCGTCCGGTGACCGCCGGCGATGCCACCCTGCGAGCCGCCATCGACGAGGCGCTTCGCGACTGGGTCAGTGACCCCGAGGGCACCTTCTATCTGTTGGGTTCGGCAGTCGGCCCGCATCCCTACCCATGGCTCGTTCGCGAGCTGCAGTCGGTGATCGGCCGCGAGGCCCGCGCGCAGATGCTCAAGCAGTGTGGCGGCTTGCCAGACGTCGCCGTCGCCTGTGTCGGTGGTGGCAGCAACGCCATCGGGCTGTTTCATCCGTTCGTCGACGACCCATCGGTGGCACTGTTGGGCATCGAGGCCGGAGGCCGCAGCGAGGCACTTGGCGACAACGCCGCGCCGCTGACCTGGGGACGTCCTGGCGTGCTGCACGGAAGCTACGGACCCCTGCTGCAAGACGCCGACGGTCAGATTCAAGAGACCCACTCGGTCAGCGCGGGGCTCGACTACCCCGGTGTCGGCCCCGAGCATGGCTGGCTGCAGGCGATCGGCCGAGCCACATACGGTGCGGCCACCGACGCCGAGGCGCTGTCCGCGCTCGAAGAACTCTGTCACTACGAGGGCATCTTGCCAGCCATCGAGAGCGCCCACGCGGTCGCGGGGGCCAAGCGCTATGCCCAAGAGCACCCGGGCAGCACCATCCTGATTGGCTGCAGCGGGCGTGGGGACAAAGACCTCGGCATTCTGCTCGCCAACGGACTGGGCCAATGACCCCCGCCGAGCGGCTGAGCGCCGCCATTCGCTCTCCAAAGCACGGCGGTCCGGCGCTGCTGCCCTACTTGACCTCGGGCTTCCCCACGATGGAGGGCTTCGGCGATCTGCTCCGGTCTGTGGCCGAGGTGGCCGATGCCATGGAGATCGGCGTGCCGTTTACGGACCCGATGGCCGATGGCGTCACCATCCAGGACAGCAGCCGAGTCGCCCTCGAGAACGGTGTAAACCTGCGCTGGATTCTCAAGACGCTCACCGAAAACCGCGTCGATACTCCGCTCATGCTCATGAGCTACACCAACCCACTGCTCGCATATGGCGTCGACGATCTGTGTCGCGATGCTGTGGCAGCGGGTGTGTGTGGACTCATCGTGCCTGACCTGGCCTTTGAAGAGTCCGAGCTGCTGCGCGGGCCCGCCGAGGCCCACGGACTGGGGCTGATTCAGCTGGTGACTCCCGTGACTCCTCCAGACCGGCTGCGCATGCTGTGCGAGGCCAGCGGCGGGTTCGTCTATGCGGTGACCATGCGTGGAACGACCGGCGGGGCTGCATTGCCGGCCGAGGTCCCGGACTACCTCGATCGCGTGCGCGCGGTGTCTCCCGTGCCGGTATGCGCGGGATTTGGAATTCGTGGCCGTGAGCAGGTCGACGCACTTCGTCCGCATGCGGACGGGGTGATCGTGGGATCGGCGGTCATCGACCGCCTCGCCAATGGGCAAGACGTCATCGCCTTCCTCAAAGAGCTTGTCGGCGCCTGAAGACCAGGAACGAGCACGCGGCAGGAATCGGCGTTCCGCGAAGCCCTACGTTGTCCCAAGCGAGAGAGGATGAGCGCAGAGCTGTGCGACCAAGCCATCCACGAGTGCTTGGTCCGAATGAACCAGCGGGGCGTTGTCGGCCGATCCCACTAGCCCCTGGATGGTGGCGAGGCCCACGACCGAGGTGTGGGCCAAGAAGACGAGCCGACGAGCCGGAAGCCCTGGGGGCAGCTGCCCCGCTTGGCGGTGGGCCTCCACCGCCTGGGCGACCCTTCCATACAGGCGGTTGTTGAGGGGACGGAGGCGGGCGAGCATCGCGTCGTCGAACGGCGCAGCGTCCGTAGCGAGCTGCGGATGCAGGTAGATGAGCTTCACGTCGAGAGGATGCAGAGCATGATGGGCCGCCAAGCTTCGAATCATCGCCTCCAGCGCCGTGGGGCCCCCGGGTACAAGGGCGTCCAGTACGCGTTCAACGGTCTCGACCTCGCGCGTGAGCGCCCCGAGGAGCAGCTCGAACAGCAGCGCCTCTTTGGAGGAGAAGTAGTAGTACAGCGCCGCCTTGGTGAGCTGAAGCTCTCGCGCCACCGAGGCGAGGGTGAGCTTCGCTAGGCCTTTCGCGTCCAGAACCTCGCGGGCGGCAGCGAGGATCTCTGCGCGCGTCTGCTCCTGACGGCGTTTCTTGCGGGCGGTTCGTGCATCCATGCGGCAGTTTACCGTTGGTTGGATATTTTTCTGCTGGTCAGAAAATTCTACCAGTGGTAAAAAGAGTCTGGAGGGAACACATGATGAGACTCGTTGCCGACCAGGGGTGTCCGTTCGCGCAACGCGTTCTCGCCCTTGCGCTGCACGTCGGACTCGAGCTCGACCGGGTCGAAGCACCAATCGGGCACACGCACCCGGTTGCCCTCGCTCACTCGCCGACGGGGCGCGTTCCCCTGCTGTTGCACGAGGGACTCGTGATCGGCGAGTCCGTGGTCATCGGCGACTACGTGTCGGAGCTGTCCGGCTGGCTGGGCTTTCCCGACCAGCCCCGGGGGCGCGCCCGGCACCGTGAGGCCATGGCGCTCTTCGACGCATACGTGGTGCCGGGGGTGTTCCGCTCCACGCCCGTGGATGCACGCACCAAGGAAACTCTCCACATTCTTGCCGCTCTGGTCGCGGACCTCCCCGCAGAGCCCAGCCGGCTTGCCTTCCACCTAGCCCCCTTCCACCACCGCTTGGTGCACTGGTACCCGAAGGGGGCGCTTGGTGACGCCCTCAGGCGACATCCGGTCCTGGACGTCTGGCTCGACGCCGTCTGCGCTCTGGGGCCCGTCGCCGCTACCAGCCCTTCAGCCGCGCAAGCGGCCGAACACATCCAAGCGGCGGCGCCGCTGCTCGCTTCCCACTGACCAGGAACATCCCATGGACATCCTCTCCTTCGACAACCCTGTTTTTGTCACCTACGCCATATCCACGGCTGTGCTCGGGCTGAAGTACCTGGGACAGGGGTGGGCGACCGTCGGCACCATGGTCGCCACAGACTCGGGGCTCATGAACCCCGAGGACTTCCAGAAGACGCCCTTCAATCCCAACCCCCGCGCCGAGCAGGGCGAAGAGGCTGGCAGCGTGGGGCGCTCCAGGCGGATGCAACGCAATGACACCGAGAACCTGCCGCCGTTCTTTGCGGTTGGCCTGCTCTTTGTCCTCACCGAACCCACATTGTTCTGGGCCCGTATTCTCCTCTTCGGTGTGGTTGGAGCCCGGCTCGCTCACGCCCTGGCCTATGCCACCGGGCAGATCCACGAGGTTCGTGCGGCGTTCTTCTCCCTCGGCTCCATCTTCACCATCGCGATCGCCGGCTGGGTGTTGTGGGTCGCGCTGGTCTAGCCCTAGTGGGTTGAGTCCGAAGTTCGCCTACATAGCCACTTGGCCGGGGCAAGCTGCTACCGTCCGTGCATGCAGAAGCTCATTCTCCACGTCGGCATGAGCAAGACTGCGACCACGACGGTCCAGACATTCTTGTCCAGCAATCGGCAGTGGCTGCTCGAACGCGGTGTGCTCTACCCGCAGATGCAGGGCAGCATCAACCACCGGCTGTGGGGTGAGCGCCTGGCCGCGCCGGTGGATTCAGTGGAGTTCACCCAGGCCCACGCCTATTTCGCGGACACAGTCGGAGCGGCTGCTGCCGCCCATCCCGACGCCGCTGTGTTGATCAGCTTCGAGGGACTGTTCGAGCTGAGCTCGCGCCCGAGGCCCAAGCAGCGGACGCGCAAGCTGCTCGCATCGCTGTCGGGCTTCGACGTTCGCCCGCTCGCCTACCTGCGCCGACAGGACCGCTGGTACGAGTCGGTCTACAACCAGCACGTCAAGACCGGTGGCGAGACCGACTCCCTCGAGGTCTTTGTCGAGCGGCTCCAGAAACGCGGGCGCGTCGACCTCGACGAGCGCTGTGGCTTCTTTTGCGACCACTTCGGGCCCGACAATGTGACCCTGCGCGTGTTCGAGCCCAGCCAGTTCTCCGGCGGCGGCATGCTCTTCGATTTCTGCGAACAGCTGGGAATCGACAGCCTGAGCGGCGCCACCATTCCCGCGAATACCAACAGAGGTCTGAGCGGGGGTGTGCTGGAGGCGAAGCGAGCCATCAATCCGGCGTTGAAGTGGCTTTGGATGCGTCGGGTCGGCAAGCACGCGTCGATGTACGTGCAGCGGTGGGTCGGAGAGGGAGGCGCGCGGCTCATGCCCTACTCCATGGCAACGCAGCTGATGGAACACCACGCCGCGGGCAACGAGCGTGTGGCCAGGGAGTTCCTGAATCGCGCCGATGGACGCCTGTTCACCAGCGGTCCCGTAGACGAGGGGGAGTGGGAGCACTTCGAGCCCCCGTCCTGGCTGAAGTCGAGCTAGCCGACGCGGATCCGACCGTTCCCGACCGCGTTGTTCTGGCGAGTGAGAGGGATTTGCAGGCCGCCAAGCGCCCGCGGAAACGAGATGCTTCTCGAGAGGCGAACACTCTGCGCGAGTGACGCGTCGCATGTCGAGCAACTCCGGTTATCCTTCGGCCCGTATGGCCAAGGAAAACCTGATCGGTCAGACCTTTGCCGAGAAGTTCAAGATCACGGGCTTCTTGGGAGAGGGCGGCATGGGCCGCATTTATCTGGCCACCGAGCTCGGTGCCGACCGCCAGGTCGCCCTCAAGGTGCTTCATGTGCACCTTGGCGGCGAGGACGAGGTCGTGCAGCGCTTTGGCCGCGAGATGATCGCCGCCGAGTCGGTCCAGCACCCCAACAGCGTGCGAGTGTACGAGCACGGCAGCTACAAAGGGCGACTGTTCCTGTCCATGGAGTTTGTCGATGGCGACACCCTCGGCGAGGTGCTGCTCGACGACGCTCCATTCGCGCCCCAGCGAGTGGCCAAGATCGCCCGTCAAGTGGCAGCCGCTCTCGGTGCGGCGCACTCCATTGGCATCATTCATCGCGACCTCAAGCCCGACAACGTGATGATTGACGGCCCGGGCGTCACGGACACGGTGAAGGTGTGCGACTTCGGCCTGGCGCGCTTTGTCGGTGGTGCCGACGACCAGTTCGGCGACGACTCTAGCTCGTTCAAGACCGGCATCGGTGTGCGGGTTGGCACCCCCCACTACATGAGCCCCGAGTACGTCAGCTCATTCACCAGCGACCACCGCGCCGACCTGTACGCGCTCGGTATCCTCATGTACGAGATGTCGACGGGCGCGCCTCCCTTTGACGGCAAGGCCTACGAGGTGCTCGATCACCACGTGCGCACCAAGCCCGCTCCTCCTTCGATGCTCAATCCGGTGGTGCCCCCGTGGCTCGACGAGGTGATTCTCAAGCTGCTCGAAAAGAAGCCGGCGGACCGCTATCAAGTCGCCGAAGAGGTCCTGGTCAAGCTCGAGCGCGACCGTGGCGAGGTACTCGATGACGATGCGACCGCCGAGTCCCCGACTGCCGAGGCCCCAGCCCCGCTGCCGATGAATGTCGAGGTCACGCGGACCGAAGAAATGCCCGTGCGGACCGAGGACTTGCCGACGACTCCCAAGTCCAATCCGCTGGTGATTGGCGGCATGGTCTTCGTGGCGGCTGTGTTGGGCGCTGGCGCTCTGTTTGCATTGGTCCTCATTGCCGCTTCAGGTGCGTTTTATTTGGGCATCATGTAGGGCATGCGCCCGGCCCCCCTCCTCCTGCTCACACTGATGGCCGCCTGTTCATCAGTGCCGTCCCAGCCGCTAGGCATCGATGCCGACGGCGATGGGTTGGTCGAGCTAGATGATTGTGACGACAGCGATGCCAGCGTGCTGGGGCAATCGGTGTGGCACGCCGATGCCGACAGGGATGGCTACGGCGCGATCACCGTGACGCTGTCCGCCTGTGTGGACCCAGGGGACGGATGGGTGGACGATGCAAACGACTGCGACGACGCGGACGCGGCCATCAACCCCGCTGCCGATGAGGTGTGCGACGGCCTGGACAACGACTGCGACTTTGTGTTCGATGGCGACACCGCGGTCGATGCGGCCACTTGGTACCCAGACGGCGATGGGGATGGCTTCGGTCAGCTGACCGGCATGGTCATGGCCTGCGATGCGCCGGTTGGCTTTGTCGCGTTCTCGGGAGACTGCAACGACAACCGGTTCACCGACAATCCGGGGGCTGACGAGCTGTGTGATCTGCGCGACAACGACTGTGACGGAGAGACCGACGTCGGCGCTGTAGACGCGGCGATCTGGTACTTCGACAACGACGGCGATGGAGTGGGTGGAGACACCGTGCTGGTGGCGTGCGTGGGTCCGGTCGGCTGGGTGGCCGAGGGACTCGACTGCGACGAC
>Ga0114932_10004249_pt1 | contig 13544 bp, 9 predicted proteins | sample 2SBtaG_2_FD_87286 | JGI IMG/M metagenome (GOLD analysis project Ga0114932, IMG submission 87286) | Deep subsurface microbial communities from Kolumbo volcano to uncover new lineages of life (NeLLi) - 2SBTROV12_ACTIVE470 metaG | ecosystem: Environmental > Aquatic > Marine > Volcanic ...
CAGGAAAAATGACTTGATTCTCATAGCGCTCTGACTTTGGGTGGTGGGGTTCACAACCGGAGGAAAGCGCTGTGTATTTGCTCCGCATCGGATTTGTTTTGCTTTGGGCGACGGCTTTGCAGGCCCAAGAGGTTAAGCAACCCGAAGAAACGCTTTTTATCTCAAAAAACACTTCGGTTCAGTCGTCCGGATTCATGGTGGCAGCTGCGCATCCCGCAGCGGCGCGTGCCGGGCGGGACATTTTGGCAGCCGGTGGCAGTGCCGCCGATGCCGCCGTTGCTGTGCAATTCATGCTCAATCTGGTTGAACCGCAAAGCTCGGGCATCGGGGGTGGGGCATTTGCGCTTTATTGGGACGCATCGGACAACCGCCTGAGTTCGTGGGATGGGCGCGAAACCGCACCGCGCGCGGCCACGCCGGATTACTGGATTGGTCCCGACGGTCAGCCTGTTGGCTGGTTCCGCGCAGTCGTTGGCGGTCGTTCCGTTGGGGTGCCCGGCACGCTGCTGCTACTGGATAATTTGCAGGCAAAATTCGGACTGCTGAAATGGGCGGATCTTTTGGCCCCGACAATTGACGCCGCTGAAAAGGGGTTCATGGTTTCGCCCCGCATGGCCGGATCGATCGCCGGTGCAAAAAACTACGGCCTGACGAATTACGCGGCGGCACGCACATATTTCTTTGATGAAGACGGGGCACCCTTGCCAACAGGACACTTGTTGAAAAACCCGAAGTTTGCCGCGCTGCTGCGCCGGATCGCCCGGGAACGATCAACGCCGTTTTATCACGGCGATATTGCGCGCGATATTGTGGCCGCAACACGCACGCCAACCAATCCGGGTATTTTGACCGCGCAGGATTTCGCGGACTACCGGGTGATTTCCCGCGCACCTGTTTGCGCCGATTACCGTGGCTACAATGTGTGTGGCATGGGCCCACCGTCGTCAGGTGGTTTGACAGTGGGGCAAACGCTGAAACTGCTGGAGCGTTTTGACATTGCCGCGATGGGGCCAACGGCATCTGCCTATCATCTGTTTGCCGAGGCGTCCAAACTGGCGTTTGCCGACCGTAATCTTTATATGGCCGACAGTGATTTCGTCGACATGCCCTCCAAGGGCCTATTGGATGGCGACTATCTGCGCGCACGGGCCGCTCTGATCGATCCCGCCAAAGCCATGGGCAAAGCCGATGCCGGAAACCCACCATGGGACGAAACCCGACTTTTTGCGCCACAGCAACAGGTTGAACGCGCGGGCACATCGCATTTTGTGATTGTCGATCAGTTTGGCGACATGATTTCAATGACCACCACAATCGAAACCGGTTTTGGATCGCGGGTGATGAGCCACGGGTTTATTCTGAACAACGAATTGACCGACTTTTCGCGCACGCCGCAGATTGACGGGCTGGACGTGGCAAATCGCGTGGAGGGCGGCAAACGCCCGCGCTCCTCTATGGCCCCGACAATTGTTCTAAAAGACGGCGCGCCGGTGCTTTTGATCGGGTCACCCGGCGGGTCGCGTATTATCTCTTATGTGGCGCAGGCAATCATAGCAATTCTGGACTGGAACATGGACCCGCAGATGGCATTGGATCTGGGGCACGTAGTAAACCGCAACGGCGCGACCGATTTGGAAGAAGACACAGACGCCGCAGGTCTTGCACCGGTCTTGCAAGCGCTTGGCCACGACACCAAGATTCGCAACATGAACTCCGGGCTGCATGCGATTGTTATCAGGGGAGACCAGTTGATTGGTGCTGCGGACAAACGGCGAGAAGGCGTTGTTTTGGGTAATTAGTGGCGCTTAAGACGCCTGAGCGCCGCTTCGCGCCGCGCAATGTACAACGTAGCGGTTACAATGATCGCGGCCCCAACAAAAGTGGGAGTGTCCGGGACCTCCCCCCAAATCAGGTAACCCGCCAAGGTCAGAAAAATGAGACGCAAATAGGTAATGGGTGCCAGCAATCCGGCGTCTCCAAATCTGTAGGCCTGAATGTCGCCCACGCCGCGCGCAGCTGCTGTGAACAATAAAAGGCCAACATAACTCCAGATCAGCGTCGAATGGGGCCAGGCGTAATGACCCGCCGTCAGGGGCGCCGAGATAACGGCCGTAATCACCACGGATGAAGCAAAAGTCGAAAACGCACCGTCAGCACGGGCCAGATTGCGCGACATCGTCAGGGCCACGGCAAACAGCAACGACGAACCCAGCGCCGCCAGCATTGCAATATGAAAACCGTCGAATCCCGGGCGCAGTATGACTACCGCACCGATGAACCCCGCGATGACCGCACTCCAGCGGCGGGGGCCTGCCTTTTCACCATGGACAGGTCCCGCCAGAATCGTCGCAAATATAGGTGCGGTAAAGAACAGCACAGTCACGGTCGCAAGGGGCAGGACCGAAAGCGTATAAAACCCAAGATGGGTAGAAAAACCGATCAACGTGCCGCGCAGCAAGTGCTGACCGGGGCGGGTAAATTTCAGTCGGGTGCGCACACGCGGGATCAGGATCACGAGCGCCAGAAGAATCGCCGAAGACAGTGTTGCGCGCAGCATGACGATCATGCGGCTATCCATGCTTTCAGACAGCTCGCGGACCATGATGGACATGACACTGGCGTTAAGAACCGAAAACAATATCCAGGCTGCGGCCCTGCGGTTGTCGACGGTCTCCGGGCCGCTCAGCTGGGCATGTTTTGGGCTCGATTGGACCATGTAGACGCCTTTCGGGCCAGCATTGCGACCGCGTGGTGGCGGCGTCAAGCGAAACCGACACCGGATCATACGCCGCAGATTTCGACCTGTCAGCCACGGCCAACCTGGCGTATAGAACCGGAAGTCGTCGCTGCGTGACAGGAGTCGGATTCGTGCCGGATTTTACCAAGCAAAAGACCCGCGCCAGTGCGTGGTTCCGCGCATTGCGCGATGACATTTGCACAACGTTTGAACAGCTGGAAGACGAACAAGACACCGGCCCGTTTGCCGACAGACCCGGCGGCAGGTTCGAAATGACCACCACGGCGCGCGACAGCGAAGACGGCAGCGACGCGGGCGGCGGTCTGATGTCGGTTATGCGCGGTGGGCGTTTGTTTGAAAAAGTCGGCGTCAATGTATCAACAGTGTACGGTACGCTTGGCGCGCGTGCGCAAACCGCCATGGCAGCGCGCAAGGACTTGCCCGGCATGAAGGACGACCCGCGCTTCTGGGCCGCTGGAATATCGCTGGTGACGCATATGCAGAATCCCCACACGCCATCGATTCACATGAACACGCGGATGTTCTGGACGCCGCACGCGTGGTGGTTTGGTGGCGGGTCTGATCTGAACCCTTGCATAGAATATGCCGAAGACACCCGCGATTTTCATGCGGTACAAAAGGCGCATTGCGACCGCCACAACGCCGCCTTTTATCCGCGTTTCAAAAAATGGGCGGACGAATATTTCTATATCCCACACCGCAACCGTGCGCGCGGCGTTGGCGGGATATTTTACGACGACCTGAATACCGGCGATTGGGAACGCGATTTTGCCTTTACCCGGGACGTGGGCCGTGCATTCCTGAAGGCCTACATGCCCATCACCCGCAAACGCCGCGATATAGCATGGAGCCAGACCGACAAAGACACCCAACTTGTCCATCGCGGCCTGTACGCCGAGTACAATCTCGTCTACGACCGGGGCACCAAATTCGGTCTGGAAACCGGCCACAATGCCGACGCGGTGCTGATGAGCCTGCCGCCGCTGGCAAAATGGAATTAGTGATCCAATCTGCAAAAAATGGTTCCTTGATTGAACACGTTCTATGGACTAGTGGCTCGATCGAATCTCACAGCTAAAAAAGGCGCTGAAATGGTTTCCTCCCCCAACAATCAATGGAAAACTCTCGATAAAGATCTGGGCCGCATCTATTTGATGGAAAAGACTGCGTCCTATGTGGCGCGGCCAATGGTCGGTATCGGCATTTCGACGGTGTTCATCGTCACGGTCGGCTTGGCCGCTCTGCTGTTTTTTGGCCAAAGCACGGATTCGCTGATTGTGATCGCAGCGGCTATTTTCGGGGCCTACATGGCGCTGAATATTGGCGCCAACGATGTAGCCAACAATATGGCGCCTGCGGTGGGCGCCAATGCCATGACCATGGCCGGTGCTATTTTTCTGGCGGCGATCGCTGAAAGCGCGGGGGCGCTGTTGGCGGGCGGCGACGTTGTGGGAACGATCGCCAAAGGCATTATCGATCCCACGCAAATCGCCGAGCCGCAGATATTTATCTGGGCGATGATGGCGGCGCTGATATCTGCGGCGATCTGGGTCAATCTGGCCACCTTTGTCGGCGCACCCGTATCGACAACGCATTCGGTCGTGGGCGGGGTAATGGGTGCCGGTGTTGTCGCGGCAGGATTTACCGCAGTTAATTGGGTAACAATGGGCAAAATCGCAGCAAGTTGGGTGATTTCGCCGGTTCTTGGCGGGTTGATCGCCGCGCTGTTTTTGTGGTTCATCAAAAGCCGGATCATTTACCGCGAAGATAAACTGGCCGCCGCGCGAAAATGGGTGCCGGTACTGGTGGCGATTATGGTAGCAGCTTTTTCAGCCTATCTCGCGCTCAAAGGTCTTAAAAAGGTGATCAAAATTGATCTGGCCACAGCGCTGATGATTGGCGCGGCATTGGGGGTCTTTTCTTATTTTATCACTCGTCCGCTGATCGCGCGCCAGTCCGTGGGGCTGGAAAATCGCAACAAGTCACTGAAGAAGCTGTTTGTCATCCCTTTGGTGATCTCGGCCGGATTGCTGTCTTTCGCCCATGGCGCCAACGATGTTGCCAATGCGGTCGGTCCGCTGGCTGCCATCGTCGACGCAACATCGCTTGGTGGCCACGAAAACGCGGTCTCAATACCGATCTGGGTGATGCTGATCGGTGCGTTTGGCATTTCATTCGGGCTATTTCTGTTTGGTCCCAAACTGATCCGCATGGTGGGATCTCAAATTACCAAACTGAACGCCATGCGCGCGTACTGCGTGTCTTTATCCGCCGCGATCACGGTGATCATCGCCTCGTGGCTGGGCCTGCCCGTGTCTTCGACGCATATCGCCGTAGGTGCCGTGTTCGGCGTGGGGTTTTTCCGCGAGTGGCATATGGAGCGCCGGATCAAGCTACATCTGAAGAAAGCCAAGGAAGGCAAGGTCATTGCCGCCGAAGAGCGCAAGCGGCGCAAACTGGTACGGCGGTCGCACTTTATGACCATTCTGGCGGCTTGGGTAATTACGGTTCCGGCTGCGGCCCTGCTGTCAGGCGGAATTTACACCATTTTGCACAAGCTGTTCGTTTAGCCCCGCAGCGCTTTGAGCATCACGTCAACGTTGCCAGGATCTGCGTCTGGCGTAATGCCGTGACCCAGATTGAATACATGCGGCCCGCCCGCAAAGGCGTCACGGATGCGCTGCGTTTCTGAAATCAGGCGCGGCCCGCCTGTCACCATCAGTCCGGGGTCAAGGTTGCCCTGAACACAACTGTCCGGTTGCAGGGTTTCGGCGGCCCATCCGGCGTCAACTTTGGTGTCGAGCGCCACACAGTCCGCGCCTGTTGCCTTGGCAAATCCCTGATAGCGCGTTCCAGCTTCGCGCGGGAATCCGATCAACAGGATATCGGGGTGCGCGGCCTTGAGCGCCGCGAAAATCGCCTTGGCGGGTTGCAATGCAAAAGCGTCAAATGCGTCGCCTTTCAAAGACCCCGCCCAGCTGTCAAACAACATCAGCACCTCGGCGCCGGCCTTTATCTGGCGCAGCATGTAGTCGATCGTGGCTTTGGTCAGCAGGTCGATCAGCGCTTTGAACGTCGATTCGTCGCTGTGCATCAAGGCATGCGCCGGGCCCTGATCGGGCGTGCCTCTGCCAGCTATCATATAGGTGGCAACGGTCCACGGCGCACCGGCAAAACCGATCAGTGTGGTTTCAGAAGGCAGCCCGGCGGACAGGCGGCCCAGTGTTTCGTAAATCGGTGACAGGGTTTCGTGGATTGTATCCACCGGCTTGAGCCGGGCCAGATCATCAGCAGATGTGATCGTCGAAAGACGCGGACCTTCGCCGGTTTCAAACCACAAGTCAGCCCCCAGCGCCTGCGGCACCAACAGGATGTCGGCAAACATGATGGCGGCATCAAACCCGTAGCGGCGGATCGGTTGCAGCGTGACTTCGGTGGCCAGTTCGGGATTGTAGCAGAGTGACAAAAAGTCACCGGCCTGCGCGCGGGTGGCTTTGTATTCGGGCAGGTAACGACCGGCCTGACGCATCATCCAAACCGGTGGGCACGGCAGTGTTTCACCTTTCAGTGCGCGGATCATCAGTTTGTCGTCGGTCATCGTTCACCCATCTATATTCGCAGCGCCGCACACCTGAATTGAGCGACGGGGGATGTCAATGTGTCACTGCGCATCACCCATTGCGAAGAGGGCGTTCACGCCTATAGAAAAGGCCCATGCAGGTACTTTGGCCCACAGACGATTCACCTATGCGCATCGGCACGCGCGGGTCTCCGCTGGCGTTGGCGCAGGCGCACGAAACCCGTCGCCGTCTGATGGAAATGCACGCGATTGAAGAAAAATGTTTTGATATCGTCGTCATCAAAACTTCGGGCGACCGTATTCAGGACCGGCCATTGCGCGAAGTGGGCGGCAAGGGATTGTTTACCAAGGAAATCGAAGAGGCGCTGCTGGACAAATCCATCGACATCGCCGTCCATTCGATGAAAGACATGCCGGTGGACCAACCCGGGGGCCTGATCCTTGATTGCTATTTGCCACGCGAGGATCCGCGCGACGCGTTTATCTCTCCGGTGGCAAATGCGCTGAGCGATCTGGCGCCGGGATCGCTGGTTGGCACCAGTAGCCTGCGGCGCAAATCGCAGATTTTATATCAGCGCCCGGACCTGAAGGTCGTGGAATTTCGTGGCAACGTGCAAACGCGGCTGCGCAAGCTGGACGAAGGTGTGGCAAACTGCACATTTCTGGCAATGGCCGGTTTGAATCGTCTGGGGCTTGAAAATGTCGCCAACGCACCGATTTCGGTGAACGACATGCTGCCTGCAGTTTGTCAGGGGATTATCGGCATCGAGCGGCGCATAGACGACGAGACCGTCAAAGATTTAATCGGGCCGTTGCACGATTTTCCAACTGGATTTCAGGCTACGGCCGAGCGCGCCTTTTTGCGCAAGTTGGACGGTTCCTGTCAGATGCCCATTGCTTCGCTGTGCGAACTAAGCGGCGACCAAATGCGCCTGCGCGGTGAGATTCTGCGCCCCGACGGGTCCGAAAGCCTGCACCATGAATTGCGAGGTTCGGTGGACGACGCAGAAGAAATTGGCACAAAATTGGGTGCGATCCTGTTGAACGACGCGGGTCCCTATTTTTTTGATTGACGCGCGGGTCGCAAAGGGGTCGGTTTTGACTTTTATCGGGGCCGGGATTCAAGGCAGTCGCAAAACAATTTAGGGCAAGACCTTGCCCGGGTTCATAATATTGTTGGGATCGAGTGCCGCCTTGATCCGCCGCATTACCGCCAGCGCAGCCGGGTCTTTACGCCGCGCCATCGAACCGCGTTTGGATAAGCCGATACCGTGTTCGGCAGAAAAACTACCGTGCAGTTCCTCAACAGCGTCTTCGATCATGTCGAAAATCGCGGCGTGCATCTCTGGGTCCACCGGATTTTTGTTCCCCGGCTCGGGCCAAACGCAATAGTGCAAATTGCCGTCTCCGAGATGGGCGATGCAACCGGACTCCGCGTTGGGCGCCACCTTTGGCAGGCGCGCAGCCATCATGTCAACAAAGGCTTCGACCGAGTCCAGCGGAACCGACACGTCAGAGTTAACCAGAGGTCCACGCGCGACCGCGGCCTCAAGGGCCAACTCGCGGCGGATCCACATTTCCTGTCGCTGGGTTTCAGAAGTCGCAATGACTGCGTCCAACACCACGCCTGTTTCAAAAAAGGTTTCCAGCACGTTTTCCATCTGCGCAACCACAGGAAGTTTGCCCGCAGCATCGGGAAGGGCGTCACTATCGGCCACTGCACCCACTTCAACCAAAATGCCAATGTCGGCGGGCATATCAAAGGGCGGACGTAATTCCGGGCGCAGATCGGCCAGATGTTCAAAATACTTGCGCGGCAGATACTCGAAAGCCTCTACTGCGCCATTTGAGGCGATTTGCAGCGCGTTCAGCACGTTTAGGGACTCTGAAATGCCCGAAACAGAAATCATCGCGGTGGCATATGCTTTGGGTTTGGGGGCCAGTTTCATCACGGCGGCAGTGATGATCCCCAAAGTCCCCTCGGCGCCAATCATCAGGTTGCGAAGATCGTAACCTGTGTTGTCTTTACGCAATTCGCTCATGACATCGACGACGTCGCCATCGGGCATGACGACTTCGATCCCCAGACACAGTTCGCGCGTATTGCCGTAACGCACCACGTTGGACCCCCCGGCGTTTGTGGACAGGTTGCCGCCGATCATGCAGCTGCCGCGCGCGCCAAATAACAGTGGAAACACCAGATCATGCGCATCGGCTGCTGCGCGCAGGTCGTCAAGTATAACGCCGGCTTCAACGCTAACCGTTCGCGCCAGAGGATCGATTTTACGGATTTTGTTCATTCGCGCCAACGATACGATAATCTGGTCTTCGCCGGTTCCCGGTGACGCGCCACCGTTCAGTCCGGTGTTGCCGCTTTGAGGCACAACCGGCGTCCCCGAATGGTTGGCCAGTTTAACAATTTCAGCAACTTCCCGGGTGTTTGCCGGACGAACAACTGCCAGCGAACGCCCATTGTAAGCAGCGGTTCGGTCGTTATCGTATTGGCTCCGCTCATCATCACCGCACAGCACGTATTTGGCACCGACAATGTCTTTGAGTTTTGAAATGACGCCGTGTTCGGTCATGTGTCCGCTCCATAATCCTGTTTTGCGCGCTTTGCCGAAATGCGGCCCAGACGAATATCCTCGTCAACCGCTGCCGGGTCGCGCCTGAACGCATCGCCATATCCGCCACCACCCGGTGTACGCACGATAACACGGTCGCCGGGCCTGAGATCAATATCCTGTTCTTTGGACAGGTGTTGCGGTACGTGGCATGTCCCGCCGCGCCAGACTTCGACCTCGTTGACCGCGCCGTCCTGTCCGCCACGCGCGCCCTGCGGTCCGAACCGCCCATGGTCCATCACAAAGCTGGCCTTGGCGTCACCGCGCAACAGTTCGATTTCGTAGGTCAGGCCAAAACCGCCACGGTGCTCACCTGCTCCTCCCGAATCCTCGCGCAGCGCGTATTGGTGGTAAAGCACCGGAAACGCCTGTTCCATAATCTCCACGGGCGGGGATTTGGATATGCCGATGGTGGAACAGCCGTTGGTCAAGCCGTCCTGGCGCGCATTGCCGCCGTAACCCCCGCCGGAAAGCTGGTACATGACGAAATTCCGTCCCTTGGCCGGATCATGTCCGCCCAAAGCAAAGTTACCCGAAGTCCCCGCCGGGGCCGCCGTCACACTATCGGGCAGCGCCTTTACAAGGGCTGCAAAGACCGCTTCGGCAATTCTTTGACTGACTTCAGCGGCGCATCCCGACACGGGGCGCGGATATTTTGCGTCGAGAAACGTGTCGACGGGGCGGTTAACGTGCAGAGGTTCGAACGCCCCGGCGCTTATTGGTACGTCAGGAAAAATATGACGCATGGCCAGATAGACAGAAGACAGCGTTGTCGCGAGCACCGAATTCATTGGCCCCATGCACGGTGGGCTTGAGCCGGTGAAATCGAAAGTCAGTTCATCCTTGTGCTTGCTGACCTTAAGACTGATGACCAACGGCTCGTCGACAACGCCGTCGCTGTCCACATAGGCCGTGCCGCAATAATCACCATCAGCGATCTGCGAAATATGCGCCCGCATCTGCGCGGCGGCGCGACGGCGCAATTCTGCGATCGCCTCGCTTACAGTGTCGTCTCCATACCGATCAAGCAAAGCGTCCAGCCGCGTCGCGCCCACCTGCAAAGCCGCGGCCTGCGCCTTTACGTCCCCAATCCGTTGATCCGCCACGCGAATGTTGGAACAGATAATTGCGTAAATCTCGGTATCCAGCACGCCCTGTTTGAACAGACGCACAGGGGGAATACGCAGCCCTTCCTGTTCCACCGCCGTGGCCGAGGCTGAAAACCCGCCGGGCACGGCGCCGCCGGTATCGGGCCAGTGGCCGGTGTTGGACAGCCAGCAATAAATTTGACCGGCGCGGTAGTAAGGTCGCGCAAAGCGTACGTCCATCAAATGTGTGCCGCCCAAATACGGGTCGTTGACGATGTAGATATCATCGGGCTGTGGCGCGACCACGGTGCCCGCCGCGATCATTTCGATCAATACGCGCGTGGAATATTGCATGGTGCCCACGAATACCGGCAGCCCCTCGCTGCCCTGCGCGATCAGTGCACCGTCGGCGGCGGCGTAAATACCGTCCGATCGGTCGTTGGCCTCGGCGATCACGGGCGAAAACGCGGCGCGCGAAAAACTCAGGTCCATCTCGTCGCAAACCTGTTGCAACCCCGCCTGAATAACGCTGAGCGTAATGGCATCAAGCATGTGAACCCCGGCCAAGCGTGATCAAAAGGTTCCCCTGCGTATCACCCCGCGCCACGTCGCCCGGTTCGATCAAAATCGTGGTATCCATTTGTTCGACGATGGCGGGGCCGGTCATTTCAGCCTCCAGTGGCAGGTGATCGCGCCAGTAAATCGGCGTGTCGTGGACTCTACCTCCGAAAATCACCTCGCGCGCGCCGGTTTGTGCTTCGGCCAGCTTGTTCTTGCGCGCGTTCGGGTCGATCAATGTGGTCAGGTCGATCGGCGGTCGTTTCCCGATAACCGAGGTGTTGATGTTGACCAGATTGGCTGTAACGTCGTCCAGTTCTACTTTGAACCGGTTGAAATAGGCCGCACGAAATTTGGCCTGCAAGTCATCAAGGCTGACTAAATGTGACTCCAACGGCACGCGCAGCAGATGCGTCTGACCGACAAATTGCATGTCGACGCTGTAAATAGCGTGAATCGCGGTCAAAGCGACATCGCTTTTGGCGATCTGCGTTTCACCTTCGGACGTCTGTTCCCGAAATACCCTGTGGACGTCAGAGGGGTCGAGCCTGTCCAGCGATGTATTTACGGTACGCACGTAGTCGTGGCGCAGGTCCGCCACCACGCAGCCCAAAGCGTTCGTAATGCCGGGGCGGCAGGGCACCAACACACGCGGCACGCCAAGCTCGCGCGCCAGCGCCGACGCGTGCAACGGTCCGGCACCGCCAAAAGCAAACAGCACGAAATCGCGTGGATCGACCCCCAGCGACACGGACACCATGCGGATCGCCCCGGCCATATGCATGTTGGCGATGCGAATAACGGCCTCGGCGGCCCCGATCACGTCAAGACCCAGGGGTGCGGCCAGCTTTTCCTCAAAAATCGCGGCGACGGTGGCGACGGTTGCGTCTGCGTCTTTGGCAGCCGCGCCCATCGGTTTCAGGCGTCCCAACAACAGGTTGGCGTCCGATATCGTCGGCGCAACTCCGCCCAGACCATAGCAAACCGGACCCGGCGTGGCGCCCGCGCTGTGCGGCCCCACCGCCAGCAAACCCGCCGCATTCACATGCGCTATTGATCCACCGCCCGCGCCAACAGTGCGCACGTCAACCATGGGCACGTGGATCGGCATCCCGTATTCGATCTCGATCTCGTTGCTGACGGCGGGTTGCGCGCCGCGTATCAGCGCCACATCGGTCGAGGTACCGCCCATGTCATAGGTCAATAGATTTTCAATCCCCGCGCTGGCACCCGTGTAGGCCGCAGCCATAACACCCGACGCCGGACCCGACATCACGGTCTTTGCTGCCTCTTTCGCCACCAGCGGTGCTGCGACCATGCCACCGTTGCCGTTCATGACCAGCACATCCTGCGCATAGCCTTTGCCTGTCATTTCACGCGAAAGACTGTCAATATACCGCTGCAAAAGTGGCTGCACCGAGGCGTTGACGGCCGCCGTCACACCGCGCTCGAATTCACGGCTTTCGCTCAGCAATGAATGCGCCAGCGTGACAAAATCGTTGGGCCATATACCCGCCAGTATCCGTCCGGCCTCTAATTCATGGGCGGGATTGGCGTAGGCGTGCAGGAAATGCACCACGATGGATTCGCAGCCCATTTCCAACAGCGTTGTTGCCGCGTTGGCCAGAGCGCCGTGATCCAGCGCCGTATGAATCTGCCCGTCTGCCGTCATCCGCTCGGGTACCTCGAAACGCAGATCGCGCGGTATAACCGGCGTAAATTCGCCAAACATGCCATAGGCCTGCGGCCGCGTGCGCCGCCCCAGTTCCAGCACGTCGCGAAATCCGCGCGTGGTAATCAGCCCGGTTTTACAAAGCTTGCGCTCAAGTACGGCGTTGGTGGTCGTGGTCGTGCCGTGTACAATCAACGCCACTTCGGGCAATTTTGCCTGCACCGCGTCAAGTGCGTCAAGAACCCCGAAAGCCTGATTTTCAGGCGTGCTGGGAACCTTGGCCAATTCAACCGAGCCACTGTCGCTAAGCATGATCAAATCGGTAAATGTGCCCCCCACATCGACACCAATGATCTTGCCCTGATTTGCCGCGCGCATGCGTGTCGTCCTTGACAGGCTGGTTCCAGATTCATTTGTATACAAAGATCAAAGACAGCGTCCACCGAATTGCCACCGAATGACGAATTTGAAAAGCAACGTATCATCGGCGCTCGCGGGTTTTGCCCACCGGGCGCGCTGGACGTTATTGCCGCGCCGGGCACGGGTCATTTTGAAACTGTCGGTCTTTGATTGGGGCATCTGCGCGCTGGCGGGCAAAGACAGCGATATTAGCCGGATACTGCGCCGTCAAATTGTGCAGGAACAAGGGCGGGGTGAGGCAACACTGATCGGCAGCGGCGCAAAATATCCGGCACGCGGCGTGGCTTTGGCCAACGGGGCGACGTCGCACGCATTTGATTTTGATGACACACATTTTTTGCACATAGGCCACCCAAGCGTGGCGATCCTGCCCGCGTGTCTGGCCATGGCAGAACGTCAAAGGTGCACCGGATTGGCATTTTTGGAGTCTGCAATGATCGGATTTGAAACCTCGATCCGGCTGGGCGGCTGGCTGGGGCGCCGCCACTATCAGGCGGGGTTTCACCAGACCGCAACGGCAGGGGCATTTGGGGCGGCGCTGGCGTCGGGACGATTGCTGGGTCTTGATGCCCCCCATCTGGAACAGGCTTTGAACATCGTTTCAACCCGCGCATCAGGACTGAAAAGCCAGTTTGGCAGCATGGGAAAACCACTGAACGCCGGTATCGCCGCAGCAAACGGAGTCGAAGCGGCGCTGCTGGCCGCTGGCGGATTTTTGTCTTCGACCGGGGCGCTTGAGGGCGGGCAGGGATTTGGTGCCACACACTACGGCGAAAATAATACAGCTGCGCTGGACGGGCTGGGCAACGATTTTGTTCTGGAAAATATCAACTACAAATTTCAC
>Ga0114932_10004250_pt1 | contig 13544 bp, 6 predicted proteins | sample 2SBtaG_2_FD_87286 | JGI IMG/M metagenome (GOLD analysis project Ga0114932, IMG submission 87286) | Deep subsurface microbial communities from Kolumbo volcano to uncover new lineages of life (NeLLi) - 2SBTROV12_ACTIVE470 metaG | ecosystem: Environmental > Aquatic > Marine > Volcanic ...
AAGGGCACGGTTATGAGTAACGAATCAGTAGTTATTGTCGCGGCTAAGCGCACACCAATGGGTGGTTTCAACGGTAATTTGTCTTCGCTTGCTGCGACCAAACTTGGAGAAGTTGCGATTAAAGCAGCCTGTGAAGAGATGGATGTCTCTGTAATTGATGAAGTCATCATGGGGTGTGTATTACCTGCTGGTCTTGGTCAATCTCCAGCGCGACAAGCGTCACTGGGGGCGGGGCTTCCGCTAAGTGCAGGTGTGACAACTATCAACAAAGTATGCGGGTCGGGCTTAAAAGCGGTAATGATGGCGCACGACTTAATTAAAGCAGGCAGTGCGACAACAGTCGTGGCAGGCGGAATGGAAAGCATGAGTAATGCGCCATATATGTTGCCTAAAGCTAGAACTGGATATCGTATGGGTCATGGTCAAGTGCTTGACCATATGATGTTAGACGGTCTGGAAAATGCCTATGACGGCAAAGCAATGGGCTGCTTCGCACAGGATACTGCTGATGAAGAAAATATTTCTCGCGGTGAAATGGATGAGTTTGCTCTAAGCTCGCTTTCCAAGGCACATGAAGCAATAAACAGCGGAACTTTCGTCGATGAAATAGTACCCGTGACAGTCTCTTCTCGTAAGGGCGATACCGTTGTTGATACCGATGAAGGCCCAGGTTCCGCTCGCCCAGAAAAAATTCCAACACTAAGACCGGCTTTCAAAAAAGACGGTACAGTCACGGCTGCTAACTCAAGCTCAATCTCTGATGGTGCAGCGGCACTGGTTGTAATGAGCGAAAGCAAAGCAAATGAACTTGGTCTAGCACCGCTTGCGCGCGTGGTTGCTCACGCTACAAATTCTATTGAACCTGAAAACTTCACCGTTGCGCCTGTTGGCGCTATGGAAAAAGTGCTGGATAAAGCAGGTTGGACGAAAGAAGAAGTCGATCTTTTCGAAATTAACGAAGCATTTGCCATGGTAACCATGTTGGCTGTCAAGAAGCTTGGACTAGATGAAAGTAAAGTAAACGTAAAAGGCGGCGCTTGTGCGTTGGGTCACCCAATTGGAGCCTCTGGTGCACGCATTTTGGTAACACTACTTCACGCGCTTAAGCAACGCGGTGGTCGCAAAGGTATCGCATCTTTATGTATTGGTGGTGGTGAGGGTGTAGCGCTTGCCGTTGAAATGCTCTAAGCCGCTATAGATAGCCAATATGTATAATATTTAATCACGGAGCCTAATCACATTGATTTCGCTCTGTGGTTCAATAAAAAGAAAAATACAAAAGCATGAAGACAGTGACTTACGTTATCAATTCTATAACCCTTGCGGTTGCCCTATCCACATTAACGTTTGTTGCGAAAGTCCAAGCTGACTCATCGTTTTCAGTAAACTCGACTTACGCAGACACCCACGATAACAATGGCACTCACTACGATGAATCACGTTCTTTATCGAGTAATGAAGACACCCACGATGACTTAACTCTGTCTGCGCTTCACGAAACTCAATCAACCGTTGATGGTTCTGACGACGCTGTTTCGGAAGACACCCACACTAACGAAGAAAAAAAGACTTCGGATGACACCCATGCCAACAGTGAATCGTCAGCTATCTACCCCAAGAAAATAAGCCAGGTACCTTATTCAGCGTTGGGTGTCTTGCCAACAAGCGAAGCTGATGAACAATTCAGCTACGGCGATGACCCATTACAAACGATTTATACTTGGCATGGACGTTCGTCTACGAACGAAAAGTATGCTGATAAAGCGTTAATATTTATTCACGGTGGGTGTTGGCTTAATGCCTACGGTTACGAACATGCGAAAGGGATGTACCATGCTTTAGCAGAGCTTGGGATGGGTGTCTACGTAACAGAATATCGGCGTGTAGGTGATGAAGGCGGTGGCTGGCCCGGTAGTTTAGACGACGTGACACAAGCAATAAGTACAGCCTTAAAACGAATAGAGAACGAAGGGCGCTACACTAACATTTACATTGCGGGGCATTCTGCTGGTGGGCACTTAGCTTTGCTTGCTGCGCAACGCCTTTCTTCGTCATCCTTGAACTTATCGCGCGCAAACATAAAACGGATTATCGGGTTAGCGGCAATTACGGACATCCAGTCCTATGCCATGGGACATAACAGCTGCCAGTCGGCTACAGCGAAATTCATGAATGGAACGCCTGAAGATGTTCCAACCGCATATCAAAGGGCGACACCACGCCCAACCCATGGCAGTTTGCCAATTACACTACTCCAAGGCGATGCTGATAGTATAGTGCCAGCGCGCCACGCTGTATTATCTGGAACCAACCAAAAAATAATTAAAAATGGTGGCCATTTCGATTGGCTTCACCCTGAATCAACATCCTTTGATGCTTTACTTGAGGTTATTAGTGAACATGATGAATAAGGTTTTTTCAGCTGAACAACTTGATATTAAAGATCCACTCCGTGACAAGGCGCAGGCGTTTTCGCTTCCCGCTAATACGGTCTATTTAGACGGGAATTCGCTAGGACCTCTTCCTAAGGCTGCGAAACAGCGAGCTGACGAAGTTGTCAATGAACAGTGGGGAAAGGGGCTCATTACAAGCTGGAACAAGCATCAGTGGATCCATCTACCTCAAATAGTGGGTGATAAGATTGGCGGCCTGATTGGCGCTAAAAGTGGCCAAGTTATTTGTTGTGACTCCATTTCTATTAATCTGTTTAAAGTATTAAGTGCGGCGTTGAAAATGCACCCAAGTCGCAAGGTAATAGCGACGACCCGCGATAATTTTCCTACCGACATTTACATGGTGCAAGGCCTGCTTGACTTACTAGGCAGCGATTACAGTATTCGCTATGTTGACGAAGCATGTATTGGATCACAGCTAACTGATGATATTGCCGTACTGATGCTGACACAGGTAAATTTCAGAAGTGGCAACAAACTCGATATGCAAACCATTACCGAGCAAGCCCATCAAAAAGGCATTTTAACTTTGTGGGATTTAGCGCACAGTGCTGGAGCATTTTCTGTCAGCCTAGACGCATGTAATGTGGACTTTGCAGTCGGCTGTACCTACAAATATCTAAATGGCGGCCCTGGTGCGCCAGCGTTTATCTATGTCGCTAAACGACATCAAGCACAGTATCAACAACCTTTGTCTGGTTGGATGGGGCACAGCTCGCCTTTCTCATTTTCCCCTGATTACGCTGGCGACAATTCTGTGAAGCAAAACTTGTGCGGTACGCCAGGAATTATTGGAATGAGCATTTTAGATGCGGCATTAGACGTTTTTGAAGATGTATCACTTAAAGCTATTGATGAAAAATCCAAAAAGCTACAGGCATTTTTCATCGCTGAAGCCAAGCGCGCAGGTCTTCTGGACAAATTTTCCATTGTAAGCCCCAATATTGATAATCGAGGTAGTCAGCTAGCTTTCGCTCACGACCACGCTTACGCCATTTGCCAAGCGTGGATCGCTGAGGGGGTGATTGCAGATTTCCGTGCACCAAATATTCTGCGAATAGGTTTTGCGCCATTGTATTTAAGTTTCGTCGATATTGAAAAAGCGGTGGCAAGCCTTACCAAAATTATGAATGAAAAGCGCTATGAAATCGATGAGTTTCAGCAAAGACAGAGCGTTACCTAGCTGAAAAGCGAGATTATCAGCTAAATAATTGCAATTTTTGAATTTACGCTTAATACTTCGCGGTTGTCATCGATATCTTCACATGTTTTGGGTGTGCAGTTGAAAAAAATAAAAAAATATCTGCTTTGTACCATGTTGTTTGTAGGAGCGAATTGTTATAGCGCGCTCCTACAAGCAGAAGCTGGTCAAAAGGCGGCATCTGAACAATCTAATAATGTAACGTACTGTATAGATCCTAACTGGGCGCCTTACGAAGCAATCAGAAACGGTATCCATGTGGGGGTTTCTGCTCAGTATATGCAACTGATTGCTGAACTATCTGAATTAACGTTTACCCTAGTGCCCACTGAGAGCTGGCAACAGAGCCTAGAGTACGTTCAGCAGGGGAAATGCCAAGTTATCCCCATGCTAAATACTTCAGACTATCGAAAGCAGTTCCTCGACTTTAGCGTGCCGTATTTTGAAGCGCCCAATGTACTGGTGGCTAAGTCTGGAATGCCAATGATACAAGGCTACGCTGGAGTGGGAAATCGAGTAGTAGGGATTGTTCAGGGTTATCGCCAAGTTGAATATATTTCACGACACTATCCGGGGTTACGTTTAAAGCTTATTCCGTCTGAAGAAGAAGGGCTAAAGCAGCTGGCGAATGATGAGTTTGATGTAATGGTGGGCTCATTAATGAGCGTGAATATGCACATCAATAATTTGAAGTTGAAAGACCTCAATATTGTTGGTTACGCCGAGCCCTTCGACTCATTAGCTTTTGGTGTGAACAAAACCTATGGCCACCTGGTGGACAAGCTTAACTTTGCCATTGAGCGTATCCCAGAAACGCGAAAGGTAGAAATTTATAAGCAATGGAATAATGTCCAAGTTCGCTATAGTCGTAACTATGTCGTTATGGTTTTGAGCACCGCAATTGTCATTTTAGTTTTCTTGCTTTTTACTTTTAGAAATAGAAACGTTAGCGGCTACAAGCGTATTATTAACCAGAAAAACGAGGAAATAGGTGCGTTACAAGCAACCTTGTTAGAAAAGAACAAGACCCTTGCTTTCTTGTCTGCTCACGACACGGTAACGGGGCTATATAACCGCAATCATATGATCCAGCGAGCGGAAGAAGAAATCTCACGTTTCCATCGATTTCACACTACGGCTTCGTTAATTGTTATCGAATTAACTCCTGTAAGCGATGACAGAGATTCAATTGAGCCCTCGGCTAAAGAAGAGGCGCTAAAAGCCGTGGCAACGAATTGTCTAAATACCGTTCGAGAAGTCGATGTTGTTTCGCGTTTTAGCGGTGAACAGTTCATTATCTTGTGCCCTCAAACTGAGTTAAACGCAGCTAAAAACCTTGCAGACAGATTGTTAGACTGCATTTCTACCCATCACTCGCTTGTCGAGAGCTTTAAAACGGCCATGGGTTTATCTGAACTCAGGGAGTCTGAGGAATTCACAGAGTGGTTTGAACGCACCATGAAGGCACTGTACCAGTCAAAGCGCCAAGGGTATGGCAACGTAACTGTGGCACAGTAACTTCAGTGAACTAGTTCGGTTAAATTAATGGGTCGTAGTGCCATTGGTGCGAATCGTAACGAATTTGCGCCCTGTCGTATTCTCGCTCAGAACGCCAGTTACGATTATTAAGCTTCGCCGAGACCCCGGGATAAAGACGTTTGTTCGCGATAAGTTTTATATCAGACTGGTAGTTTTCTTTTGCTGCTTTGACGTCGTTGGCTTTGTTTTCAAGCCACTCCAGCAATGCGCTCTCATTGTTAAAAAGCTCTAAGGCTTCAGCTACTTTACGTTGAAGCTCTTTAGGCACTTTCTTACCTTGAATAAGGTTAATCTTTTCTTTGTGTTTTAGATTGTTTTCGCGAATTTGCTTCAACAATTCATCTAAAGAGTCTTTGCGCTCTAACAATTGGTTAAAACCCGGGCTAAAATCAACTTTCAACGTACTGCCAGATACAGCGCCTAAAGTGCCAGCTTCAACGCGATCTTGGCTAATAATGTCACAAGCAAATAGATTTCCCATGGGCTTATCAATTTGTCCAACTATGACTGCGCCGCCGCAACGCAGGCGACTATACGCCAACTGACGACCAACGGTAATATTACCGCTACATTGAATATCAATGCCTTGACCGTGTTGAACGTGGATACTGCCGGCTGCGACTAGTTGGCATTGGAATTCACCTTGGGTATCGTTAACTTTACCCATCGCGCCTTCGGTAATGATGATGTCGCCGCCAGACTCGATATACGCCGACTCCACAAAGCCGTTAATGGTTACATCTCCAGCGGCCTTGATCTGCATTTTCTCTGTAACATCGCCGTTTACCAATACTGCACCTTCGTAATTCACGTGCCCAGAGCCAACGTTCACGCCGCTACAAATGAAGGTATCGTCAATGTTCATTATCTGGTCTCGGTATTTCGGCATACCAGAAATTGCAGACATTAATAAATTGGCGTCGCTGTCGGACACCACGGTGCCGCTGCCCATTTTAAAGTTAACCCATTCGCCCGCAACGGCTGGAATTTTATTCCCTTTGATATCGAAGCCAGAACGGCCCTGAGTTGGCTCGGTTCTTCTCAGCACAGGCGTGTTCACTTTAACGCAAATAACTTCGCCTAAATTACGCATGTCCACGCGCTCGCCATCACCCGTCTGGGGTTTTAACACCCTTTCAAGTGCGTTTGGTACCAGGGGAATAAACTTTGAGTTTTTGCCATTTCTAGCTGGTAGGCCCTTCGCGACAATTTGTTCTAGTACTGTGCCTGGAGGAGACTGCCTTGCTTGGGTAAGCATAGATTCAATGGTTTTGGTGCTTAAGCCACGAATGATTCTGTTTTTTACTGCTAGAGATTTAACGGTACTTAATGAGGGAAGTTTACCGCCATAGGGTGTGGTCAGAACAAGGTTCGCCTGCATCCCATCCTCGGGAATGCGAAATTCAATTTCAGCATTTTTGCGCTCGCCAATGCGTTCCTGAACGACAGTGCTATCACCCGTCTTAAAATAATGATTAGCTGTATCACAGGCCGACTTTAACGCTTTTTCAGAAACATACAGCCGCTTAGTTTCACCGCTCTCTAGTTGCTTTCTTATTTCCCTACTATCAACTTCTGACGTGAAATCAGAAGGATTTAACTGTAAGTTAATGTAGGTTCTTGATTTGTCGAAGCTTATTGTTACGCCATTCATAACTTCTTTGTTCCCTTGCGCACGTGTATTCTTTTTATCGGCGGCATCTATCGATTACTTGACGTTGACTTTTTCTCGGCCTGTCTATTTTTTTCATCTACTAATTTAAGGCGTTCTAAAACGCCCGTCAAAGGTTTTCGGCATATTGGTAAAGTGCGCGTAAAATGGCCTGCTTCTCAGGATTGTCGCTGTGTTCATGCGCCAGTGATTCCAACCGCATCATATAGTTTTCTAATGTGATTGAGCCGTGAAAAGCTGAATCAGTCAGGCGAGCTTGGCGATGATGCTGCCACCTGGTCATTTCATCTGCGGTCAGCGTATTAGGATAATTTCTAGCGCGGTATCGAAATAGCTGCTTTCTGAGCCCTTCGTGCTGTGTTTTTTCACTCAGAGTGGCTAAATCATCGGGCTGTGCTTCAATTACACGCTCACACCACCTTCTGTCTTCGTCATTAAGAAACCCACCACTATATAGCGCGTGATCTATATCCAGTTCACCACTTTGAATGTCGTCATCATAGACATCTACGATTTTAGTGGCCAGTTCGGGCATACTGGCAAGTACTTTGTAATTGTCTAAGCAGCGCTCGCGATCCAGTCCTAGTCGTGCGGCATTGTCTTCTGTCATTGCTTTAGCTGTGGTAATAAACGGTGAGCGGTTGACGTGAATGAGCTTAAGCCCGGGTCTTTCTAACGCATCGTCAAATGTATCTGACGGGGCATAAAGCGCCTGTCTAATCTCTTCTGGTGTGTCATTCACTAAACTGTCAATGTCATGCGATAAATCGATAGCGATAAATGCGTTGCTGTTGGTTGGGTGCTTTGCCACAGGCATAACCCAAGTGCAACAGCCTTGAGAGGCAGGGAGTTTAGACGAGATATGAAGCAATACCGATGATTTAGTGAGATCAATTTGCTGCATAACCGTGTGTTTATTGCGTAACGACAGCGCATAATCGAAAAGGCGAGGCTGCTTTTCTTTTATCAGTTTAGCAAGCGCTATTGTGGCGTAGACGTCACTCAAAGCATCGTGAGCGTTTTCGTGGCCTATATTATTAGCAGCAGTTAACGCCTCAAGTTTAAAGCTTGGTGCACCATCTTCTCGGCGTGGCCAATTAATACCATCGGGTCTCAGTGCATAGCACGCTCGCGCTAAATCGATTATATCCCAACGGCTATTGCCATTTCGCCATTCACGTGAATATGGGTCGTAAAAGTTTCTATAAAACAGGTAGCGGGAAACTTCATCGTCGAATCGGATACTGTTAAAGCCCACACTACAGGTATTTGGCGTCGACATTTCCTGATAAATTCGCGCGGCGAAATCAGCTTCGTTAGAACCGTCGCGAATGGTTTGCTGCGGTGTTATGCCGGTCACCAAACACGCTTCTGGATGTGGTAAATAATCATTCGCAATGGCGCTCATGATATTTATGGGTTTACCAATCACATTTAAATCCATATCAGTTCTTACTGCAGCGAATTGGCAGGGGAGATCTTTTTGTGGGCTGGTGCCAAAGGTTTCAAAATCGTGCCACAAAAATGTAGGTGCGTGCATAACCACTATTGCGATGTTAGAGAAATATTGATGGCAGTGTACACCGCGAGAAATTGAATACCAAATGCTGGCGTTAATATGAACAGTGATTTACTTGTTCGCCATCGGCAAGACTTAGAAAAACGCGTTAATCATTGTCTTTTTTTGAGTATTTTGCGTTTTGATGTATCACGCGAAACTTGCGCATTAACAAAATGATGACTAGCTTTAAGTTATCAAAATTTATACGGATATTGCCTGTTTGTCGTTCCTTAAATCCAGTTCATCCATCAGTGAAGCTAAGAGTACTTTAGGCTTAGCGTTAGTACTTGCAACAGTGCTTGTTGTACTTGTTGTTGGTTTGTTCGAAAGTAATATCAAAGCGACGGCTGAATCTCAAACTTTCACGGCATTAGAAGAGAGTGCCGCCAGTGCTGAAAATGCTGCAAACTCTCAGGTGAGAAAGTATATCAATGCGCTTAACTTTCTACATCAGACACCACCTATAAGCGGCATCGTCCGCGCGACTGAAAATGAAAATCAAGACCCCAAAGACGGTACGACGTTGGAACAGTGGAAGCAGCGACTAGAAACGATTTTCGTTGCTTTTATCGAAAATAACGAAGAAGTGGATCAATTAAGGATCATTCAAGCCAATGAGGATGGAAGTGAGTTTATTCGGGTGGAAAGAAACGGGGGAAGTGTTTTAGTAGTTAAGGACAACGATTTACAACCTAAAGCAGCGAGAAGTTACTTCATAGAGAGTGTTAAGCGCAATAAGGGCGAGTTTTATATTTCAGATATCAATTTGAATCGTGAATATGGGAAGCTCGAGTTTCCTTATAAAAGCGTTATTCGCCTTTCTCTTCCAATCTTCAGCAGCTCTGGTGAGCGTTATGGTTTTATAATCATGAATGTAAACGCCCAGTTTCTACTGTCGCAAATGGAACAAACGCTTGTCGGCAATCAATTGCTATTTGTTACCGACAGTGAAGGCTTTTTTGTCAGTCATCCAGACAGTGATAAGTCCTTCTCCAGAGATTTAAATCCTATGGTGAATTGGGCGAGCGAGTTCGAAAGCCCTTCGAAAATAGGCAGGGCTAAAATTAAACAGACCGCACAGACAAACTCATCTTTGTATACGGTCACTCGTGCTTTTACGATAAATGGAAATCAGCAAACCGCCCCGTTTTTTCTTCATACGGCATTGTCTCAGTCAGAAGTGGCAGCCCTTATCAATGAGAAGAGGATTAGCGTTTACAGTGTAATTGGGGTAGTTACGCTAATTTTTGTAAGCGTTTTACTCTTCGTACACCGAAGTAACAGTAAAAACATTGAGCTGGCTAAGGTGCGCGGTGAGTCCGTTGCTATTATCGCTATATCTAAAGATGCGATTTTTAGCGTAGATTCTGCTGGCGTGGTGAAAAGTTGGAATATGGCAGCCGAGTCACTTTTTGGGATCCCAAGCCAGCTTATTTTAAATCATCACTATTCGTCATTTGAGCAGCTTTCTCTATTAGGGCTTGAATCGGTTCTCACCAAAGGTGGAAAGCAAAGTACCTTTACAACCCCTTACACCGATGACGAAAAAGAAGAGCACACGCTACTTATAACCGCATCTACCATTTGGGGTGAACAGTCACAGTTTTCAGGCGTTGCTGTTGTAATTAGAGATGTGACTGACGAACGCAAGGCAAAAGACGCGATAGAAAGGGTAAACCTGAAGCTTGAAGAAAAAGTGGTAAGCAGGACGAAAGAACTTGTTGAAGCGACGCAAGAGGCGCGAAAAGCGAGCAGTGTTAAAAGCTCTTTTATTTCTAATATTAGCCATGAAATGAGAACACCGTTAAACGGGGTAGTTGGCTCGTTGGCGCTACTTAAGCGTCAGCCCCTTAATGAGAAAGCTGAACAGCTTGTTTCCATGATGGAAATTAGCTGCAACAATCTCAGCGTGCTGATTAACGACGTTCTCGACTTGTCTAAAATTGAAGCGGGCAAGCTTGATATTAATAATCAATATTTTGACCCGCTTGCACTTATCGAGTCTATCGCCAAGGTCTTTACCGTTAAAGCAGCTTCTAAAGGGCTACAGCTTCTTGTTGACACAACAGGTCTTCCCCCCGTGGAAATAAACTCAGATCCACACAGAATCAACCAAATTCTTAGTAATTTATTGAACAATGCTATTAAATTCACTGAAGAAGGGCATATAAAGCTACAAGCATCGTTAAGTGATGTAGATGCGGGGACACAACAGCTTCATTTCAGCGTATGTGACACGGGCGTAGGGATAGCACAAGAAAATCAGCCCAAATTGTTTACCGCGTTTACACAGGCTGATGCATCTGTTGCTACCCAATACGGAGGTACCGGACTTGGCTTGTCTATCTGCAAGCAATTGAGCCAGCTTATGGGAGGAGACATTACGTTCAATTCTGAAGTTGACATAGGCAGCACCTTCTCATTTTTCGTTACTCTTCCTGAAACAACTTACGACAGCGCGTTCGAGCATAAAATGGCGGTGGAAAACGAAAGTATGCTGCTTAACGGGATCACAATTGGTGTTTCTGCAAGTTATCCACCTTTAGAGGAAAACATCTGTTGTTTAGCCTTACACGTCGGTGCAGAGCCGCAAGTATTAGGTAAGCATTCTGAGTTAGGAACAGTACCTTGGACGCAATTTAATGCCATTATTGTGGACGAGGCCAGCCCACTCATTCGTGAGCTAGATGATATATGGCAGGCACAAGCTGCCACTAAAGACGCTGGTTCGTTACCTGTGGTTTATATTCTTCAAAAACTAGAAGGGACACCTTTCCACTTCAATCACCTTGTGCCGCTTTACTTGCCAAAGCCATTATTCAGGTCGAGTTTTGCAATTGTCCAACAAGGGTTAGACGCTGCGCTGTCGGGATATACATTAAACCAATCAGATATCTCATCGGGTAAAGGGAAAGCTGAGGACATCTCAGACGGTGAAGAGGCAGCAGACGATACTGAGCAGCAATTGTCTATTGAGAATGCCAACTTATTGATAGTTGATGACAATATGATCAATCGCGAGGTGGCGAAGGGAGTGCTGGAAAGTTTACCTGTTAAATTGTTTACCTGCAGCGATGGTGAGGAAGTTGTGGCGTTCTTGACGAAATGTGAAAGCAAAGGCCGCAGAATTCACAGCATATTGATGGATTGTCAGATGCCTAATATGAATGGTTATGACGCTACCCGAGCCATACGAGAAGGTAAGGCAGGAGCGATGCACAAAGATGTACCTATAATTGCCATGACAGCCAATGCCATGCTCGGCGAAAAAGAGAAATGTTTAGAGGCAGGTATGGACGACTTTGCGACAAAGCCTGTCATGGCCGATGTACTTATTCCTAAAGTGAAACAATGGTTAGTACATCAAATAACGGCATTAGCAAGTGCAGAGCTTAACGATACTGATACGAGGTCAGGTACCGGAATCACTGTCAGCGAACCTCCACTGGTTGACAGTTTGTTGAGTGCCATCTCAAAAGAAATGGACTGCGACACGCTATCGCATTCAAGAACAGAGGCTCAGTCAAGTAAAGAGTCTGAAGTAGAAATAGCCCCCACGTTACAGAATGCGAAAATAGCTAATGATATCGCCGCTCGCGAGGGCTCGGAGAAGGAGGCTGAAATTGATAACGTCAGTAAAACTCAAGTTGATGAAAACAATTCAGAGGAGCTTGATGGATGTTGGGAAAAAGACGATGCCATTGCTCGGATAATGGGCGATAAAGCGCTATTTTCTCGTGTCTGCGACCTGTATTCCAGAAGCGCGCCTGACAAGCTTAAATTACTTCAGCAGGCTGTTGATAGTCGAGACTTCGAAAAGGTTCAGGTGCTTTCATTGAAGCTCAAAGGTATGTCTGCAGATATTGGTGCCGTACAGTTACAACGAGACTTTGAGAGCTTATGGGAATTGTCAAAGGCGAAAAAGTGGGAAGACGCTGAAGCGCTACTCCCTTCCATCACCGATGATCTTAATACTTTCTTAGAGATCCTTGAGGTAGCCTAGCCTACCTAAGCTAATTGTGTCATCTTACGTCTAAGGTCGCGTAAAAATCGCATCAACAGATGCGCGTTGAATTGATTCTAGAAATCTGTCGTCAAACCATCTCACAGGTTATGCGCGCACGTAAAACGTAGCTATTAGGAGTAAAGCTTTTGAACCCATTTCGTATTTTTCGCCAGCCCAATAAAGTTCGACATGCACTTTATGCAATAGGCGCGCTTGCTGCGTCGTTTGCCATTACGAGTGTTCCCGCAATAGCGGATGATTCCAAACAATTAGGAAAAACACCCGTAGCTATCGCTATTCATGGCGGTGCAGGAACCATTTTAAAATCATCGATGACGCCAGAAAAAGAAGCGGACTATAAAAGAGTATTAACCCAAGCGGTGCAGCATGGCTACGCCTTGTTGCAGAAAGGCGAAAAAGGTGAAGTGGCGGTAGTAGAAACCATCAAAATTCTTGAAAGCTCGCCGTTATTTAATGCTGGCATCGGTGCGGTATATACCTTCGACGGTGAGCACGAGCTTGATGCGTCGATAATGCACGGCGGCAGTAAAAATGCAGGTGCTGTTGCTGGGGTGAAAACAATAAGAAGCCCAATAGAGGCTGCGTTATTGGTAATGAATGAATCTCCACACGTTATGCTTTCTGGGAGAGGCGCTGAAGATTACGCAAAAGAAAACGGCCTTGAACAGGTAGACAACACCGTTTTTGATACCGAGTTTCGCAAACAGGCTTTAGATAAAGCGAAAGCACGTATGCAGCAGGTATCGAGTGGTTACGGTTCGCAGCAAGGCAATGAGCGCTTTGGCACTGTTGGAGCCGTAGTATTGGATCAAGGAGGCAACATTGTCGCGGGAACATCCACTGGCGGAATGACGGCTAAACGGTACGGACGTATTGGAGACTCGCCTGTTATTGGAGCGGGGACCTATGCCGACAATGAAAGCTGCGCGGTATCGGCCACAGGACATGGTGAATATTTTATTCGATACAACGTTGCAGCTGATATTTGCGCACGCATGAAGTATCAGGGGGTAAGCTTAAGCGATGCTGCGAACACTGTAGTTAACGACGTACTTGTTAAAGCCGGTGGCGATGGCGGTGTGATTGCTATT
>Ga0114932_10004254_pt1 | contig 13533 bp, 9 predicted proteins | sample 2SBtaG_2_FD_87286 | JGI IMG/M metagenome (GOLD analysis project Ga0114932, IMG submission 87286) | Deep subsurface microbial communities from Kolumbo volcano to uncover new lineages of life (NeLLi) - 2SBTROV12_ACTIVE470 metaG | ecosystem: Environmental > Aquatic > Marine > Volcanic ...
AGTTGAGCAGCCAATTACGGGTGGTGTGACCAATGTACAAAATTTGTTATTACAATCTGCTTTATCTTTATTTCTAATAGTATTATTAATCATCAGTACTCGTCTGAATAAAAGAATAAATTATGAAATTGTTTATGCAATATCGGCAGGAATAGCCTTTGGCAATTGCCAGGTCTTTGTGAAAGCATCCACTAATCTGATTACCGATCACACAGGAGGATTTTCTGTTCTGTCCTTGCAAAGCCTGGCGGAATTTCTACATATTTGGCCATCACTGGCATTGATCGTGTTTTCGATTACGGGGTTTGTTTGTATGCATATTTCACTTACACATGGAAAAGTATCGATATGTATTGCTTTGTTGGCAGTAATATCCAGAGGATTATCGACTTCAAGCGGATATTATATTTATGATGAACATTTTTCTGTGGTAAAAATAGTGGGTATATTAATTATACTGATAGGGGTATTCGTCATTACTTTCACCTCGGTGAGTGGAAATAATGAAGAACAGGTATCCTAAATCAGGACTAGTCCTGATGTATAGAGAATTATTCAAATATTCTGCGTTTACTCAGCGAGTTTCTTAGTTAGTGTATAGGGCACGGACTATGCGGGAAATTTAAACCATTTGCTATAATTTCTGCTTAAACATCTTTGTTACAGAGGCTTGCGCAATCTTAATGATCTGCATTTTTAGAAAACTGATTGCTGAATAATTATAAATTTATAACGGTAATATAAATGTTTATCTATACGTTTCTTGTGTTTTTTTGTAGTTTTCTTTACGGTCTTAGTGCTGTTCTGTGTAAATATGGCCTTCAAAATAGAACGGATACTCAGATACGTAATATAAGGAATATAATAATATTTTTAATTAGTAATAAAGTTTGGATATTGGGGGTCGCACTGAGTTTTTTAACCAACCTGGCTATTATTGAGATTCAATCTAATATAGATATATCGGTTGTATATCCTATTTTGAATTTTTCTTATATATTTGTTTTATTATTAGGGTATAAGTTTTTAGGAGAATTATTGACAAAAAGACAGTGGCTAGGTGTTTGTACAGTTGTTGTTGGTACTCTGCTCATTATTTTTATTCAGGAGACATCGACGGGACTGAATACTAATGTGGAGCGTTTATTCTGGTTTAGTTGCATTTCTTTTCTAATGATATGTGGAATAATATATATTACTTACAATAATAAAATAGAAAAGTATGAAATATGCTATGCGATCTGTACTGGCATCTCGTTTGGAAATGTTGAAACATATATAAAAGCAAATACCAACCTGGTGGTATCTGAACTTGGAGAATTCTCTATATTTTCACTGGATAGTGTTGTTTATTTTATCAGTGTGTGGCCATTTGCGATGATGATGTTATTTAGTATAGTTGGATGGTTATGTATGCAAATAACATATTCTCATGGAGATGTTTCTGTGAGCGTTCCTCTTTTTGCCGTTTTACAGAGTTGTATTACTCTATCATGCGGGTATTTTATATTTGGAGAAGCCTTTAGTTTTCAGAAAGTATTAGGCATTGTTACTATAGTTTTTGGAGTGACAATGCTTGTACTATCAACATTCCAAAAAACCGAAGTAAATACAGTATAAAAATGCTCGCTTCCGCTGACCAGATTTCAAGTCTTAAAAGTGTGTTGTTCGTTGTGCCTTCAATGGTTGGGGCCGGGGTAGAACGGCGGGTTAGTATCCTTGTTAATCATTGGGGAGTGAATGACTATACTGTTAAATTGGGGTTATTGCGTAAAGAGGGGGATTTTCTCGCGCATATACCCGCATCGATCCTTCACTTTGTGAGTGCTCCACGTTGGCTGGAGACCTTTTTATATCCACTTACCAGTTTTGTAAATGTCTATAATTTTGTTTTGGCGGTTTACCAAATAAATCAATTAATCAAAAGGTTGCGACCGACGATTATAGTAACGTTTACATTGGAAACAACACTTCCAATGTATCTTGTTTGTTTAGTGTATGGTAAGAGTGACACGCGGTGGATCATATCGGAAGACAGTAATACCTCAAGAGCGACAAATCAGTTTTTCACTGTAAAGATTTTAGAAAGATTTGTATTGTCAATTCTTGGCAGAGTGTACCGCTATGCTGATGCAGTCACCTGTGTATCAAATGCGGTCAAAAAAGCTGTTCGGGATCAATATAGAGTTCCACTAAATCGTTTAAGTACGGTTCACAATCCAGTTGATGCGATAGAGGTTCAGAAAAAAGCGTCGTTAGCTGTAAAGATAGATTATGACTACATATTAGCGGTGGGTCGACTGGTCAAATTAAAACAATTTGATGTATTGATTGAGTCGTTTGTGAAAGTGAATCCGCAACGGAAGCTAAAGTTAATGATTCTCGGTGAAGGCCCGGAAAGATGCCGTATAGAAAACTTGATTGAAAGCTGTGGTCTGACTGGGTCAGTATTGCTTCCAGGTTTCGATGCAAATCCTTGGCGATATATGGCACATGCCAGGATGTTAGTTTTGACCTCCAAAAGTGAGGGATTCGGAAATGTTGTTGCAGAGGCAATGACGGTTGGATGTCCTGTCATTGCCACTGCCTGTGGCGGGCCTGAAGATATTATTAGACATCATGAGAATGGGGTTCTGGTTAAGCCGGACAGTTCGTTGATTGCCAGCGAAATAACCAGATTGTTAGAATTTTCTTCCCAACGAGAGTCAATGATTCAACAGGGACGCAGGGATGCCCTGCAATACCGCCCGGAAATTATATGTGAACAATTCGTGCAAGTGTTGGACAATCTAGTGGTCTTGTCTGTAAAGGCTGTTTGAATTTACTTTATCTTGTGGTGAATTTTATTATCGAGTCGCTTCCCGGATAAAGGAAAAATTGAAGTAATTATTCAGTGCCTATATTGTTGGAGTGTAAGTTATTGATTGTTTAGGGTTCTACAACACGGGTGTTGCAGCAGAGATTGCAGGGAGGTCGTTACGCATTCCGTACAATCAATAGCTAGGATCCTGATGGCCCCGATTGCTGAGGCTATGCAAATTGATATCAATAGGTTGTAGGTTAAAAAAATAAATATTCACATTATTCTGAATATTGAAATTATTATAAATTCCGTCTAATTTTTATATAAATAGTAGGATAAATATTAAGAGGGTTGATTCGGAATGGAACATTTAAAGTAACTATTCTGCGATTATTTTTCTCAAGCTGCAAGCCACAGATTGCTCAGGATTCTGCTACATAGATGTTACAGCGGAGTCTACATCGGCTTTATGCTTCCCAAACAATCAATGGCTTGAACCCTGACCACGAAATTCCCTGATTTGGTGGTTGTTTGATTAAAAGTTTCGCTGAGATTTGAAGAGGTCGGTAGTGGAAGTACTTTATGGTTTAGCCTTTGGTGTATTTTTGATAGTACTTTTTGGGTGGCTGATTGCAAAAATACAAACCAATCGGGATCATACTCTGATACAGGGTATGGCCCCAGGTGATTTTGGGGCTCGAAAACGAAAAAAATTTTCTCGCAAGGGGCTGCGTTCCAAAGATGTAACGCTGGAAACACTAAAAAGCCTGATCCCGATTCGGTCGATTGATGAACGTATTCTGGCGCTCATTCATAAAAAGTCAGAGCCTAAAAAGTCGGGGTTTGTGCTTTTTGATGAAGGTGATTCCGATAATTCAATTTTGTTTCTTCTGGATGGAGTTGTAGGCATTGAATTTGTGGAAGGTGGTGGCTATCGGGTCGAAGCGGGATCTGCAATATCCAGGTTTCCACTTTCAGTTGGACCCATCCATAAATATAGGGCTGTTGCGAAAACGGACGTTCATATTTTACGTGTTCCGAGTCAATTGACCAGTATGAGTACTTGTGAAAAATCGGTATACAGAAGTTCTAAAGAAGTTGCCCGGTTGAAAATACCAGCAGAATTAAAGCTAAGTGGATTAGTTCATACGTTTTGCCAGCACGTCGCGAATGACGAGCTTCAATTGCCGTCGTTTCCGGATGTGGCATTAAAACTGAGGCAAGCGATACGCAAAGATGTGAGCGTTGCAGATGCGGTGAAAATTATTCAAATGGATCCAAGCATTGCCGCAAAACTTATACAGGTCGCTAACAGCCCTTTTTACATGACCGAAATTCCAGCTATTCATTGTAAGGAAGCGGTCAACCGAATCGGCTTAATTGCGACTCGTGAAATAGTAACCAGCATTTGCCTGCATCAGGTCTTTCAGGCCAAACATCCCCGAATAAAAAAGTTCCTGGCTGATCTTTGGCAGTCCAGTATAGGATTATCCAGCCTGTGTTACGTGCTTGCATCGAAAACCACCAGGATTGATCCGGATCAGGCGCTACTGGCAGGCCTGATGTGTGATATCGGTATTATTCCATTCCTGACTTTTGCAGAAGGATTTCCAGATGAGTTGTTTGAATCAGACGAGTTGGATAAAGCGATCCCGTATCTAAGAGGGCCGATAGGCAGTCTGGTATTAAAAAGATGGAAATTTCGGCAGGAGATGGTGAAAATTCCCGTTATGGCTGAAGAATGGTTTCATGATAGTGGGCCACAATTGACGATTTGCGATATTGTCAGGTTGGCGAAATTACACAGTTATATAGGCTCCAAAAGACAATCGGAGCTCCCCCCAATTAATACGATACCCGCTTATTCAAAATTGGATAATGTCAGGTTGTCTCCCGAATTGTCTCTGGCGTTACTGAACGATGCTCAAGAGCAGGTGGGTGCAGTTAAAAGTTTCTTTTAGCCTGCTTTCTATTTTGTCATAGTTCCTGAACTTACAGAATGCCCATCTAAAAATACATATTTTTAATTTTCAATGGTGGTTTGATCGCATCGCAAACCAACTGAGTCCACGAGTGTGAGGAGGCTGACCATTCGAGGATATTTCTAAACAGTGCCGGAGATTCGACCAAAAATCGTCCGCACTCGTATCTGGGTGTGTCCTCCGTATAATATGCTGGCATCGTCGTGCATGCAGCTTGATAGCCAGCGCGCTGGATATGATTCAGTACTGAACGATTATATCGACCTTTTGGATAGCAAAATGTATGAACAGGAGCGTTTAATTCGTCTTGCAGGCGGCTTTTTGATTCGCTGATTTCTCGATTCAACTGTTTGTCCGGAATTTTGTTCAGGGAGGGGTGTGTCATACTATGACAGCCAATTTCCATGCCGCTTTGATGCAGTTGTCTGCGGTGATGCGCTTTCATACTGGGGAATGGAATCGTAAATCCGTTTTTTCTGAAATCACTCCATTGGCTTGTTTTCGGATTCACCCATCGGGTGATGTAGTCGAATCCGGGTATCACGAAAAATGTAGCCTTGAAGTTAAAATCTTCCAGTATGGGTACAGCGTTCTCGTAATTGTCCAGGAGTCCGTCGTCAAAGGATAATACCAAAGGCTTACAGTCGGTGTTTGGATTCAGGGAGATTAATTCGGAGAAGGTAACAGGGGTGAAGTCCAGTTCTTTAATCACTGCGAGGTGTTCCCTGAATATGTTTGATGGCAAAGTCTCAGGGCCCTGATTACCGACGGAATGGTAATAAAAAATTGGCGCTTTTATCATGGTGCCTTATCGATCCACAGCTTCATAATCGCGGCTCATGTCATGTGCACTCAATTGTCCGAAACCCTTACATGGTTTTCTTGCGATCAGTGAATAATGTGGAGACGTTTTGGGTGTTGGGTGTTTCTTGATTGATAAATTCCTCTAACAACCGGTAGGCTTCGTCGTCAGTAAACTGCTTAGGTGGATGTTTGCAAAAATAAGCGGATGGCCCGAGCAGAGGGCCTCCAATTTTTTGATTCAATGCCAATTTCGCACAGCGAATGGCGTCTATAGCCACCCCTGCTGAATTAGGAGAATCCTCAACAGACAGTCTTAGTTCCAGATTCATGGGGACATCGCCAAATAAATTGCCTTCCATACGGATGAAACACAGTTTATTGTCCTTTTGCCAGGGCACGTAATCACTTGGGCCAACATGAATATCTTTTTGATCCAGGCGTTCAGAGGTTACGGACTGTACAGCTTCAGTTTTGGATGTTTTTTTAGACGCAAGCCGGTGGCGGTTTAACATATTCAAAAAATCAGTATTTCCACCGGTGTTTAGCTGATAAGTACGCTCAAGTGTAACTCCACGCTTTTTAAACAAATCTGTCAGCATTCTATGAGTGATTGTAGCGCCTAGCTGAGCCTTGATATCATCGCCAATAATCGGGATACCTGCAGTCTCGAAACGCTTTGCCCATATAGGGTCGCTGGCGATAAATACCGGTATATTGTTGACAAAAGCGATTCCTGCCTCCAGGGCACATTCAGCATAAAAACGCGTGGCTTGCTCTGATCCTACAGGTAGGTAGTTCATTAATACTTCAGTATTCGATTCTTTCAATAACTCAACGACCTGTTCTTTATTCGGTTCACACAAACTGGATAACAGGAAGGTGGAATTGTCATCATAGTCCTGCATGTGTTCCGAGCAACCATCCAGAATTTTACCCATTTGTACGGTAATTCCGGATTCTGGGATGTCGGGGCAGAATACAGTGGTGCAGTTCGGTTTTGCGAATATTGCCTGGGAAATATCACTTCCAACTTTACGTTTGTCGATGTCAAATGCTGCGACGACTTCAATATCCGAGGGTGTGTAGCCATTTATTGCCCAATGCATTAACCCCGTAGCTGAATTTTTATCTTTGTTTTTATAATACTGGAGTCCCTGAACCAGAGAACTCGCACAATTTCCTACTCCGATTATTGCAATTCTTATTTTTTTCATTGTAGATAATTTTTATTCTGCTTTATTTAATACGCAATGTATCAGAATAATTCTGATTCTCAAAGGATTGTATCTGTTCTATTCCTGTATAGATGCCTGGTGTAAATTAGTAGCGCTTTTTTATTGTTATTTACAACCAAAATTGGTAGGCGCGGGGTTGCTCTTGGTTATGGTTTTGAGAGCTTAACCAGAGTATGCAAATTATTGATTACTTAGAAAAAGTAGACTAAATGTTGGGAAAGAAGTTGTAGAGGAACCGGATTGTGTGTGTAAGAAAATAATGAATCAACCCCTAAGCGGGTAGTGATTATGTCTTTTGATCGGTTGTTTGTGTGTTTACTTCGCATTGTGAAATGAGTTTGCCAATATCCCGCAGGATGCGCGGGGTTTTAGCGCCGCCTGGTGAAATAATATATTTTGGAAGCCAGGCCGGGTGGTATTTTTCATCTTCATTGCGAAAATCGTCGATGCTGTTGCTCTGGCTTCCACTCTGCTTATACATCAAGTCGCCGACCCTATGCCATAGTGGAGATAGCGGGTGGTCATTTAATCCAGGGAGGGGAGCGACGCCAAGATTGTAGTTTTGGTAGCCCTGTTGTTTTCCCCAAAGCATCGCTTCAATGTTTAGATAGTCCATTATCTCGATGGGAGCCTGTTCGTGAAATCGCAATAAATCCAGTCCCAATTCCAGTTTTTCCGAAGTTGTCCAAATTAACGCAAAGGCGACTGGTTTTTTATCATGAGTTGCAATAATACAGGAAAATTTTTCGACATAGTCTGAGGCAAAGAATCCTCTGGAAAATCCCATTTCCTTGATATTTTTTGATTTTAACCAAGACTTAGAGATTTTTTCTAAATCAGGCATGAATTTTTTCAATTGCGTGCCCCCGACGACCTCGACTCGTATTCCCTGGTTTATTACTTTTTTACGAACTTCAAATAAATCATTGTGCATTTCCTCCTTCAATGAAAAATTTTCAAGTGGCATCACAGCTTCGTCACCGATTCGTTCGATGGATAAATTGAGTTCGTCGTATTCGGATAAATTGCGTTCATTGACCATGTAGAACACGGGCTGTGCACTATATCGATCACACAAACCTCGAAATGACCAGATAAGGTCTGAATATTCATCCTTGGAGCCAATCGGATCACCCAGCGCGATCCAGCTTTTTCCCTGAACCTGATACATGATGAATGAATTGCCGGAGTGACTGAATAGAATCCGTTTATCACCCAGGTAGGCAAGGTTTGCCAGAAGATTAGATTCCTTGATAATAATCTGATGAATACGATCCATAATGATTGCTTCCGGCAATTCAGGGAGTGGGTCGGGTCGAAGCAGGTTGATATATGTGACGATGCCACTGATTCCAAAGACAGCAATTAGTGATCTCAAAAACCGACCGTAATCATCGTCGTAGGAAAAGGATAACCACAAAGAATTTGAATACGGAATGTCTTTGAACGAAAAAAGTCCCAGCCAGATCGTGACCGAAAGAATAATCGAAAGTAGAGAAACCCATTCGACCGGAAATCCTTCTTCAAATAGGGTTGCACTACGATGAAACTCTGAGCGTGTGTACCAAAGCAATGCCAGTATTGTTCCAAGGGCGATGGCTTCGCTGTAACCCAACCCTTTTATCAGGGATGTGATGATTCCAATGAAAAGAAGTTTTAGAGTCAGGTTGAATGTTGAGGTGAGTCTGCGAGAAATTCCTCGAGCTGTGATCAACAAGCCTATTCCAGCCGCTGCACCAGTCAGGTGGGCGATCTCTACGAAAATCAAAGGAATCCAAAGGGCCGATTGGTTACGATCAAAGCCTGCTGGTATACAGCCCGAAAACAACAGAATGACACCGGCCAACAGGATAATAAGGGACATCAGGTGTGGTCCGATTTCATCCAGTACATCCAGCGTCGAGTCGTGAATCTCTTCAAGCCGGTGTTTTTGTCGTTCAGCTTCGTGATAAACCAGCAGTAATGCGGCGATACCTAAAGGCGTGAGGTAATAGATACAGCGAAATAGAAGGATAGAACCCAGCAACGCAGCTGGAGAAATTTCCGGAAGACCCAGTAGTATAACGGATTCAAACACACCGATACCGCCGGGTACATTGCTGGCGCTGCCCGCAATCAGAGCCATGGCAAACACACCCAGAAATCCCATATAAGCGACATTTGTATTTTCCGGGAGCAACACAAAAATTAAGGTGGCGACCAGAGACAGGTTAGTGGTTGCCAGAACGATTTGAGCGGCCACGGTTTTCGCTCCCGGCATTCTAAATGTCCAGTTCTGGCTGCGGAATGTAATTGGGCGAAACATCGAATACACGATGTAGCCACCGATTAAGCTGAGTAACACAATGCTGACAGATTTGAGATAGCTAGCCGGAATAGGGATGCCTTCAGGTGAAAAATCACCGGATCCCATTAGCATGGCTATGGAAAATACGAAGCTCATACCAAGAATGGTGGTCAATGCGCACATGGTACTTACACCGGCAATATCCAGTGCTGTAAGGCCTACAGGTGAATAGATTCGATATCGGAGCGAGGTACCAGTGAGGATGGCAAATCCGATATTATTGCCAAAAGTTGATGCCAGAAAAGCAGACAAAGCGGCTCGCGAATACGGAATGCGACGCTGGATATGCCTAAGAGCCACGACGTCATAACCGGTCACTATAAAATAACTTACTGTAGTAATCGCAAACCCCAGTAACAGTGAGGAGTAGGATAATTCTTGTACGGTCGAAGTAACGTCAGAAAAACTGATTGTCTGTAAAGTGTTGTACATAACCGATAGCGCGACGCAAACGATGATCACACTTAGTAGTGCACCAATATGGCCGAAAAGTTTCTTCCCGAGTTGGCTGGTCATACCTTATACAGTAGCTTATCTTTCGCCAAGCTCCAGAAAAAATACCGTAGTTAATTTCAATGACTGAAAATTGGTGGTTGTAATTTTAGATTTATCAAGTCTGGTAAAAGTTTGAGTTTGATAATTGTTCCGAAGTATTATGGCGCTCGATTGGATTTTACTGACGGGTTTTTATTGATGAATGAGCAATTATCCATGGCATTTCGGATACGTCTGCATTTAGTGAAAATGTTTGATGTATTGTGTCGAATTCCGAGGTGGTGGACACTTGGGAAAGTGTTACGGCGTGCCTCGGAGGCGAACGATGATTTCTTCTTTGTGCAAATAGGGGCTAACGATGGAGTGATTTATGATCCTGTTTGGCCGTTTGTGAAACGGTACGGTTGGAGTGGGATTATGGTTGAGCCTGTGCCGGTTTATTTTGAAAAATTAAAAAAAAACTATGCAGGTAGCCGACGTATTCTTTTCGAAAACGTAGCCATATCTGACCGGCGTGAAATTCGCGATTTCTACCGGGTCAGAGACGATGTCAATTTTCTTCCGCAGTGGTGTAACGGGTTGGGTACATTTAACCTGGATATTTTATTGTCGCATAAGTGGGCGATTCCGAATCTGGAAGATTATGTGGTCAAGGAAAGTGTCGAATGTATTCCATTCAAGGATTTATTGGAAAAGCACGCGGTTGATCGGGTTAATCTGCTGCTTATCGATACCGAAGGTTATGATTACTCCATTCTCAAGCAGCTTGATTTTGAACGTATTCGACCGGATATATTACTTTACGAACATGAGTATATCGATAAAGATCAGCGCAGAGAATTTGAGAGTGATCTCAGATCCAGAGGTTATGTGCTATCAAAGCATTTGGGTAATACTCTGGGGTATTCACGGTCTTGTTAAATTATTTGTATCTACTCAGCAAGTTTGGTAGATCGGGTGCGAGTCATTGATTATTCGGGACGCGTGAATACTTCCCTGTAAGCTCTGCTGCAACGTCCTTGTTGCAGAAGCCCGAATAATCAATGACTCGCACCCTTTAATTTAAATACGGTGGGTAATTACAATTATTTAAAGGACAATTATTCTATTGTCTGACCGCTGGTCTAACGCGCTCCGGGTCGATTGTAGAGCCTGGTCAAATGCTTTCTGACCTAATTTAAGCTTGTTAATTCCTGGCGACGGCAAATTTCGGATAACCAGAGTAATGCGGTTGGATTGGGTGGGAATCTTAGGGATTCCATTAGTTTGCTCAGATGTAAATGGCCACTGTGAGAGTAAGGCGTGGTGGAATGTGCGTTTGCCGTTTTGACTGGCAGCCAATCCGTGGATATCTTTTATACCTCCATCTATGTATAGAGTACCTCGAATCCGAATTGGGTGGAATAATAAGGGTACACAGCAGGAAGCATAAACCGCATTGCTGATGTTGCCCTGCTCCAGTATATGTGTTTTTCTGCCGATCAGGTCAAACACCGAAATCTTTAAGGGTATCGGACAGTTTTCAATATTGGAGACTGGGCAGTGTTTTTGAATGATGTCTCTGAATAATTGACCTCGAAGCAGTCCGGGGCCGAGACCTGGATCCCATATGTCCTTTTTTGACAGATTAAACAGCAATTTTTGGGATTGGTTGATTGAACATCCGGAAGCCCAGAATGCTGCAGCTAATGCTCCGGCGCTTGAACCACATACTTCAGCAGGGTAAAGTTTGGCTTCATCTAAAGCTGCGAGTACGCCGAAATGTGCGAAAAAACCAAAATATCCCGAAGATAAAGCCAGGGTGAATGGGCTGTCGGCGAGCCATTCTCTCAAGTTTTTTTGAAGTAAAGGTTTAATTGTGTTTCGGGTGTACTAATCTACGCGCCGGGTATCGGTATGGTCGTTTTTCAAATCCCAGACAAATCCCAGTTTTGCCATAGGCCACAGAACCAGCCAATAGGGCAGGTCGGGTCCGGGGCGTTTGGCCTTATTTGGGTAGGCATGGTGATCTTTATGGTTATGTTCGCCAAGAAGAAATGCCGAAAGTTGGTTGTATTGTTGGGCACAGCAGCCTTTTTCGTCAGGTTTTCCGCCGTGTGACATACAATTAAAAAACAGTGTGCCTATAGGCGACATGCCTGCCGGGACTAATGAAATCATAGTCGCGAAGGCCAGCGAATCGCTGATTGTCCATATCAGTACCCACTCAAACCAGGGAACCAAAAAACACCAGTTGTCCAGCCAGCGGGTTTCAGGGTAGCGAAGTTTAATTTTTATATTGGCATGTTTGGGATCGTAACCCCAGCCCAGCCATGCATACAGTAACGAATGTGAAACCGGTGAGTGGGGGTCTTTATCGTCATCGCAATGGACGTGGTGATAACGATGGGTTCCTGCCCACCAACTCATCGCGGCCTGATTTGAAGCGGCGCACGAGTAAGCAATAAAAAGTTCATAGGCTCGGGTGGCTTTGTATGCGGCGTGGGAATAATACCTGTGAAAGCCCAAGGTCATACCCAGTGCCGAGTGACGGGCAATTTGTAGAACAATAATTATCCACGGCAGGGGTTGCGATACGAGATCAGCCGCCGCATCGCGATCAAGAAACAGGAAAATCGCAGAATAAAGCAGTAGGGAATAGCATGCAAATATTCTTTGAAGAGCCCAAAATAGCATGGTCATTAATTCTTAGCGAAAACTGTAATTATATTTATTTGGAGGATAGATGGCAATTTGACTCGTTGAATCGAAGCCCCGGTTCTGATTGATATATCATTCAAGAGTCAATTTCTTTAAGTGACATTAATTAATGAATATTGAAATAACAATATAATACGAACATTATAGGCGAGCATAGCTGGCCGCTAAGATCGTTGGTTTGCTATAATGGGCAATTGTTGTTGCTTGGGTTATTCTGGGGAAAGTTTGCGTTATTGGGCGAGGTTTTAATAAAATGCGAAAGATTGACGCAGGATTATTGTTTGTCTTCAAGGCGAAGCAACAGGCGCATAGCAGGGCTACGCAACTGTTGCTACAACGCAGAAGACGGACAATAAGACAAGTCAGGATTCGTATATTATTGAATCCTCGCTCCTAAGGGGCAGATTCTAAAAAGGTAGCTTGTTATAATCAGTGCAAAACAGTCTCCAGCGGTGTTTTGTTTATGGCGGAATGGGCAGTGTATTTTTGTTGCTGATTCATCTGCAGGACGGGTTTGTGTGTCTGGAGCTGGAAAAATAAGTCTAATTTGGGTACATTTAGAACTTTTAAATTGAGAAAGACAGTCTGGTTGTAGGGGAATTTAGTCGATTCGCAGTCGTGAAAAAACATAAATGCCACGCGTGGTTGGCAATAATCGGAGGCAGGTAGTTGCCGACATATTAGTTTGTAAACGCGTTGTTAGTGGATGGACTTGAATTGAAATTCGAAACTGGTGCAGTCTTGATTTATGTTTTACAGTGTGCAGTTAGGTGCATAGGAATCTGTGTATATTCGCTATGCCAGAATTGGGCAGAGAGGTATGGTGGTTTCAGACGTTAAAGTGTACGTTTTTGGGGGGGTGGTACTAAATCATTTGCCTTCAGGAAAGAATAACAAATCAAAAATAAAAAAACTCAATTGAGAAGGCTATAAGCGCTATGAACATACTCATGCTGACCAATACCTTTATGCCTTATGTAGGAGGTGTTGCCCGAAGTGTGCAGCGTTTTGTTGATGAATACCGTCAGCAAGGGCACAGGGTGCTGGTTGCCGCGCCATTGTACAAGAATACACCAGAAAGTGAGTTGGATGTGATCCGGTTTCCGGCGATACAGCATTTTAACGGAACTGAATTTTCTCTTCCGATGCCTGTTCCGGGAAGTCGTA
>Ga0114932_10004255_pt1 | contig 13532 bp, 10 predicted proteins | sample 2SBtaG_2_FD_87286 | JGI IMG/M metagenome (GOLD analysis project Ga0114932, IMG submission 87286) | Deep subsurface microbial communities from Kolumbo volcano to uncover new lineages of life (NeLLi) - 2SBTROV12_ACTIVE470 metaG | ecosystem: Environmental > Aquatic > Marine > Volcanic ...
GCGCCGCTGGAGTAGTGCTTGAGGTCGGCTCCGACGCAGAACGACGTGCCGGTACCGCTCAGGACGAGCACGCGGACGTCGTCGTTCTCCGCCGCTCTCGACACGGCGTCGAAGAGTTCGTTCATCATCGTCCCGGTGATGCCGTTGCGGCTCTCGGGTCGATTGAACGTCAGCCGGCCGACGCCGTCGGTCACATCCCACAAGATCGTCTCGTACGCCATGGCCCCCAGTCTTGCCGCGCGCTCGAGTGCCCGCAGAGATCACGAGTAGGTGGAATCCATCACGAAGTACTCGTAGCGGCGGCGTCGCATTTTGCGTTGCCACACACGCTCGATCCGCCACTCGGCAAGGCCGTGCTGGGGGAGCTGGGTACAGATGTCCACCGCATGTGTCCGCTGATCGCGGTAGCGATCGATCAGCTTTCGAATGTCCTTCTCGGCCACCGTCCGCAGCGGTGCCGGAATCGCACGGAACATCGGCCAGGGTTCAGCAGCGAGGCGCCATTTTCGTCCCACATCATCGCCGCTCCGACGTCGAGCAGCTCGAGCCTTTCACTGCTCCAGTGCCAGTTGGTGACCTGCGCATCGATTCCGATCGAGGGATCCACCGCCGCAACCACGTCGACCAGTGACTCGACGATGGGATGGTCGGGATCGGGGGTCGCCGTCAGCAGCATGCGGTCCGCCAGCTGAGCCGTGTCGAGGAGGTCCTGGACCATGTAGACGATCCACGAGCCGGGCGAACGTTCGACGCTGCGCACGTCGGTGTCGACGACACCGATGCCGCGGCGGCGCAGGTCGGCGAGGTAGCTGCCGATCAGCTCGCTGTATTGAGCGCATTCGTCGCGTGTGGTGGGCCCCACCGGCTTGCACACTGCGGTTGGAGCGCCGAGGGGCCATCCGAGTGCGACCGTCAACTCGCCGTACCCGATGATGTTGAGACCGTAATAGTCCAGGCTCTCCAATGCCTGAACGGCAGCGCGATCAAGTTCTTCGAGATCGTGCTGCGTGACTGTCATGGGTGTCGTTGATAGCCCACACGGCGCACGCCTGCACGCAGGCCTGGTTGCCCGTCCCGGGTTTCGGCCGAAGATCTGTCAGTCGAGCCAGGGCTCGTCGAGCTCCCACGGCTGGACGTCTTCGGGTCGTTCGACACGGGGAGCAGGAGGCTCGGCGAGCCAGCGCGAGACTGCAACGCCGCTCAGCATCCCGAAGAGGTGACCTTCCCAGGAGATCGCATCCTGAGGCACCAGCCCGGCGAGCAAGCTGCTGTAGAAACCCAACACGAGCAGCGCTGGCGCCAGGGATCGAGGGCGGCGTTCGAACACCGCCGCTCCGAGAAGCGCGCCGAGATACCCGAAGACGACGCCGCTGGCTCCGATGTGGTTGCCCGTTCCGGCGATCGCCCAGGTCAGCCCACCGCCGACGAAGAGGGCCACGAGGGTGACGCGTCCCCAGTACCGCATGCCACGGGCGGCCACGAGACCTCCGAGCGCGAGCAGCGGCACCGAGTTCGAGGCCACGTGCCCGAAATCCGAGTGCAGGAACGGCGCCCACAACACCCCGTCGAGACCGCCGAGCTCACGCGGCCGAATCCCGTGGCTCTGGAGCCGCTCATCCGCAGCCGTGGTGTCGATGATCTCGATCGCCCAGATGATGACGAGGGCCAGGACGAGCAAGCCCACGGGACTCCACACGATGCGCCGAAGCCGTGGCGTCGTCTTTGGATCGTTGGCCACGCCATCACCCTACGGGTCGGCTCGGTGCCGTCACCCGGTTCGAGAACGACCCGCGACCGGTTGCCTAACCTCCGCTGTGTGAGCCTCACATGGGAACAGGTGGTGGTCGAAGCGGTCGACAACGTCGGTCTCGGACTCTGGTGGGCCGAAGCACTCGGTTGGGTCGTGGTCGACGAGGGCCCGATCGAGTTCGAGATTCGACCCACGCCTGAGCAGAGGCCCGGCATCCTCTTCCTCCCGTCGGCTGCGAGCAAGGGCGTCAAGAACCGTGTCCACCTCGACTTCCGCCCAGACGATCAGGACGCCGAGGTCCAGCGCCTGCTGGCTCTCGGCGCCACCCGTGTCGACGTCGGTCAAGGCGATGGCGTGCCGTGGGTGGTCCTCGCAGACCCTGAGGGCAACGAGTTCTGCGTCCTGGGTCAACCCCTCTGACCGGCGACTACGTTTCGAGCCCATGAGCTCTCCGTCACTTCTCCAGGCCGGCCTCGACCTCGGGACATCGGAGTGGGTGATCGTCAGCCCGGAGATGAACCGGACATTCGCCGATGTGACGCTCGACCCCATCGAGGTCGAGTTCGACGGCCGCAAATACGCCCATGGCGCGCTGACGACCTCGCTTTTGCCCCACCTGTTGGCCAACGCGATGAAGGTCGGCCCATCGAGCTACGTCGAGGAGGGCTACCTCCTCAACTACGGCTTCAACAAGGTCCGTCTCATCGAGATGGTGCCCCTGGGCTCGCGGGTCCGGGGTCATTTCCGCACCTCAGACGACGGGCCGGACGACCGCGGCGACATCGTGGTGATTCCCATCGACGCGACGATCGAGATCGACGGGTTCGATCGGCCAGCACTGGCGGGCCAGGTCGTCGCCGCATGGCAACGCTGAGTCCCCACGTCGACGCAGCGACGCTGGCTGCGCTCGACGCTTCAGTGCCCCAGACGATCGGCCATCTCCTGCGCAGCGTCGCCGACGCCGAGCCGGACCGGATCGCCTTCTCCTTCTTCGACCACGGCGTCGAGTTGACCTACTCCGAGCTCGATGAGCTGGTCAGGCGAGTGGCCAACGGATTGACACGCCGCGGTGTTCGCAAGGGCACACACGTTGCGATGATGCTGCCGAACTGTGTGGAGTTCCCCGTCACCTGGCTCGCCGTCGCCTGGATCGGCGCCGTGACCGTCCAGGTCAATCCGGCCTTCACCGGAGCCGAACTCGACTACGTGCTGAACGACGCGGACGCCGACTTCGTCATCATCGACGAGTCGGCGCTCCCGGCATTCGAAGCCATGGGCGAGCGGACGGATCGGTTGCCCGACGCCAACGTCGTCGTTCGCGTGGAGGACGGAGCCCGGAACTATGGCTTCCCCTATTCGTGTTGGGACGCACTTGCTGCCACCGACCCACTGGACGCCGAGCCGCTCCCCACCGTCGGACCGCATGACCTGATGAGCCTTCTGTACACGTCGGGCACAACCGGTTGGCCGAAGGGCTGCATGCTCGACCACCGCTACTGGACGCAGATCGCGGTGGTCAACCTCTTCAGCCAGGGCGACCACATTCCCCGCAATGCCCTGATCTACGAGCCGATGTTCTACATCCAGGGCAACGCGCTGTTCCTGGCGTCCCTCCTGGCGAACGCGACAGTTCACTGCTCCGCCCGGCCGTCGATCGCCAACTTTCTCGAATGGGTGCAGCGCTACGACATCGACTACTGCGCCTTCCCGGTGCCGGCCGCCCAGGCCATGGAGGACACTCCGGCCGAGATGGGGTCGAGCCTGGAGTTCGTCCACGCCTGGTACTTCCATGGCGACGCGCTCGAGAGGATGGAGGCCCGCTACGGCGTGATCGGTCGGGACTCGTACGCCATGACGGAGAACGGGTTGATCAGCTATGTACCCGTCGATCGGCCGGACCTCGCTCGCAACGGTTCGGTCGGTGTGGCTGCACCGTGGCGAGAGATCCGCGTCGTAGATCCGGATGGCAACGACGTCGCCGATGGGGAGGTCGGGGAGGCATGGACCGCCGGCCCCGGTCAGCTCCACGGCTACTACCGCAGGCCGGCGGCCAATCAGGCGAGCTTCGTCGAGGGCTGGTTCCGCACGGGCGATCTGGTGAGACGGGACCCGAGCGATGGGGGCTTCTACCTCGTCGGGCGACTCAAGGACATGATCAAGCGGTCGGGTGAGAACGTCTCCGCGGCCGAGGTCGAGGGTTGTCTGTCGGCGCTCGCGGGTGTTGCGTATGCCGCAGTCGTAGGTGTGCCGGACGTCGATCGAGGTGAAGAGATCAAGGCCTACCTCCAGCTGCGGCCGGGAGCGACCCCCGACGAGCGGTCACCCGACGTCGTCTTCGCCCACTGTGCCGACCATCTCGCAGGATTCAAGATCCCGCGCTACCTGCAGTACGTCGACGCCTTCCCGATGACGGCGAGCGACGACAAGGTCGCCAAGGCCCAACTCACCGAGGGCGTGGACGACCTGCGTCTGCGGTCATTCGACCGCGTCGATGGTGTCTGGCGGTGACGTCACGAGGATCGGGATTCCGCTCGCTCCGCGGGGCGAACTGACGGCCTCGGCTGTCAGCGGGTTCGGCCGACGAAGCCGATCAGCTTGTCTCCCGAGCTCGCGTCGTCGGCCACCTCGACCTCGGGTCCGAACATTCGGTCGCTGCGCAGCATCTCCTCTGGCAGCCGTTGCAGCCCCATCAACGTGGATGCGGCAGCATCGTCTGGGAGCGTGGCGTCAGCGCCGATGGAGCGAGCCAGGTCCCAGGAGTGGACCATCAGATCCGCGGTGATCAGGCCGGCGACGGCCTGCTTGGGTGCGTTGCCGAGCGCCTCGACGATTCCCTCGAGGTTGGCGGGATCGGCGAGCGCTGCTTTGAGGGCCGGACGCAGCTCCTCCCAGGAGGCGTCGTCGTTCACGCCTGCGTTGAAGACCCCGCCGCCGCGGCTCTGCCAGAACATGGTGTGGTCGACCAGCTCACGAACCGTCCAGTCGTCGCACGTGGTGGGCTTGTCCCAGTCGTCGTCGCTGACCTGAGCGACGACCTCGTCCCACTTGTCCGCTGCGCTTCCCCACACGTTGCTGATGCTGTCCATGGCGCGTCCTCTCGACCGTTGTGCGGCCGAGCTTGGCACACCGCAACCGTCGGGTTCGACCCTCAGCCCCGGCGGTCAGGTGGCCCCGCGCACGATGACGCCGTCGTTCTTCAGCTGATCGATGCGGGCCTCGTCGTAGCCGAGCTTGTCGCGCAGGATCTGTGCGTTGTGTTCGCCGAGCGTCGGCGCGACCAGTTCGGGGAGCTTGGGCTGCGCCGCGAACTTCCACGGGAACCCGGGGATCGGGAGAGCGCCGAGGACCGGGTCGTCGACCCACCTCACCATCTCGCGGGCCTCGAAGTGGGGGTGACCGAGCGCGTCGAGCGGGCTAAGAACCGGGCTGGCGGGAACCCGGTGCTCTTCGAGGTGGTCCAGCACCGCCCGATCGGTCTTGAAGGTCGCCATCCACGACTCGATGTGGGCGACGAGATCATCGACGTGTGCGATCCGGTCTTCCATGCGGGCATATCGGGGGTCGTCGATCCATTCGGCTCGGCCGAGTGCCCGGCAGAGATTGGGCCACTGGAGGTTGAGGGCCAGCACCACCAACCACCCCTCGGGTCCGCGGAACACCCCCGCGGGAAAAACGAGGTCGTGGTGCGCACCCATGCGGTTCGGGACGTAGTCGCCGTCGCTCAGGTGGTTGGCGGACAGGGCGATCTCGTGGAAGTGGAAGAGGCAATCGGTCATCGCGAGGTCGATGTACTGACCCTCACCGGTGCGCTCGCGGTGGTACAGCGCGTAGCCGAGACCGGCGAAGCCGTGAACAGCGGAGTTGGTATCGCCCAGGGCGCTCCACACAAGCGAGGGCGGCCCTTCGGGATCGCCGGTCATGTGCATGATCCCCGATGCGGCCTGCGCAATGTAGTCGAATCCGGGCTTGTTGGACCAGGGACTGTTGCGCCCGAAGGCGCTCACCGACAAGTAGATGACGTCGGGGCGAACCGCACGGACAGACTCGTAGTCGAGACCTCGTCTGGCGAGAATCTCGGAGGTACCGAAGTTCTCGAGGACGATGTCGGCTGTGCGGGCCAAGTCGAGCAGCAGGTCGAGGGCCTCCTGATGACTCCAGTCGACCGCCAGGGACTTCTTGCCCCGATTGTGCTGGACGAAGAAGCCGCTGCGACCGCTGCCGTCCACGACGGGCAACAGACGCCCTCCATCGCCGCCGGGCGCGAGCTCGACCTTCGTGATGTCAGCCCCGAGTTCGGCGAGCATCCGAGTGACGCCCGCGCCGGCCAGGTACTGGCTCAGGTCCAGCACATGGAGGCCCTCGAGCATGAACTCCGGAGTTCCCAGTGTCACCGAATCCCCCCGGTTCGACGAGCGTGAACCTATCGCTGCTGGTCGCCTCGGTGTCGAAATGTGGTCGATTGAGCGCGCTGAACGAGCACTATCGACCAAATTTGTGGCGCTTCGCTCCAGCTCGACAAACGCCGAGCCATCCGTCTACCGGGGCAGGCGTGTCGCTTTCAGGAATCTTGTGGGTCTGGCGGGAATCGTTTTGAACCACCAGAGAGAGTGGTGGCGCAGCTACTCGGGGTGAAATGAGGTTCGGACGACGGTTCTTCCGCCCAACGAAGCTGCCTGCCACTCCGAGCCCAACGACCGGTATCGCCGAGAACGCGCGATACAGCGCAGTTCCGCTGAACTGTGGCGATTTGGGCCTCGCTCCCGACCGGTATCCTCACTCATGCGGGCGGGTTGAGGTGGGCGCCCGATATCGCCGGAAGCGAACGTTGTCGGCCGGTTCCGCGGAACCGCCCCTGATTCGGCCGGTGATCCGAGCCCCATCGGCACGATGGCGTTGGATGGACCCCGCCGGCGTGATGAGTGGTAGCGGGTGTTGAAGCCCGTAACTCTCGACACTGAAACCCTTCAAACCGGTCCCAGTGTCGACAAAAGCACGTCACCGGCTTCTCGCCCGAGCTGTCGACAGCCAGGCCGTCCCAGTCTCGGTGTCGAAATTTGCGCCCCTGTGCGCGCGGAACGGACCACCCTCCACACGGGAGCCGGCATCGGCTTCTGTGGTCGAAAGGGTTCGCTGAGCGAGCACTATCGACCAAGTTTCGTCTCTTCGCGACCGCCCGGTCATGCCGGTTTGCGCGCGGTGTCCGACCCGCGACGGAGGGGGGCATCTTCGCTGGTCGGAGATCGCAAGCGAGTTCCCGAGGCGCCTATCCGCCCGCCCTGTATCGCCACGAGCTAACAGCCCTCGGCGTTTGAGGGCGGCGTTTGAGGGCGGCGTTTGAGGGCGGCGTTTGAGGGCGGCGGTTGTTCGTTGGCTTCAATTCAATCACCTCGTCGGGAGTCCGGTTGAGGTCGGCTCGCGGGGAGTGAGTCACTGCAGGCGCCGAGAGGGTCGGCAGTCCTTCCTAGCGATCGTCTGACGGTGGAGCGGTTCGAAACGTTTGGCGACGGGTCGTCCTGGCGGGCAATCGTCGAACCACACCTCTACCAGGGCAAACGCGTCGCTGTCAGGGCTGTCAGGAACGCAGTGGAGGCGGCGGGAATCGTTTTGAACCACCAGAGAGCGGTCGAGCAGCTACTTGGGGTGAGGTGAGGTTCGAGCGACGGCCCTCCCTCCAACCAAAGTGGCCGCTTCCAGTGTCTGGTCGAGCTCGTGCTGCGCGTGCGGGAGCTCTGAGGCTCCGGCGAGCCCACGCGATGTCGGAGCGGTCACTACGCTCGGCCAATGGCATCTGTCGAGGCAGCGCCTCGTCCGGCCGGCACGGTCACTTTTCTCTTCACTGACATCGAGGGCTCGACGCCACTGTGGGATGCGCAGCCCGCTGGCATGCGCCTTGCCCTTCAGCGGCACGACGAGATCCTCGGTAGTGCCATTGCTGAGTACCACGGCCATATCTTCGCCACGATGGGCGACGGGCTCGCCGCAGCGTTCCAAACGGCAGGCGATGCGGTGGCTGCCTCACTCGACGTCCAGAACCGGCTGGCTGATGAAACCTGGAGCGCAGGCATCGAGCTCCGGGTCCGCATGGGACTACACACCGGCGAGGTCGACGAGCGCGACGGCGACTACCTCGGTCCGCCGGTGAACCGAGCGGCCCGCCTAATGGGCGTGGCAAACGGACGACAGATTGTGATGTCGACCCTGACCGCAGGCCTGGTCGAGGGGGCCAGCAACATCGAGACAGTCGACCTCGGCGAGGTGCTGTTGAAGGGAATCTCCGAGCCGATCAGGGTCTTCGGCGTGGCCGGGATGGGCCACGACTGGCTCGACCTTCCGTTGGCGTCGACGCAGCAATCGGCGGGCAATCTTCCCCGCCCCAACACCGACTACGTGGGCGACCTCGCGGATTTGCAACGACGGGTCGCCCGTCTGAGTCAGGCCCGCCTGGTGACCCTGACGGGTTCTGGCGGGGTGGGCAAGACCCGTGCCGCACTCGAGGTCGGCTGGCTCGTGCTCGACGAGTACGCAGGTGGGGCATGGTTTGTCGACCTGGCGCCGGTGGCCGACCCCGATGCGGTGGCCGCGGCCGTGGCGTCGGCGCTGCACATCAACCCGCAACCATCGATGACACTCGAGGAGTCGATCGTCGACTGGTGCCGCGGTCGCCGCATGCTGCTCATCATCGACAACTGTGAGCATCTCCTCGGACCCCTCGTCGACCTGGTCGCACTCATCACCACAGCCTGCGAGCGGACCACGGTGCTGGCCACAAGTCGCGAGCCCCTCGGTGTCGCCGGGGAGATCGTGATCAGGATCCCATCGCTCGACACTGATCACCGGCGGGAGCTGTTCGTACAGCGTGCACGGGCGTCAGCCGGTGGCTTCGACCCCACCAACGAGGACCTGGGCGCTATAGATGCGATCTGCGAGCGGCTGGATGGAATCCCCCTGGCCATCGAGTTGGCAGCTTCACGCATCCGGTCGCTGAGCCCGACTGAACTGCTCGAAAGGCTCACCGACCGCTTTCGGCTGCTTCGCAGCGGACCACGCGGCGGAATCGAGCGCCATCAGACGCTTCGAGCAACGGTGCGATGGTCGTACCAGCTGCTCGATGAGCAGGACCGCCGGCTCTTTGACCGGCTGTCGGTCTTCGCGGGCGGTTTCGATCTCGACGCCGCCGAGCAGGTGTGTGCAGATGAGACTATCGACGAGTTCGACCTCGCGGATCTGCTGGGCGACCTGGTCGACAAGTCGATGGTCACCGCCGAACGCCACGAGTCGACCACGCGCTACCGACTGCTGGAGACGCTGCGCCAGTACGGGGAAGAGCGATTGGATGAACGCGACGAGACCGCCGAATTCCGGGCTAGGCATGCCACGCATTACGTCGGGGTCGCGGCCCACATCGGACAGCAGTGGTCGAGCCCTGATCAGTTGGACGCCGACCGCCGCTTTGGACGCGAGTGGGACAACATCCGATCAGCGCATCATTGGCTCGTGCTCACCGGCGACGGCAACGCGTGCGCAGACATCGTTCGCTCGGTCGGTTGCCATGCCTGGGCTCGAGTGCGCAGCGAGGTCCGGGAGTGGGCCGAGCGCACCCGTGGCCTGCTCGGGAGTGAGTGCCCCGCCTCGGTATTGAGCGAGATCGCCTACTGGACCTACATGGACGGCAACTGGACTGATGCGATTGACCTGGCCCAGCTCGCCGTCGCCGATACCAGTGACCTGGACGGGGCAGCGCTGGGTCGTAGCTACCTCGTCTTCGCGCTGCAGAGCGCCGCTCGCGCAGACGAGATTCCACCCCTCATCTCTGGACTGGCGAGCGCAACGAATGATCCCGCCGTCGACTCGGACCAACGCTGGCGCTCGGCATGGACACTGTTCCAGTGCCTCATGACCACACCCGAAGCCGGCGCGACCCTGCAGGGACTGGTCTCCATCTCGGAGGAACTCGACGTTCCGATTTACAACGCCGAGCTGCAACGGATGCGGGGCCTGGCCCACCTCTCGGCCCAGCCACCCGACCTCGGCGCGTCGATCACCGAGCTGGCCAAGGCCATCGAGATGACTGAGGCCGTGAGCCAACGCGCCTCGTGGGCGCACATCAACCTCGCGATCGCCGTGGTCCTGGCTCAAGAACCGAACATGACGGCAGTTGTCCGGTCGTCGGTGACGGCGGCATACGACGGGCGCAACTGGGCCGCCACAGCGCTCGGCATGGAGCTCACCGCCCACGTCCTCGCCCACGCCGGCTGCGCGGAAGAGGCCGAGACCGTAGTGGGCCCGCTGCTCACAAGGCCCCCCGGATTCCCCGGCGACATGGCCGACGCCTTTCGGGCCGACATCGTCGACACCATTGGTGAACACCCCGACAATGAGGCTCGCCAGGCCCGAGGGCGGGCCATGGATCGCCACGACATGGTGAAGTACGCGTTGGGCGCCCTGGACGGGCTCATAGCCCGGAGTCCACCAGGGTAAGCCTGGGGATCTCAGAAGTTTGGTGGAGGTGGCGGGAATCGTTTTGAACCACCAGAGAGTGGTCGAGCAGCTACTCGGGGTGAAGTGAGGTTTGAGCGCTGGACGGATCGCCCACCGGGAAGCCCTCACTGAAGCGATGGCGATCACGACGCCCTGAAGTAGATCGATCCCGAACCCGGCGCGACCCGCGAGAAACTCAGTAGGTCTTTGCGCTGCGCTGCCGATCGCGACGATTTGTGGGCTCTTCCGCGGAAGACTCCCCATTCGGACCTCTGAACCGCCTGGCATTGGCACAGTTTGGGTGGCGGCATCGCGGCGAACGATGTGCGGGCCCGCGGGCAGGTGCTGCCCGAGCGACCCAGGGTTGCTGCTGCTTTGGGTGAGTTCCTGAGTGCCAGAATCGGATCATGGATCTGCCTGAGGGTGTTGTCACGTTCTTGTTCACAGACGTGGTGGACAGCACTGTTCTCTGGAGCCGTCATGGGGACGCCATGGCAGCGGTCGTGGAAAGCGTCGATGACTGCATCGGGCAGGCTGTGGCCGACCACGAGGGTGCGGTCTTCAAGACGGTTGGCGATGCGGTGTGCGCGGTCTTCGTCGAGCCGTCGAGTGCGGTGGCTGCAGCGGTCGCGGCCCAGGACCTCCTCGCCGATGCAGAGTGGCCGGCGGGGATCGAACCACCGCGTGTGCGAATGGGCATCCACATGGGTGCCGCCCAGCGCTATCGGGCAACGGACTACCTGGGTTCGACTGTAAATCGCGTCGCCAGAATCGCCGATGCAGCGCATGGGGGTCAGGTTCTCATCTCTGAACCGACCCGCCACATGATCGAGACAGAGAATGCGACCAGGGTCGTCGATCTCGGGCTCCATCAGTTGAAGGGGTTCGACCGACCAGACCGGCTCTTCCAGCTCACCCACCCGAGCCTGCAGGCGGATCATCCGCCGCTGCGCACTGAATCGATCGTGACTGCTGGCAACCTGCGCGCGATTCGCCCTCCGCTGATCGGACGGGACGTGGAGCTCGCCGAGTTGTCACGGGCGGTTGCGGGCCACCGGCTCTTGACCCTCGTGGGACCCGGTGGTGTCGGGAAGACAACGGTGGCCGAAGAGTTGGCTGCTGGGATCGAGCCCGCCCCACGTGACGGGGCGTGGATGACCGAGCTGGCCCCGCTCGCAGCCTCGAGCAGCGTCGTCGCGCCGGTAGCCGCCGACCTCGGGATTCGGCTCGACGATGTCGGTTCGGCGGCTGAGTCGCTCGTACGCACACTGCGTTCGCGTCGAAGCCTGATCATCCTGGACAATGCCGAGCACGTGATCGAGTCCGTACGGGAACTCGTCTCCCGAGTGTTGAGTGAATGCCCGGAGATCAGTGTCCTGGTGACGTCCCGCGAACCTCTCGGCATCTCGGGTGAGCGGGTCTGGCGCCTCGATCCGCTGTCGATCGAGGCCGGTGCCGTAGACCTGCTCGTCGAGCGGATCGAGGCTGCGGGCATCGCGCTCGATGCCACGCCGGAGACACGTTCACGCCTTGTCGACATCGCGCGGACCGTTGATGGGCTGCCCCTTGCGCTTGAACTGGCGGCGAGCCGGGTGGGCTCACTTGGGCTCGTCGACCTGATCGACAAGCTCAACCGCCAGACAGCTCTTCTCCGTCGGCCCGATCAGAGCGAATCCCGCCATTCCGGCCTGTCGGCGGCGATCGGCTGGTCCTACGAACTGCTGTCGGCGGAGCACCAGGCCGTCTTCCGGCGGCTCACTGTGTTCGCCGATGGGTGGACCCTGGACGCGGCGGAACAGGTGGTCGCCTGTGATGCCTGTGAGGTCCAGGTCGCCCGCTCCGACGTGATGGACTCACTCGATCGTCTGTGCCGCGCATCGCTGGTGCAAACAACGATGTCGGACAGGGGTGAGATCCGCTATCGGATGCTCGAACCGCTCCGACAGTTTGGTGCCGAACAACTCGACGTCCACGAGGAATCGGTAGTTACTCGTCGCGCTCATGCTGCCCACTACCTCGATGTTGCCGGCCGGTTGGGACCCGGGCTCGAGGACGGTGGCGTGATTGCCGCCTCCGCCCATGTTGAGGCCGAGGCCGAGCTGGCCAACATGAGGACCGCCCACAGATGGGGCCTGGACACTGGCGATGTCGACCTCGCCCTGGGCGTGCCGGTCGCTACGGGCCGTGGCGCGACACACCATCAGATCTATGAGATCTACGACTGGTTGAACGCCGCTCTGGCCATGCCCGACGCCCCTCAGTCGGACCGCTACATGGATGCCCTGGCCATCGCGACGGAAGGGGCTGCCACGCGCGGCAACCGCATCCATCAGCAAGAGCTTCTTGATCAACTCCGGGCCTTGGCATCGCGAACGACCGTCAGTCGGCGTGCGGCCGGGATCCTGCGGGTCATGGAGCTCTACGAGGGATCGATCGCCCTCGACGAGTTGGCAAAGGGTCCGCCCGATCCAGATCCCATGGCCGAGTCGGAGCGCCAGATGATCCTCGCGCTCGGTTACCTCTACCAGGAGTCAGATCGGCCAAGGGCTGCCCTCCACGCCGATAAGCTCCACGAGGTGGGCATCGGACTGTGGGCAGTAACCGCCTCCTACGTCGATGCCGAGATCTGCATGGATGACGACCCGCGCCTCGCCAAGGACCTCCTCGAGCTGGCGATCGAACAGGCGGGTGCCGCCCGAATCGACTTCGTGCGTGGCGCTGCTCGCGTCTCCCTCGCAACAGCGCTCACCAGACTCGGCGAGATCGATCACGCCGCTCGGACCCTGCGAGACCTGATCTTCGAATGGCATCTCCAAGGCAACTGGCAGAACCAATGGACAGCCCTTCGAAACGCCGTCGAGCTGGCGGCTGCTGCCGGCCGCACCAATGAAGCCGTTGAACTCCTGGCGGCAATCGACGCTTCACCCACGAATCCTCCGGTGTTTGGCGAGCAGGCGACCCGCTTGCGAGATCTCGCCCGCTCCGCGGACCCGGTACGAACCCGGCCGCACACCGACGACGAGATCGTCACCAGATGCCTCGCGCTTCTTGACTCCATCGGAACTGTCTGACGCGCGGCCGTTCAACTGAACGCCGTTCGCGATCACGTCGCACAGACGGCAGCGGCGAACCCACGGAGGTAAGTCGCGGGCCTAGTTCGAATGGCTTGCCGTTAGGTGAGATCTTGTGGAGGTGGCGGGAATCGAACCCGCGTCCTTCAACGTTTCGATGAGTCTTCTCCGAGCGCAGTCGCTGAGCGAATTGTCGGGCGGAGGTCGGACAGCGACATCCTGGTTCCGCCGTA
>Ga0114932_10004258_pt1 | contig 13528 bp, 11 predicted proteins | sample 2SBtaG_2_FD_87286 | JGI IMG/M metagenome (GOLD analysis project Ga0114932, IMG submission 87286) | Deep subsurface microbial communities from Kolumbo volcano to uncover new lineages of life (NeLLi) - 2SBTROV12_ACTIVE470 metaG | ecosystem: Environmental > Aquatic > Marine > Volcanic ...
AATTGTTGCGAGTTGGGTGGTTTCGCCGGCATTAGGGGGTGGTATTGTGTTTGTGCTTATGGTGAGCATTCAGCAATTAATTATGAACTCAGAAAAACCGTTTAAGGCTGCAGTGAGATGGGCGCCAATGTATATATTTTTAGTGGGCTTTGTAATTTCATTGGTAACCCTCTTTAAAGGGCTCAAACATCTTAAAATTGAACTGGGAATTGGCGAAAGCTTTGTCATAGCGGCAATTATTGGCGTTTTAGTCGCCATTTGCGGGAAAATAGCGGTTAACCGCGTAAAGTTTGATGAGGAAGTAGACAAAAACTCACACATAGCTAGCGTTGAAAGAGTCTTCGCGCCGATGATCATCTTTACAGCTTGCGCAATGGCTTTTGCACATGGGTCTAACGATGTGGCAAATGGTGTTGGTCCTCTAGCTGCGGTTTACGGTCTTATTGAATCCGGGGGCGAGGTAACACAAAAGCTTGCTATGCCGTTCTGGATTCTAGCGTTAGGTGGTTTTGGTATAGTTCTCGGCCTTGCGACTTATGGTTATCGCGTCATGAGAACCATCGGTGGTAAAATTACGTCTTTAACGCCTACTAGCGGGTTCTGTGCTACTGTCGCGGCAGCTATAACTGTCGTTCTCGCGTCGCGCACGGCCATGCCAGTTTCTACAACCCACATCGCTGTTGGCGCCGTGATGGGGGTTGGCTTAGCGCGTGGTTTCGCGGCTCTTAATATTCGAGTGATCGGCAACATTGTCGTGTCATGGATCGTAACCTTGCCCGCCGGAGGAATTCTGGCAGCTTTATTTTTCTTTATGCTAAAGGGAATGTTTTCACCATAAGGTTAGATAGAAGTCCTAAGTGCCTGCCAAATTCGTTCAGGTGCCGCCGGCATATTGATATCACTGCCACCAACGTCAGCTAGCGCATCTGCCACTGCACACATTACTGCAGGTAGTGCACCTACTGTGCCAGCCTCACCAGCACCTTTCACGCCGAGAGGGTTAACATCAGTCGGTATTGGGTGTGACCCAGACGTAATATTGCAAAAATTATCGGCGCGCGGCATCGCATAGTCCATAAAAGATCCGTTCAAAATTTGGCCACTTATGGGATCGTAACGAATCTCTTCAAGCAAAGCTTGCCCTATACCCTGGGCCACACCCCCATGGATTTGCCCCTCAAGGATAGAAGGGTTCAGAATATTTCCAACATCATCTACAGTGACGTAACGCTCGATTGAAACATCCCCAGTCTCAGGGTCAATTTCTACTTCGCAAACATGGCAACCCTGCGGGAAAGTCGGCGCTTCAGTGGAAAATTCTGCTGTTTCTTCCATTCCGCCTTCCGACTTCGCTATATCCATCAAAGAAATACGTCGGTCAGTACCCACAATGTGAAACTGTCCGGTGGAGAACTCTAGATCTGTGACGGCAGCCTCAAAATGAACCGCCGCCAAACCATAGCATCGCTCGATCAGTTTTCGTTTCACACGCTCCACGACCGCACCGCCACAAATGGCTGAACGCGAATTAAAGGTTCCACCACCAACCTCTGTCATCGTGGTATCACCGGTTACGATCATCACCTTATCCGGCATCACACCTAGTGATTCACAAACCAGCTGTTTGAAGATCGTTTCATGTCCCTGACCTTGTGGCGCCGTACCCACCGCGAGCGTGATGCCGCCTTCAGTATCAAGCCGTAAAGTGGCCCCCTCGATACTAGGGCGACCAGTTTGTTCGAGGACGTTGCAAACCCCTATTCCTCGGCGCTTGCCAGAATTTAATGAAACTAAGCGGCGATCATCGTAACCAGAAACATCAGCAAGAATTAAGGCTTTGTCCATCACGTCTTCAAATGCACCACAATCATAAGTCAGACCGAGCCCGTTATCGTAGGGCATATCAGCAGGACCGATTAAATTACGTCGTCGCAAATCCACCCGGTCAAAGCCAGTTTCATTACATGCCTTATCGATAAGCCTTTCCATAATATAAGCGGCCTCTGGACCACCAGCACCCCGGTAGGGCGCGGTCGGTACAGTATTTGTTGCTATGCCGCTCGCCCTGACGTCACAGGCGCCAATGCGATAACAGCCTGCTAGCAAATTCAGCGCATTGAGAGGCGAGCGTGGTCCCTTCAGGGATAGGTAAGCGCCCATATTTGCTTTCAATGAGACCCTAAGCCCAATAAATTTACCAGCTGCATCTATAGCTAATTCCGCATCACTGACTACGTCACGTCCGTGATGATCACTAACGAAACTTTCGGTGCGAGAGGCTGACCACCTTACAGGACGCTGAAGCTTTTGCGCCGCCCACAAAACTAAAACGATTTCGGGAAATAAGGCTCCACGCATTCCGAAACTGCCACCGACGTCAACCGCCACAATCCGCAATTTATCTTCATCAATATGGAAAATATTTTGTGTCAGTTGTTTACGTAAAAGGTGGGGCGAGTGAACCCCTCCATAAAGTTCGTATTTACCGCCTGACATGCCGCCCACGTAACTTCTCATTTCAAGTGGATTTGCGGAGACCCTCTGATTTACCAAACGCTGCCTAACAACGTGGGTGGCTTTCCTAAAAGCTTCATCTGTAGATTGTGCATCACCCTGCATGGCATAAAACACTTCATTGGTCGGACATTCTTCCCAAATAACTGGGCTACCCTCTTCGCCAGCACAATTAACATCTGTATTGGCAAGAAGTGGGCCGTAAATAACTTCTACTAGCTCTGCAGCATCGCGTGCGATTAAATCGGTTTCAGCGACAACAAACGCGATTGCCTCACCGACATAAAGCACTCTTTCGCATGCCAATGCCGGGAATGGTAAATTGTAACTCGCGGTGCCATCACGCATTTGGCAGATATCTTGACAAGGAATAGAGCCAAGTCCGTCCGCCTCATACTCCTTTCCAGTAAGAACCAACAATACGCCTGGCATCGCTTGCGCTCTTGTGATTTTTACTTCTTTGATGCGCGCATGCGGGTGCACAGAACGAACAACGACCGCATGAACCAAATTTGTAAATTTTCGATTATTTAGAAACTTGCCTTCGCCGGTCAAAAGTCGGTCATCTTCAACTCTAGGAACGGGAGCACCGGCGACAAAAGAAACATCGGGCATGCTCATCCGCGCCGCTATTTCGGCTTGGTAAAAATTGCGAGCCAGATCCCCGCCACCACCAGGCCAGCACCAATTGTATGGTACCAATGCAGTGTTTCCCCCAAGAGGAGAATCGCAAGCCCTCCTGCAAAAACAGGATAAAGGTTACCAAAATAACCAGCTTGCGCATGCCCGGTTCGATAGGTTCCTTCATTCCACGAGGTAGTGCCCAGGAAACCTGCAAAAATCCCTAAATAAAGGAATAACATAATACTTTCGTGAGTGAATGGTGTTGGTTTCACGAAAGTAGATTCCCAAATATACATTGGGGTCATAACGATGACCCCAATCGCTGCCAGGGCTGTCATAAAGGGCATAATGTCGATAGTCGATGGCCTATATCGCATCAAAAAAGCCTGCAAAGCCCACAGAAAAACCGCCGCAAGCGCCCAAATATCGCCCTCTTGAATGCGCAATGATTTAATAATATCTAGGTCACCGCGAATGATGATTAGCGCAGCACCACCGATCGAAAAGATAACACCCCACCATTGTCGTGCAGTGATTTTAATTTTGAGAACTATCAGCCCTAACAACAATACAAGGACGGGCAGAATTGATTGTATAAGAGAAGCCTGCAGCACTGTCGTCTTTTGCAACGCTATATAAAAGGTACAGTTGAAGCCAATAATTGTCAGAACTGAATATATCGCGATGAATTTTCGGTGTTTCCACAGGAGCTGGCGCTGGGCCCATGTTGCTCGACCAAATATCGCCAGAAAAAATACCAGGGCAATTGACCAACGAAAAAAGTTTAAAGTTAAAGGTGGAATATCTGCGCCAACCGCGGCACGCCCCACGACAGCGTTACCCGCCCAGAATAAAACGCCTGCCGTCAAAAGTGCGTAGCCGGAAACAATGCGTTTGGTATCGCTACCAGTTGCGCCTGGTAAATTATCCATAAAATACTTTCAAGTCAGGGCAAGGATCAAGCATTCGGGTCAGTCAGCACCCGCTCCTTCAAGCATATCAAGCGGCGCTGAGTGCACGGTACCGTCCACTTCTATCCCACTAATATTTTCTCTAAATCCGGGCAGTGTGGGACGTCCATTCGGATCGGTTAACCACAACCTCATAAGATGCCGCTTCTTTTCATGCTCTTTGTAGTCTTCAAAAGCAGTACGTGTGTGCAGCATCACATGGTTGTGTAGAAATTGGATATCGCCAACCTCAAACTCCATCGGCATATAAAGCTCATTAGCGAGTGTTTGAAACATATCTAGTGCTTCGATATCGATTTCTGTGAATTTGGGGACACCCTCGAGAAGTTGCGCCTTTCGGACGTGGGCGCCACCCGCTCTTATCGACAGGTAACCCTCGTGAAAGGCAAAGATGGGCATGCAATAAAAGGGGTCCTCTCCGTCCTTCACTTCACCGTGTTTCGTAAAATAAAACTCCTTGCATAAAGCATCGGCTAAATCGGGGCGACGCTTCTGCATTTCATTATAAACCGTAATAGAGCTAGCGATTAGGCTCTCTCCTCCGCTTTTAGCAGGATGCATACACATCAGCCCGACATAGTCGCATTGATCACTATGGAAATTCATTTGCGCGGCTGTCTGATAACCGCGCACCATCGGATCGTTATAGTCCTTGCCAAGATTTTTGACATGTCCCAACAAATGTCCCATCGGATTTTGGGAAACAGGACAGCCGAGATATCTACCCATACCGAAGAAAGCGGCGCCAGCCTGCCAAGTAGACATCTCCAGAACGGGCAGCCCCCGAATAAGTACGAAGCCTCTACCCTCCGTTAACTGGTGATAAACATCTTCTAGCGCCGGGCCAACATTAGGCAGCGGAAATAGTTCGCGAGAGATATCCTTAATTTCAACGCCTTCGCGCTCCAGCACCGAAACTCGATCCATTAGCTCATTTACCTGGATCTGAGAAAGATTATAGATCCATTGGTCAGATAATTTCGAGATGTCCTCCGAATACCAAGCTGCTGGATCAGGACACTCCATACCAGGGACGGCTGGCTGCCGACTAGCATTTGGCATGGTATTCGGTATCGCACTAAAACCTGTTAAACCGAACATATCAAACCTCCCGATTCAAAATTTTTCCTTTAAACGAGTTAACACCTCTCAACCGAACCGAAAACAAACGTCAATCAGCTTTACTCGCTAGCAATCCGGTTCAAACTGATAAACACTAATCTCATCCGAGCGCTTTTCCCAGGTAACCTTTACTGCCATGCCGGGCACCAGTACCTCATCGTTAACATTTACGAGTTGGGCAACAATCCTACCGCCTTCAACGAGGTCGACGGAACCGAGAATATAGGGAACCCGATCAGCAAATCCGAATGCTGGAACATGCACTTTAGTCCATGCTGAAAGTACCCCCTTACCAGAAACTTCACGCCATTCGTAATCGGATTTACCCGTTTGCACGTTCACGGGCCGCGGCCAGAATTGTACCTTATTAGTGCCAGGGTCTACTTGCAGGAGAAGTTTGCCCTCTTTAGCGGCATCCCACATCGGCTGACTAACTGGAGTTGGAGAGGGAATGGGCGGCGGAGGATTTTGTTTTTCATCTGCCATTTCATGTACCCTCCAAAATCATACAGTTGCTACTACCCCAATTACGGAAATAAGGGATTACCCCTATACCCGTAACCAATGCGTTCTTCGCACCCTCAACTTGACGATCCGTAGCTTCGCCCCTCAGCTGCCGGATCGCTTCCGTTAAATTGACACCGCCACCGCCAAGACCTGGCTGTCCGGCAGAGATTTGCCCACCACCGGTATTGACTGGAAGCTTCCCAGTTGGCGACATATCGGTGCCAAGAATGAATTCCGCGCCCTCACCGCGGCTACAAAATCCGATTTGTTCCATCTGCAACATCACCGCAATCAAAAAATCATCATAAGGGTGGAACATATCAATATCTTCTGGCGACATGCCTGCCTTAGTGAAGACGTCGGGTCCTACCGTCGCAAAGCCGGTCTCAGTTATATCCGGATTAGGATCATCAGGCTCAAAATTAGTAACCTCTGAATAGGCAACCGGATAGACAAGTTTTTCTAGACCCATCTCCTTTGCACGCTCGGTACTCGTGATTAAAAGGCCGTTGCCGCCATCGCAGCGCATCACACAATCGAGTAGCCTGACAGGCTCCGCTATTACCCGAGACCCTAGATAATCCTCAACAGTGATTGGCTTACGAAATTGTTCTATCGCGTTGTTGTTGGCTAATGCTCCATTACGTTGTGTCACAGCGAGTTGGCCAAGTGCTTCCAGATTTAGGCCATATTTTTGATCATAAGCATGACTGAGAAGTCCAAAGGCAACGGGCGGCCCTTGGAACCCTATTGGCTCCATAAACTCCTGACGGTAACCGCCGAGCCGTCGGTGCCCTACACCAGTGGTACCGGTGCTATCGGCCGCGAGACAGATTGCTATTTCACATTGGCCGGTTACGATCGCTGCGGCGGCACGAGCGATATTACCAACTGGCGAACAACCGCCAATATCGGTCAGCTGTGTCCAGCGCGGTTGCAGCCCGAGATTATCCGCCATTGTATTAGTATAAAAAGTATTACCTGCTTCGGCGGTGGGCATATGCGTCGCCATCCCGTCGATATCCGAATTCTTAAGACCAGTTTTTTCAAGGATTTGGCCCATGACCTCTGCAGCAAATTCGTAGGGGCGTTTTCCCGAGCGACGCTGATTCTTGACTTCGCCATAAGCAATGATGGCGACTGGTTTTTCAGATAGAAAATTTTCCACCCCCGTAGCCTCCCAGCTTTATTTATCAATTGCAGTTACCGGACTATTTTAACGCCCGAAAGCGCGCGGTCTACCCACGCTCCACTAATCGGGCACCATAATGGACATGATATAATTTCTATTTGAGTCTTTTCAGACTACTTTTGCTCTGCTTCAAAAGATTCGTAACCCCAAAAACTCCCTCCCAATAACCGTAAATTTACCCTCTAGGTGTTAAAGGAAACTTCGGATTATAGAAGTAGAAATTTCTAACAGAGTCATTTTATGGGCGGAAATGCCTACCGTTCGTAACCTTCTTCTTAAAAATTCGAAGGCCGGTGAGCTCCATATGATCTAGCACCTGCATCGCCCAGGCGCTGAAATCGTCTTCGCTATAATGCTGCTGTTTACGTGGACGATGTTTAAAATTTTTTGAAAGCGCATAGCGGATGACAAATAGTAAGTTTTCACGCTCTTCTTCGATCAATTCGATTTCACCAAACTTCGCGGTAATTGGCTCTTTCCGAATTTCTTTTATTTTTTGTTCCATATGACGAACTTATCATAAGAACATAACATGAACAAATAACTAACTAGAAATTAATATCAAGGCTTTAACCATTTTGAGTTTTTTCATGTCGACGACCTGGGCTAATTAGTCTTCTGCTATAATCAAGCCCGCCATTCCCTCCTTCACAGAACGAGGCTAATGCGGTTTAATCCACAGGGAGTCCAGGCTCCGCGCCGTCAGGAAGCTGCACGTCAAAAGCGGCGAGCAGTATAGCAGTCGAAGAATAGGCTCCCATCAACGCAATAATATCAACCAGAGTTCCTCTTTCAAACGCAGCACATGCTCGAGAAAACGTCTTGGAATCTAAGGCATGAGTTTGAAATAGCTGACGACCCATTTCGATCAACACAGCATGAGATTCCGGTAGCCCTTCTGTAGAGCGGCGGTGACGAATTACGTCGATAGTTTCCTTTGAAACACCAACCCGCAAACCTTCTTTTTCATGCGCACACCATTCGAATTGTGCGTCATGCTCACGGGCCGTGGTAAGGATCGCAATCTCGCGCTCCATCAAAGTATAATCAGCACCGTGGCGCAAATAATGTGCCGCCGGTGCCGCTAGCCCAGAAAGCTTTTTTGAATGCAACCGGATGCCACCCGGCCCGAAAAGCCCTGCCAAAGACTTGCCAGCTGCCGGATCAATTTTAACATGCGCGTCATATACCTCGCGGGCGGCCTCGTCTAGATCATCACGGTTAGGTAGTGGCACACGTGAGCGGCTTTCCGGCAAAACATCAGACGGGAAATTCTTAGTATCTGTCATTGTGGAATTTCTCCTATTAAGTATTTCTTTAACTATCTATTTAAGGACTAACAACGAGGGCGTCTATGGCTGTATTAAGTGCATTAAGATGCTTGGGACGTAACCTTAATCTGCCGCGACCATGTGGAGGCCGCCTCGCTAGCGTCTTCTGGTACCGAAAAGACCGACATGTTATATGATTGTCCCTAATCTGTGTTAACGGTGCTGCTATGAAACTAATTGTTCTGAATCTGCCCCGCGATTTAACCGAATGCGGCCTTGCAGATTTATTCAGCACCCATGGAGAGATCGCCAATCACAACTTAGTCATGGATAATATTACGGGTCTTTCCAAAGGTTTCGGTTTTGTTGAAATGAAATCAAAGCTAGATGCTAATGCAGCCATCGAGGCTCTACACGGAACAAAAATAAACAAAAGTAAGATCCGGGTAAAACCTGCGAATTAAGGTTTTACCCGCCTATTCAATCTGTTCAATCTGATTGCCAACCCTACCTCTAAAAGAGAGAAATACTAAAAGGACAACACATTTAACCAAACCATTCCGGATAACACCAAATGAAAACTAGCACTGACCGAATTCTAACTAGTCACGTTGGCAGCCTCCCCCGACCACTTGATCTTTTTGATATGCTGACCGCTGAAGATCAAAACCAACCCCACGATAGTGGGGCTCTGGAAGCCCGGGTAGCAGAAGCTGTAAAAGACGTGGTCTCCAAACAGGTCGCCTGCGGGGTCGATATAGTTTCTGACGGCGATATGGGGAAAATCTCATACACCTTTTACGTAAAACACCGGCTGTCGAATATTGATCCAGCGGCACCACCAGGAGCGGAAATCCCGAAGGAAAATTCTAATCAGGACATTATAGAACATCCTGAATTCGAAGCTCGGATAAAAAAACAACGTGGGGGGTGGGGACTTCAATATGGTCGTCCGTGGGTAGTGGGTCCCATCGCTTATGTAAACAAAGAACCGCTCATACGCGACCTTAAACATCTTAATGTAGCAAGGGAAGCTAGCAACCCCACCGAAGCTTTTATGACAGCAGCATCGCCTGGTGTACTAAGCAAATTCGTGCCAGACGATTATTATAAGAATGAGGATACCTACATCTCAGCGATGGCCGATGCGATGAGGACAGAGTACGAGGCAATTCACAAGGCCGGTTTGATTTTACAAATTGATTGCCCGGATTTCGGTTCGGCACGACACAATCAATATAAAGATATTTCTGATGAGGAGTTTTTAAAAATTGCCTGGCGTAATATGGAAGCCGTTAACGCTGCTACCGCTAATATCCCGCCAGAGGCCATGCGACTACATATCTGCTGGGGAAATTACGAAGGACCACATACGCACGATTTCCCGCTCGCGAAGATTTTCCCAGTATTGATGGCCGCGCGCCCTGGTGCGATCTTATTTGAGGGTGCTAACCCTCGGCATGAACATGAGTGGGAAGATATCCTAGGAATGGATATTCCCGATCACAAAATTTTTATTCCAGGCGTAATTGATTCCACCTCAAATTTTGTCGAACATCCAAAGCTCGTCGCACAAAGGATATGTAACTGGGCCAATGTCGTCGGACGCGAACGTGTGATTGCCGGTTCTGATTGTGGTTTTGGAACATTTGCACGGCTGGAACCTCAGGTAACCGCCGATATCGTCTGGTCGAAATTCAAAGCTATGGCCGAAGGCGCGAAAATCGCTACAAAACGACTTTGGGCATAAACTATACGTCATAGAGCCTACGAGGGTTAACCTCCGTAATCTTTTCAATATCTGCGGTGCTGAATTCTGCATCTTTTAGTGTTGTGATTGGATCTGGGTCGCCAGGGGGAAATGGAAAATCAGTTCCAAGCACTAACTGGCTCACCCCCACTAAATCACGCAAATAACGCAGAGCCGGCCCGTGGTGTAGGATGGTGTCGTAGTGCATCTGACCCAAATAGCAAGAAGGTACATTACTAGCGATCGTGCCGGTAAGCTTGTGAGGTGCCGCATTATGCATACGATCAAATCGACCAATCAGCCATGGGACTGATCCACCACCATGCGATAGGACCAACTGTAATTCGGGAAAGCGATCAAGCACCCCATTTGAAATCAAGGAGCCGACGGTCAACGTTGTATCGTTAGTATAAGAGACGACCTGATTAAGCGCGAACTTTTTTGCTCGCTTTGAGGCCACCGGTTGCGCCGGGTGTAAAAATACGGGGGAATTCAACTCCACGCATGCCGCCCAATATTCATCAAGTTCGCACTCTCCTAGATTTTCATGATCAATATGGGTGGCGACAATAGCACCGACGGCTCCATCCGCCATAGAGCGCTCTAACTCGCGCGCTGCCGCCGATGGATCTTGCAGTGGACCCGATGCCATCCATGAAAATCTCTCAGAATGAGTAACACACAAGTTCGCCAAACATTCATTCATTACCCGGTGCCAAGCAAGCCCTTTATCAGCTGGCATTTCATAGCCAAATATATCTGTCCACATTGATAAAATTTGGTGCTGGAGACCAATTTGCGCCATTTTCTCTAGGCGCATTGAAACATCGGTCAACTCATCAAAAAATGGTCTGATTTGAATCCCTGAAGAGAACCGACAGCAATGACAGCCTGGCTCTGATTCCACGAGGTCAATACCAAACTCGGCACCACGATCCACTAATGTCTCAATGACAGTGGGAGGGACAAAATGAGCATGAACATCAATCGCCATTTTACGCTCCTTTCTCAGCAAGTAATTTCCGAATTCGCATCGGCGAAAGAGGTAATTCAGTGATCTTCACGTCATAATTTCGGAGCGCACGCGCAACAGCGTTTCCGATAGCACCGGCGACGGCAACAATTCCTCCCTCTCCAGCTCCCTTAAATCCCATAGGGTTGAATTTAGATGGACTTTCTTCAAGCGCTATGGCGGTGATTTCTGGCAGACCGGTTGATACAGGAAGTAAATATTCCGCAAGATTAGTGGTCATCAACTGACCCTCATCATCATAGATCATGTGGTCCAACAATGTTCCCCCAAGCCCCTGAACCAAACCACCAACTGCCTGCCCTTTCACCATCGCGGGGTTCAAGGCCCGCCCAATTTCTTCGACCAGCACATAGTTAATCAGCTCTATGCCTCCCGTCTCTATATCCACCGCCACCAGCGCGGCATGGGCGCCATAGGAATAAGACAGCTTACCACCATTGCTAAAACTTTCATGGGCAGAAAATGAACCGTCTCTCTCACGGGTCGAAGCGAACACGGCTAGCTCTTTTAGTGTCAGTCTCTCACCATCGTCCCGAATAACGCCACCTGCTTTGTAGCAAAGCCCCTCAATTGAGACATTCCACCGAAGCGCCGCCAACTCCAATGCCTTTTTAATTAGAGACTCAGAGGCCTTTCTCACTGCATTACCCGCCATCACCGTGCAGCGGCTGTGAAACGTACCGCCACCACTTTCCAACAAAGTTGTGCTGCCGTGGCTCACTGAAATATTTTCGAAATTTGTCTCAATAATCTCGGCACATATCTGCGCCATACCAGTTTCTAACCCCTGACCAACCGAAGACGCTCCTGTGCACAACTCGATACTTCCATCTCGGGCCACCTCAATCCCTGCCGTTTCAGGAGGGCCCGCGGCGCTGCTTTCAACAAAAATCGCAAGGCCAAGACCCATCAGCTTACCATCCTGTAATTGTCCCTGACGGTCTTTCCAGTGATCGTAGTCGATTTCTTTTAGCAACGGCCGGAAGGCGGAGGCGTAATCGCCATCATCGAACGTCGCATCCGGGTCACCCGGCACCAACTCGCCTATCCGATATGGAAGCTCAGCGGGGCTCATCAAATTACGCAGCCGCAATTCTGCTGGATCGATATCTAGATCGTCAGCCATCATATCTAGAAGCCGTTCCCTACAAAAATTTGCTTCAAATCTTCCGGGACCCCTCATCGTACCCACCGGCGTCTTATTTGTGAGGATCGCCTTCATTTCTGCAGCAAAGGCAGGAATTCTATAAGGTCCTGGCAGAAATTGAACTGCTTTTGACGGAACGACGCCACCATTTGTACGCACATAAGCCCCAAGATCGCCACGCACTTCACAGCGCATCCCAAGAATCCTTCCATCAGTGGTTGCCGCTATTTCTAGGTCACATGTGATATCTCTAGAGTGATTACAGGCCATCAGATTTTCGCGTCGATCCTCGACCCATTTTACCGGTCTACCAAGGCGCTGGGCTGCAATCAAAACTAGATAGTCTTCAGGATAGAGTTCACCTCTGGCGCCAAATGCCCCCCCGACATCCAATTCAATCAACTCAAGCTGTTTTTCTTCCAGTCCAAAGGCCAATGCTAAATGGCGCCTGTTAAAAAACGTTACTTTGGCAGCGCCAGTGAGCCGTAAAACGCCAGATATCGGATCACATTCACCAATCAATCCACGAGTTTCCAACGGACAAGCGGCGTGGCGGTTAGTTACAAACCTTTCGCGTCTTAAATAGGGTGCGTCTTTGAATGCTGTTTCCACATCGCCACGGCTAACGGGATAGGCAGTCCCGACATTTTCACCGGCCGCTTCATGCAGGAGAACATCGCCTGCTTGCGCCTGATCAAGGCTAGTTACAGCGGGTAAGATATCAAAATCGAGAGTAATCTCGGCCAGTGCATCTTCAGCTAGATAACGGTTTTCCGCAATTATTACCGCTATAGGTTCACCAACATAGCGAACTTTATCAACAGCAATCGGCTTTTGAAGAAATTTTTCAAACCCCTTAAAAGGCGCTAACCGTAATGGGATCTCCGGCATATCAATTTTAATATCACTAGCTGCAAAAACATCGATAATGCCTGGCATTTTTTGAGCGGCGCTCAAATCGATAGTTTTGATCCGAGCATGGGCGTGGGGACTGCGCAGGATTGCCATGTGGGTCATGCCGGGCAACGATACATCATCTACAAATTTTCCGGCGCCAATTAGAAACCGCTGGTCTTCCAAGCGATTTACCGATTCACCAACATAACGAAACGTTTTCGTGTCGCTCATTCCTAGTCCCTAGCCCGGTTTGCATCTTTCAAGGTATGTCATGGACACTACCGAGAGCAACGACCGGCGTGAAAAAATCATTAAACAACCGTTTCATACGCCCGAAAAAAGGGACATTATCTCGCTAACATTTTAAATACTAACAAAGAGGGGGCGAGCAATGGATCTACAATTAAAAGGTAAGAAAGCGATAGTAACGGGTGGGAGCGAAGGAATCGGCAAAGCCATCACCTTGAGTTTGGCGTCGGAAGGTGTCGATGTAGCAATCT
>Ga0114932_10004263_pt1 | contig 13513 bp, 9 predicted proteins | sample 2SBtaG_2_FD_87286 | JGI IMG/M metagenome (GOLD analysis project Ga0114932, IMG submission 87286) | Deep subsurface microbial communities from Kolumbo volcano to uncover new lineages of life (NeLLi) - 2SBTROV12_ACTIVE470 metaG | ecosystem: Environmental > Aquatic > Marine > Volcanic ...
TACTATGCTCATTTTAAAGTCATAACCGATGATAAAAAATTAACCGACGCACGCCTCATATTAATTAAAGCAATTCAAATCGCAATGAGAAACGGTTTAACGTTAATTGGCATTAATGCTCCTAGAAGGATGTAAGGAATTATTGAAAAGACTAAATTGGAGTAAAATCTATGAAATGTATCTCTTTAAAATTAACCGATTTTGTCCCATATCATCTGACGACGTACAGTCCACAAACTAATATATTTGAGTAGATTTGAGATAGTAGAGGAGTTATAGAAACAAAGAACCCTCGTCGTAAAACAAGGGTTCTCGTCAGTACCCACGAGAGGATTCGAACCTCTGACCTACGGATTAGAAGTCCGTTGCTCTATTACTTAAGTCTACTTAGTAACTTGAATCATTTTATAGGAGTGTGTCCATAGAAAACGTGTCCATAATAATATTTTTAATTAATTTATAGTAATAAGATTATTCAGTAAACACAAATTTCATATTATTTTTTTGATCAACTATTTCAAAAGAATTACTTTCATCCGGTAAAATATAATATCCTAAATCATTTTTTTTGGATTAGGATAGATTTTAATTAACTAGGACATTTTATATAATTCTAAGCAAATATTTGCTTCAGTTACTTTAAATGTAATTTAGTTTTTTTCTTGAATATATATAAAATATAATTGCTGAAATTAAATCAATTGTTTTCCATAATAATTTATCTAGATAAATTGGAATAAAAGGATTAAATAAGATTAGAATTATACTAAAAATGATTATCCAATTCTTATTTTTTCCATTTAATAAAGTATTGATATTAATACTAGATATAACTAAAATAATTATTCTTAATAATCTATAATAGCCATATGGTAGTAGAAAAATTGCTATGAGTAATAATACCGAAGCTAATAGATAGATTTTTTTAATTAATTGGTTATTTATTAAATTATTTTTATATCAACCTAATTTTTTTGTAATAAAAATCATCAAATGTACCATTTAATAACTGGTTTCTAATTAATTCCTCTTCAATAGATTTGTGTAAGTATAAAAATATTTTTTTTAACATGTCTACTTTAAATTTAGTTTTCTCTGCTTTATTTGTGCACATATTAATATATTTATCTATAATTCTTATATTACCTCTCTGAGGATGGTCAGGATTATTAATATTGTCTATGTTTTCTTTGACCATTTGGCGATAATTATCTATATTTTTAATATAATCAATTTTTAAATAATTATTAAATAAATCCAAATTTTCATTAATTTTTTGGTAGAGTTTATTTAATAAATCTAAGTCCTTCGATTTAATATAATCAATATACTTTAGTAAGTTATCCCAGTTGTTTCTAATTTGCACTATATTTTGATCAAATTGTTCTATTAAGTCAAATTGAAGATATCTTTTCCCTGAATCTCTATACTGAATTAACATTGTCCATAATAAATTTGTACGCCAAATAGGATCAATAGAATTTTCAACTTCATTCCAAAGAGAATTTATTTCATAAAATTTATTTTGTATTATTTCTAGTTTTTCAATTAATAAATTTGAATCAATATGTAGATTTTTCATGTCTTCTAATATCAACCATTTATTATTTGAGTTACTTAGTCTGTTAAATTTATTTTCTATATTTGTTAATTGATATCTATAATATTTAGTGGATATATTACAATCTAGATCATCTAATATTTTATTTAATGACTCTAAATTATTATTTAATGAATTTTTTACACTATCTTCCATATCTTAGTTCCAAGGATTATACCATCTATCCTTCTTTTTTTCTTTAATTTTTTTTTTGCCTGAAAATTGATCAAATTTATTTTTTTCTTTTTTAGCATTATTTTTGATTTTTTCTATTAAAGAATATTTTGATTTTACACCGAATTTGTCATACAATGGATATCTATTTGATCTTCTATCAACATAAAAATGTTTAAGAATTTCTAATATTTCATTATTAGTTGAATTACTATAAGTGTAGATGTATGCATAAAAATTACATTCATCCCCATCACCAAAATCCCCTGAATTGGCATAGGTTCTTATTTCTTTTGCCCAATTCTTAAATTCTTTAGTATTCATGTAAGATTTTGGAATTTGGTCTCCATAATTATAATTTTCACCTAAAATATTAACACTTTTTCGAATTCCATTTTTTTTATCTGGTTCTACCAAACAAACAATTAAATCATCTTCTATAATATGGATAGATAATTTTGTATTAGCTTCATCAGACATACAATAAGGTAGTTCTATTAAATGCTTCGTTTCAACAATAAAAGTGATTCTTAAAGAATCCATAGCTTTTTTTTCGTCAATTGTTCTTATCCAAAAATCTTTCGTACCTTTATTTTTTTTCTTTGTTGCGTAAAAATTTAAACTAAGGATATCATCGTTTAATTCATGCACAACAAAATCAGGCTTATCATTTGAAAAATTCACAGTGTACTCATCATTCTCTGGATCTAATATTTTAAAGCTAGCATTATACCTTTTAGAAATATACATAGTAGATTCATGCATATTAATAACTGTAATTCTAGGAGGTAAATTCTCATCAATTTCCTTTCTCCCGATCACAGTAAATACTATTCTTAATTCACTTTGACCATCTTTATCTTTTGCATAAACACTGAAATCATATACTTCCTTTTCAGATGTCAGTTTTGGTTTAATTAAAATTTCTAATTCATCATTTAACAGCGGTGGTATTCGTACAAAATCAGGCAAGTTATCATCCGTATCTATTTTTATTAAATCCCCTTCAATATCTGTAATATTTAAAATAAGATTATCACTTTTTCCTGCCTGTATTTTTACTCTATTTTCTTTAATTGTTTTAATTACTGGAGGATTATTTAAATTTCTAAAAGTTGAAAGAAATGCAATAAATACTAAAATTAATATTATAATTAGCGCATCTACTATTGGTGCAAAAATTATATTACTAGAATTGTTCTTCATATAGTAGTTTACTTTTGTTTAGAAAAAAATGATTTTATTTTAGAGAGTATATAAACCTTATTGCTATTTTTAGAACTTATTTTTATTTTTCTTGAAAGATTTTCAATGTCTTTAGTGCTCTTGGCAACATTATTGGAAAATTGTTTTTCAATTTTTTTAATTGAATCTGTAAATTGTATTTTCATATCTGAAACAGATTTTAATAAATCTTTATTTGTATCAGAAGCCGTATTTACAATATTGTCAATTCTAGTAACTTGTTCATGCATAAAATTTCTATTATTTATTATATTCTGATCAAAATTTGTAAACTGTTGCATCATTCCAGAATGAAGTTGTTCTTGAATTTCTAACATCCTATAAACTTGTAATCCTGAATTAGATAATGTATTGGTTAATTCATTGATGTTAGTAGAAAAGGTTTCCTGATTATTACCTATCAAATGTAATTGAGAAGAATAGTCCTCTCGTTGTTTAGTAAATAATAAGTTTAATTGGTCTAAAGATTTTCTTACATTTTCTATAGATGAATTTTCTAAATCAAATATTGATTTTATTGCTTCAACTCCTGAATTTAAATTTTCTGTAGTTTTTTCAATTGTTTCATTTTGTTGGGATATTTCATTTATTCTTAATTTAATTTGATCTACTATATCTCTATTTTGACTGGATGTCCTAACAAAATTATCAATAACATCAGTAAGAGCAGTCATATTAGTACGCATCAGTTCAATTAAACCTCTCTGCATATTTGCAGACTCTTCAGCAATTTGAGTTAAATTTTTCCATTTTTCCTGTGTTTGTTGTATGGCTTGTTCTGTTGAACTTGATTCATAAAATGGATGTACTTTGGTGATTAAAATCTCAATAGCATGTGTTTTGAATATTTTCAATACAGAGTTATGCTTTATTCCTATATAAGATAAATAGCCTGAGTATATTATTGCAGCTATCGTTGAACAAAAAGCAGTTGCAATACCAGAAAATAATTGATTCTTTACAAATTCATTAATTTTGTCAGCATCAAAACTAGAAAACATATATACAAATGAAGAAAAAGTAATAAGTAGACCAGATAATAAAACTGATCTTATATATTCCTGAAAATCAAACTCATATTCAGTTACTGAGTTATTTACATGTCTTTCAAAATCTAAGAATTGGAATGATGTCAATCTTGATTGTAGCGGAATCCACTTTCTTATTAAATCTCCAATAAGTGAATCAATATCAAATTCATCACTAATAAATTGGTCTATTGGATTATTAGTATCAGTAGATGTAAACATGAATTTTTGAATAGATTTTAAGGATTGTCTTATTAAATTAAGTTTAACATTTAATTTATTTAAAATTAAATATTTTCCGAAAATAAAAAATAAACAAAAGAAAAATAATGTTAAAAGATATAACATTAACTTTTAACTAACACTTTCTTTATTATACTATTATCCTGTTTGTCTTTAATCAAAAAACTGCAAATTTTTACACTTTGACCAAAATTAAACTGCTGATTGTTGGTATAATGTTGCTCTTCATTATAGTATGAATCTAAACCATAACTTTCTACTTTTATAAAAGTAGAAGAACTATTTATAAAATCAGTAACTTTTATTAAATATTGTTGTTTTAATTCATTAGATAAAGTTTGATGATTATGTATTATTTCATATGTGATAATTCCTATATCTGATGAAAATAATTCCTCTAAATCTATATTGGAATTTAATGATTCTACTAAATCTTTATATCTAATTAGTATATTTTTAAGATATATATATATTTCATAATCACATTTATCATCAAAATTTTCAAATGAAAAAATATCTATAGGCCAATTACTAGAGACTATTTTAATAAATTTCTTAGTGATTTTATTTAATTGTCTATTTTTTTTATCCTTATATTCTATATCTTCTCTTAGTAAGCCTATTTGACCTTTTAAATTTGTTATTTCATTTTGAAAATGACTTGTACCATTGGACTTTTTAATTTTATGAGATTTACTTTTTTTAGGTGAAATTAAAAAATTATTTAATATTTTATACAATGATTTCATAATAAAGATCTAAACTGAAAATGCACCATGATCTAAATAATATACTTGATTCAATAATGTTTGTGAATGAAATGATATATGTTCAATTGATAAATCCTCTACATTCTCATTTATAATGATTTTACCTGAAAATCCATTTTCTGATATGGTCAATTTCCCTGGATCATCTAAATCTCTTTTTAATTTTACTTTAGGAATATTATTTGAATACGGACGTATCCCTTTCTTCAAACATAATTTATAAAAAGGATTTCCATTTGAATTTACTGAATTAATATTTTTATATCGCAATATTAAATCTTGAGTAATGGGGATCTCATCAGTTTCTGTATTTTCCTCGAAAAGAACTTTACCACCTTGATTAGTAGCATTAATTGGAGTATAATTAATAAATCGTGCATTATTTTCTGAAGATTTTTTCACAGTTACATTACAACCATTAAAGTTTGTACTATTAATGGATATATCTGAAATTGCAGCACCAATAATAGTTGTACTTTTAGGATCTTTTATATTATAATTTTTAATAAATGGATACCAACTCCCTGGTGAAAAGTGATTCATCTGTAATATTCTATCTGGAGATGATGGCATCATTTTTTTAATTATATCTGCAACAAAATCTAAACTTGTAATCTTTCCAGCTAGCAAAACAAATGAAGGCTTATATTTACTAATAGTTGTGCAATAATCAAATAATATTTTGAATATTTTATTATTTCTTATAATCTTTTCAAATTCTAATTTAGTTGGTAAAATTAAATTATTTGAAAATTCATTTGTAATATCCCAATTTAATTCTTCATTAAGTTCTTTATTTATTTGTCTTAAAGTAGTTTGTTCAATTTTAAAAATTTTTTCTTTTGATATTTTTCTTAATAAATCATATAAACTAGAAATTCCATCTACTTGTGGATCTAAACCATTTTCAAACCTGTTTAAACAAAAATAAACTATAGGTAAATAATAATTATTCATTACCTGGATTCGTATTTGCTTTGTTTTTATATTTCCTGATTGATTTATTAATATATCATATGCTCTAGATTCAGGATTTATTTCACAAGAATTAATAAGACTCATTATAATATGATTTTCTAATAAATCTTTAACTAAATCATCAGCTCCTATATTGCTTCCATCTCTAAATACTATTTTGCCATCTAGCAAATTATTATCTAAATAATTCTGCAAATTGTATTCTGAAACCATTACATCTGTTGTTCCTCCACCAATATCTATACTTGCAATCCTAAAATTTTCTTTGTCATCATTAAAGAATATTCCATTACCAAATGATTTTATATTTTGACCATATTTTTCTAATTGACTATGCATAAAAACAAGTTGACTTGAAGTCGCCTCATCTAAACCTAATTCTACATTAATTTTATTAATGTTCATATATTCACAAAATATCTTTACAGCCAAATTTGCTTCATGTAAAAGTTGATTCTCCATCAATTTAGTCCATCCCGTAGGATATGTTAAAACTAATCTTTTAATGACTCTCTTTCTTAATGTAGAATTAGATTCTCTATGTTCAGGACTATTTATATAAATAAAAGCTTGATTTATTATCTCAACCAAGAAAAAAGCAGTCATTGATTTCCTAGGATAATTAGGATTTTGCGGTGCCTCAATACCAATATTGCAATCCTGATGATTACCTTTTGGATTCATATATTTTAAAATTTTTCCCTTTATTTTATCGCTATAATCACCACGAGAAATATACCATGATTCATTTCTCTTTTGAGAATCCCAAATATATCGCTTAGGACCACTTAAACCAGTATTAGTATCATTTTCATTGTAAACAGAACTTAGATTAGTTGCCTCTGATCCTAAACTAACTATACTAATTTCAGAAAAAGTATGACTATATGGATTATAGTCAGGAAAAATTTTATCTCTAAATTCTAATCGAGAAGTAAAAATATCATCATTAAAATAATCTCCTTTTGATTGACTTTTTAATAAAGCGAAATAATCAATTAACTTTAAGGGAAAGACTGCATTATTAAAAGTAGTAGCTCTATCATTGTCTTCAAAAAATACACCTACAGTTCTACTATTACCCATATCTATATAGAGATTTACATCCATTTCCGATTGTGGTTTACTAAATTCAAATTCCCCCGCTATTGAACCATTGGAAAATCTTTTATCAGTTATTTTAATTATGTTATCATTATTAATATTTATCAATAATTGATCTAAATATAATAAATATTCTCTGACTGGATCCATTTCATTATTGCTATATTTTTTATAGAATACTTGATCAATATCTTTTTTTCTATTATGTAGTTTATCTAAGTATTCTCTATAATTATGATCCAATTGAGGATGGAAACAATTTGCATTATTAGAGGAAAATTTTGTTCCAAAATCTACTTGGTTTAATTGTCCATTTTTTGGCTCACCAACTTTTGTATCTATAGCTAAAATTGGTATTATTTTATCTGATTCTATTTTCCAATATATTCTTCCATAATCTCTTGGACTAGCGTCAAATACAATTGGAGTCCACTGATAAGCTATTAAGTCAATAATGTAATCACTCGTGGAGTTTTTTATTAAATCTCTGTTTATTGAATAATTTAGTGGGAATATTTGTATTCCACTATCACCAAACAATCTAATCATTATCCCTCCAATATTGTTATTTTATTTTTAATAGCATCTAAAATATTTTTTAGTTCTTTGCTAGCCTGAATATTTATTTCGACTTTATCACCAGCATATATTGCGGGCAAATTTGTTTCCCAATGATTAATGAAATTATTGTATTGATAATTATTTGAAATCTCCTCTGATAAGTTGACTTCTTTAATTATTGCATTAGCACCTAGATTTTGAAACCAATTAACAATTATAAACTTTATTGATTCATGTAAAACTTTTAATGAATTACGATCAAAATTTTGATAAATCATTTCATTAATATATAGATGTTCATTCAATATTTCATCCTTACTCATTAAATAAGTAAAAGTTACATCAATAAATTTTGATAAATTTGATCTACTTATATTTGGGAGATTTTTTTCAAAATCCTGCATTGAATCCATTAAATTACTTTTAAAAGATTTTAAAATCTGATATTTGTAGTTGTTAACTTTTTCTTTATAACTTAATGGAACAAAATCCGTGTCTTCAATAATCTCAAATTTACCAAATGAAGGGTAATTTGATTCAATCCTAAACATAAAATTAAATATATTGTTGACTAAATTTTGCTTAAACTCAGAAATAAATTCATTAGCTAAATCTATATTTTTTTGTTTCTGTTCAAGTTCATTTATTGGTTGGTAATGAATCCCCATTATATCTTCTAACATTTTATAACATTTTGAAATTAACTCTTGATTTAAATAATGTTCCTTTTCATTTGGTAATGTGATTAAAGTGCTGTCAATTATTTTTTTTAAATAATCCACACCTCCAGATTTTGATATTAATTCATCCCACATTTTAATATTATCTGTAATATACTTTCCTGCTAGAGGATGTTGTATGAAACTTTCTTTGAAGTTATTTAAATCAGTTTTATCAAATTTTATTTGTGAAGCATTAGGGTTTCTGATAAAGAATAAATTATTATAATCAATGTCATTACTTTTTAATAAATCTATACATTGTTTAAATTTACTTTCAAAATGCCTACCGAATCTAGTTTCCCAGCGTTTTTGAGCATCTTCTAGAGATAAGTTATCTTTTAAAACAATATCACTTTTTGTCATTACTGTAAATAATGTTTGATTTACTTTTTCTATTGAATGTTCTGCTTTATGCTCAATCCATTTAAAAATATGTTGTGGTAACTGAGTTGGCTCATCATTTTCTCCAGCGATACACACTAATAAATATGTTATATCTTTTTTATTAGTATAGGAAATAAATAGATGCCTTAGTTTACCATTTTTTAATATATCTGCTAAATATTGTCTATTTATTTTATTATCATTTAAATCTTTTTTATTTATTCTTTCAGTTGCACTTATATTAGGTTTAATACCAGGAAAATCAAGTGCATCCACTTTAGTTAAAATAGAAGATGGATTATTTACAAGTAATTGAATTTCCTTTGATAATAACTGTATATATGCTAAATCAAAAGAATCCTCACCATCATCATCTATTAAATAATAGTCACCATTAAAATTAATAGAGCAGGATTTTTTTTCTCTTGTTGTTTTATTCTCTGCCCAATCTTTAAAATAATCCATATCCAATGCATTTTTTACTAAACTTGAATGTATGTAGCATCTTTTATTAGATAATTTCATCCATCTATTGAATAATTCAATAAAATATTCGGTTATCGATTTATTCCCATACCAAAAAATAGAGGCAGCTTTCGCCATACTTTCAATTGATAATGGATTATTTCCAATCTTATTTAATACTTTTTTACCTATTTTTTTCAAATCAATTGAAAAATGGTCTGAAATATCTAAATAATATCTATATTCTTCTAAAAACTCATGCTGCAATTGATCTGAGATAATCTGAGTATCTTGACCATTAAAAATATTATTTAAATAATTATTCTTATCTTTCAAGAATTGGTCTTTAATTTGCTCTGTTTCTATTTCTATAAAAAAACCTAAATGAATACTATTTATTAAATCAAATAAAGACAATATTTCTATTTGCATATAATTAGGGATAAAAACATTATTATCATTTATTGTAAAGCGTGAAACTAATGCAGTTGCTTCAGATAATCTTTTTGGATTTAAATCTTTTATAAAATCCATAGTAGTATCATTATCATGTCCACCACTAACAAGTAATTCTTTTCCATTATCAGATAAAAGAGTAGAAACTAGATAGGATTTCCCAACTTGAGATTCTCCATATAGACCAATTGCAGTATTTCTACTTTTTGCTTTGTCTATTATTCTTTTATCTCTTTTAATATTTTCAAATAATGAATTAAACTCATTTATCTTTTCTTCATGATATGAATTAATCCAATTGCTAGATTTATTTAATAATTCATTAAATTCTGTCACTAAATTTCCTTTATTAATCTTTGCCTATTTCATTCGAAGGAACTTCTTCAATAATTATGTAATTTTTTATTATTTTTCCCTCTAAATTTTTTATATATTTATTACCCTTTTTATCTAGAAAAATTTCTCCAATTTTGGCATCTTTTTGATTTATATCACCCTCTTTAATAAGGCTTTCAGGAGTAGATTGTTTTTCAGGTAAAGTATTTTTTTTATTGTTAACATTAGATGATGATGGTACATCATTTTTAATATTATTATTAGCTTTTGGAGTACTTTTTTTAATTTTTGGAGTTTGGCTAATATTTTTTTTGGGGAGGAGCTTTGGATTGTTGTAGGACACAATACCTTGATTATCAACAACACATCCATCATTAAAAATAAATATTAATAAAATAATTAATAAAAACCCTAAAATCCATTTACCCCATTCTCCCCAAAAATCCTTTTCTTTATTTCCATTTAAATTTTTATTTGTTCCTTGTCCTATTCCAGGTTTGACTTTTTTTTGTTTATCATTATTATCATTCTCACTGTCTTCCCCTTCTATAGGATCTGAATTACTACCTGTCCAATCTATATTTTCGCTTCCATTATCATTGCCATTTTCATGGAATGTATCTGAATCACCTAGTTCAACTTTTTTTTGAGTTATTGGATAATCTTGTATTCCTTTTCCTTGTCCTGTTTTAAAACCTTTATCAAAAAATCCCCAATTGGCTATTGTATATTTATCACCAACTTTGAATACTTCACAATATTTTAGAGATTTTATCAATAAATTTAATATTAGAATCTGATCTTTATTATTTTTATCATCATGTTTTAATAAAATATTTTTATCATCTATTTTTTTTCTTATTTCTTTTAAAAAATTTTCTTTTTCTTCACCAGAAATAGAAATTGTTAATCCCATTAATGTTGTATACCAATCATAATCACCTATATTTCTTTTATTTGAATAGTGACCTGATTTGGATCTAGGTTCAGCTATCATCTCACCAAACCAATCTGATAGATTATTATAATATATTAAGATGGGGTGTTCTGCATCATCTCCAAGAAGTAGTGTAGCTAATTTGTCAGAACATACACTTGAAATATTTAATTTTTGATCATTCATTTATTTACTCATTATTAATAATAATATAAGGTTTCATCTTATTTAATTTTTTATTGCCAATTCCTTTTATCTTTATTATGTCATTATAATTATTGAACCTTCCAATTATTTTTCTATAATTAATAATCTTATCAGCTAAATTTGGTCTTTATACAAAAAAGTAGACTTTAAGTTAAGCAACATGTTGTAGTTCTCCATATTCAATAGGCGTTTTATAATCCAACGCTGAGTGTAATCTTTCTCGATTATAAAAAACCTCTATGTACTCAAAAATATCCAGTCTAGCCTCATCCCTTGTTTCATACCGTCTATGATAAGTTAACATCAAATGATTCTAATGTTGAAACCGTAAAAGAAGAATCTGTCGTCATAAAATTATCCGGCTCTATAACAACACCTGTTATTTCCAAATCTGCAAGACCATAATTCTCTATTGGGAGTACCATGTTAAACTCACCATCAATTGCAACACCACCAAATTCTAATAATTCGACTTGGGTTTCAATATTTGGGATACCATCCTGTGCAAAGTAGTATGCACCCATATCTGGCACGGTACCATCCGGGTCAAGTGGAGCATTAGGATTCCCTGCATCAATACAAGGTGAGGTAATCAATAAATTATAATTTTCATCTTCACTATCTACAAAATCTGGTATTTGATCAATATTGTTCTGGAATATAATATCATCAAATCCGACAATACCTGACTCTCCACCTGCAACATCCGAATAGGTTACAAATATCTCTGATCCACCCTGAAGGTGCATTTGTACTCCATCCGCTGCAAGATTACCCCAGAAAATACTGTTCTGTACAACTGGGTTTGTCTGATATGTACAAAGCAGACCTGATCCCAATACCGAGGCCGTATTATATACCGTAGTCGTATTGAAAATAATAGGTGTAGAGGATACATTTGATGCTTTACTGATATACATGCCACCACCGATGGTAACCGCATCATTAAGCGATATCACATCAAACTGAAATATTGGATTCTCAGCTAAAATAAACACACCACCCCCCCGATATGCACTATTTCTACGGACATCTGACCGCTCTACGGTTACTTGACCGCTACCCCACCATATTCCACCACCATCATTTCCGGCGGTATTATCATTTATTTCAGTAAAGGTCATATTTATAGTTCCATTTCCATAAATACCCGAGCCGTTTTGAGCCGTTTGATTTGAATTTACATCGGTACTATCTAGGGTGATTTCACCATTCATCCAAATCCCCCCTCCATGATCTCCTGAATTATTTTCAATAAATGTGGATAAGTTTGCATTAATTGAACCACTAATATAAACGCCACCTCCATGTTGAGAACTGGAATTACTTAATATATTTACTTTCTCAAATATTGCATCCCTGGTTAGATTCATTCCACCGCCATTTGCCCCCGAATTACTGGTTACCGTTGTACTATCAGCTTCTAAGGATCCATCTATAAATATTCCACCACCTGTACCACCTAAACCAATTATTAAATGATTACTCAAAATAAATCCCTTTCTTTGATTGATAATAATATTTTACAAATATCGTTGTTTTTCGTCGGATATAGACTAAATCTAAATATTAATTTAATGACATAACTTAATATTTTTATAACTAATTGTTACAGCATTTTTCAGAGGGTTAAAACTAGTCCAGAATTGAAAGTATAAAAGGAAGATAAATTTATGTATATAAATACAACTATATCTATTTACAGATTTACAGAAAAATCAAATAATCACATTATATCGCCAATAAATAGATACTTTTATAAGATTTTAACTATGAAATATATTATTTATCGTGTGATAAATAATTAAATTCAAAAAACTACTTGCATAAAAAAATTGATTAATAATTAAAATTTAATGTTAAACTAAATTCTATGTTAATAGCGTAACCTATATAATTATACATATATTACATAAATTAAAACTATTGGAAATGATGATAAATATTGATAAAATAAAAAAATATTTTTGGTCCGAAAATGGCAATAAAAAAAAATTATTAATTTTTTGTCATTTTTTTCAATATGTTGTCTGATAATATGGGACTAATTCAATTCATTTTAAAGAGATACATTTCATAGATTTTACTTCTATTCCAACTCAACATATAGAGACACGTTTAATGTTTTCATATTAGGTATTATCACATTTACTTTTGGGGTAAGTTTCGGTATCCCATTTGGTATCCCACTTTTTTACCAATATTTGATAATATTTGATAGTTTAAAGCAAAAAGAGGATTTTATAAATAATAGTCTAAAAACAAAAAAACCCTGTCTATTAACAATAAACAAGGTTTTTAGA
>Ga0114932_10004264_pt1 | contig 13513 bp, 9 predicted proteins | sample 2SBtaG_2_FD_87286 | JGI IMG/M metagenome (GOLD analysis project Ga0114932, IMG submission 87286) | Deep subsurface microbial communities from Kolumbo volcano to uncover new lineages of life (NeLLi) - 2SBTROV12_ACTIVE470 metaG | ecosystem: Environmental > Aquatic > Marine > Volcanic ...
GTAAAAAGTTCAATTCTTCAGGCCCAATCCAAATAGGATATTTATCGATACCTGTATCTACAATCGCTGATGGAGGAGTTGAAAGATCAATCTCAGTCAACCGTTCCAATCGACGCGATGATTCAAGAAGTTGTCTTGATTCTGAAGACCAAGCACGTAAAATACGAGCAACTACTTCAGAAATTGCATCAGATTTATTTTCAAAATCATTAAACATATTTTGCACAGGAACCCAAAGATCTGCATGTTGGTAGCTATCCCGTCTTTCTCTATCAAGCTGATAAAGACGGGACTCTAAATCTTCCGGTGAATCTCCAAGTAATGGACGAGGAACTATTCGAGGGTAATTTTTTAAGTGTTCAGAAATAACTTTAGGAGTAGCATCAAGGAAACAGATATATCCATTGGCACCAAGATTACGACGATTTTGTGGAGAAAGAAATGCTCCACCACCTGTAGAAATTACAACAAATTCGTTTTGTGTTGCCTCAACAATTACACGTTCTTCTACTTCTCTGAAAAATTGTTCACCTTTTGAAGTAATTATTTCTGCAGGGTTGGAGCCAGTTTCTTTTTCAATAAGAATATCTGTATCCAAGAAGGACCATCCAAGATTAGCAGCGATCATCTCACCAATAGTACTTTTACCAACGCCTGATAGTCCTATTAAAGAAATTTGCGGAATAGTGCCCATATATTTATCCTCGTGGCCCTACAGTTTTCTGGAAATTTTCAAAATTTTGAGTTAGTTCTTTAATGCTATCACCGCCGAATTTTTCCAAAACTGAATTGGCAAGAACGATCGCAACCATTGCCTCACCGACAACACCGCCTGCAGGTACAACACAAACATCAGAACGTTCATAGAATGATTCTGTCTCTCTCCCAGAAATCAAATCAGCAGTAGGCATTTTTTTAGGCACAGTTGAGATTGGCTTTAAGAAACCGCGAACAATTAAATCTTGTCCATTTGTAATGCCTGCCTCGAGTCCACCAGCACGATTTGACATGCGCTCCCATTTCCTTAATTCCCAAGCAGATTCAGGAAGTATCACATCCATCACTTCCGATCCTTTCCCAAAAGAATTATCAATACCTTCACCTATTTCAACTGCTTTGACAGCATTAATCGACATTACAGCTTGGGCAATTAATCCATCGAGTTTGAGATCCCAATGGACATGGCTACCTAAACCCATAGGTAGACCACTGGCACGTACTTCAAAAACACCGCCAAGTGTATCTAAGTCTGTTCGTGCGGCATCGATTTCTTGAATCATTGCCTGTTCAGAAGATTTATCAGCAACTCTGACAGGAGATTTTTCAACAATACTCCAATTAATAGATGTGCCTGTTTTAGCAGAAACATTACCAATTGAAAGAGTATGTGATCGTATTTCAATACCGAGAACACGAAGAAGAGTACGTGCAACAGCACCGACTGCAACTCGCGCAGCTGTTTCGCGTGCACTTGAGCGTTCAAGAATTGGACGAACATCATCAAAACCGTATTTTTGAGTTCCAACTAAATCTGCATGCCCAGGACGAAGTAACGTTGTTTTTTCTACTTCATCATCAACTGGTTCAATCGACATTCTAGTTTGCCAATTTGCGTTTTGGTGATCCTTATTAATCATGGTAAGTGCAATCGGTGATCCGATTGATAGTCCATGTCTAACTCCTGAAATAATTTCAGCTCTATCTTGCTCTATTTGCTGTCGTTTTCCACGCCCATAACCACCCTGTCTGCGTAATAAATCACTAGCGATTAATTCTTCGGAGATCTCTAAACCAGCAGGAATACCTTCGATAATAGCCGAAAGACCCTTACCATGGGATTCACCTGCTGTTAGCCAACGAAATTTCACCATGTATCTGTCCTCCATAGAATAGGTTATCTATATTCTGTCGATATAGGCTAATCAATGAGTGCGCCTCTATCAGGATTAATATTTAAATCCCTTTCGCCATCCTGAGTTTCCCATTCCAAAAGCATATCTTCTGGGCTTCCGTAATCCCAATCACTAAGTGCTGCAACTGAGCGATTAACGTGAGTGGTTAATAAATTTTGCTGTTTTGTTTCACCAGAAGCAGTTCTATATTCACTGCAAATATCAACTTGTACTGCATCAAATTTCACATGGGGAACTTCGTATAATAATCTTTCCACCATACGAACTGCAGCGCGTCGAGCGACTACATATTGATTCGATATCTCCTTACGAGTACCGTCAACTACTTGAACATCAGCATCAGCAAGCAAGGATACTCGGATATATTTGTGATTAGCTGCAACTAATGTTACTGAATGTAGTGCACGCCAATCACTAGGAGGTGTTCTTCTTGGAGGTCTACTATTACGCCATTCATCAAATGTCATATCCAACAATTGCAATAATGCTTGATAATCGCCAGCAGCAATTACGGAACGCCATTTTTTGGCAGCAAACATCGCTTGCACTACTGCAAAACCAACAATCGCAGTCATCAGTAAAATTATGATAAACGCAAGTCCAAGTCCCATTGTATGTTCCTGAGCCCTAAATTTAGTTATATTTCTATCGTATCAGCAATTAAGCTAGTTTTAGCAGAGAACTAATAATCAAGCTCTTTTTTAGCTGCACGAAACATTACTTCAAGAGGAGGATTCTTATCGGTCCACAATCGAAAAGCTGCTGCACCTTGAAAAATTAGCATAGCTAGACCACCAATACATTGTGCACCTGTTGATTCTGCCATTTTAAGTAATGGAGTCCGTTCAGGAGTATAAACAAGATCAAATACCACTTGTGAGCTATATAAAAGTTCTTGTGGAATTGGTGAAAGTAATTCATTCCCACCCTTGGACATCCCTAAAGAGGTAGCATTAATAATGATGTCAGCATTTTCAAAAAATGCACTATGATCACTAGTCACTAAGTCAGTGCTTAGTATCGAAACGTTAAAGTTACTGTCCGAAAATGATTCAAAATGCTTTGCTTTATTTTCTGTACGATTGATAACAGTAATGTCTTTAACTCCTGCATTTTTCATAGCAACAATGACAGCACGAGCTGCTCCACCAGCGCCAAAAAGAATGACAGTCTTATTTTTTAAATCTACATTGGCCAATTTAAAAGAATTCTGAATACCTTCAACATCTGTATTCGTACCGACAAGAGTTCCATTACGCGAAATGATGGTATTTATAGCACCTACTTGTTCGGCAATATCATCAATACTGTCGACAAAACTCATAGCATCTAGCTTATATGGAATTGTAATATTGGCACCAAGATATTCAGAAGAACGTAACAAAGCTACCTTTTGCTTTAATTCATCAGCATGTGTTTCCCAAGCTTCATAACGCGCATTTATACTCATATGATCAAAGGCTGCTTGTTGGAAAACAGGAGAAAGTGAATGAGTTACGGGATTACCAATTAACACAGCTATATCGCTAAGATTCATAAAATACTTCTTTGCATAAATTAGTATAATGCCCCACAGCTTGATTGCTTGAATTTATCCACGTTACGTAGGTGTCCGGAATAACTAGCACTAAACAAATGAGAACCATCACATTCTGGCGAAGCAACAAAGTATATATAATCAGTCTCAGCTGGTTTTATTACAGACTCTATCGCTGCGATACCAGGATTTGATATTGGTCCCGGAGGAAGTCCTAGATTTAAGTACGTATTATATGGAGAAACTACTTCTAAATCGTCGAAATCTAAATATGATTTCCACCAGCCATATTTTTCAACACTATCCGCATTAGAAATAGCAAATTGAACTGTAGGGTCGGCGCCAAGCAAAATATCTTGCTCTAAACGATTAATAAATACAGATGCGACGACAGGCATTTCTTCTATCAATACTACCTCGCGCTCTACAATTGAAGCTAAGGTGACAACTTCGTGCAACGTCATCCCATTTTCTCCAGCTAATATCATTAATTCGGGAGATACCTGTTCAGAAAATGCGTCTAACATAGACTTAATTGCTATTTCAGCAGTAGTACCTTCCCTGAAGGGATAACTTGCAGGAAGTAAATAGCCTAACAAAGATGATTCAGGGGGTTTGCTACTAAGTGCAATGTGTAACCAGTCTTGTGCTAAAGTATCTTGCCAATCTTGAATATCAACTACTTCAGCATCATGAAGTAGTTGACCTACTTCTATCAATCGCAAGCCTTCAGGGATTCTAACTAAATCAGATGTAACACCACCTTGTCTTAGAAAAAAAAGAACTTCTGCTGCTGGCATTTTCTTCTTAAATTGGTAACTACCAGCTTGTAATTGTGAACCAAAATTACCAAATGTCATTAGTATTCGAAAACGTGATTCATCATTTATCACTTCGGCATTCAACAAAATTTGTATAATTTCCTCTACATCAGATCCTTCTGGAATATTAATTTCAACGGTATCGATACTTTGACTTTGAAGTTGAGTTCTTGAAGAAAACTCGTCAATATTCGTGATAATGTTCTCTGGAGTTTCAGCAAGTGTATCAATAACCCAATATCCAATACCCAATAAAAAGACACTCAGTACGACACATGCAATTATCAGCTGATTACGAGCTATCATTAGCATTTTTTATCTCCCGTATCAATCTGAATATTGTCGATTCTTCTTTTCTGTAAAAATTGATCCAATATTAAAGTGGCAGCTAAATCATCATTCCGACGTTTATGTTTTTTGTTGATATTAGGTTCACGTGATAAAACTGCTTCGGTTGTTAAAGTTTCATCTTCATAATAAACAGCGATCCCTAAATCAACTTCTAATTTAGAACCTAATTTTCTTGCTACTTTAACAGAATATCCTTCATCACCACTTGGTAGCAAAGGTAACCCTACTACAATACCTTGAATATTTTCACGTAAAACTATGGCACGTATCGCAGGAAATGCAACATTAGCTGGTACAATTTCGAGCGGTACCACAATGTGCTCTTCAGCATCAGAAATTGCAAGCCCAACATGAACTGTTCCTGCATCTATTCCAAGCCAACGCATCCACAAACCTCTTTAAGGATTCTCAACTGAAGATAAGTCAGAATTATCATTTAATATACGATTGCATTCTGTCCTTAATAAATCTAATGCACTCTTCATTTGTGATAATTCTTTACCACCGGCCTGCGCAAATTCAGCACGCCCACCTCCAGAACCACCACAAATAGTTGCAACAAATCGAACTAAATCATCAGCTTTCAATCCATTAGCAATTGCAGTTTCAGAGGACGCAGTCATGAAAAATGGTTTGGATTCTATCTCAGTACAAACGCATACAAATACGTTATCCAACTGTGATCGAATTCGATCAACAATTAGTTTTAATGTATCTATGGATTCTGATTCTAAAAATTCTATAATTATTGAAGTGCCATCATCTTGATTAACTACTTTCACAATTTCATCTGCATGAATTTTAGCAATTGTTCCCAGGGTAGTTTCGGCACGCTTTCGTTCAGTATTTAGTTGATCTTCTAGTGAATTAATACGTTGAGGTAAGTCTTCTACAGGAACTTTAAATTTTTGAACAAGTAAATCTATAGTGTTCAACCGAGCAGCAACAAAAGTTTCAGCTTCTGGTCCTGTCACAGCCTCAATACGACGTAATCCTGCACCAATACTGGATTCTGAAATAATTTGCATACGTCCAATTTGACCAGTTGAATGAATATGTGTTCCTCCACAAAATTCACTGCTGAAACATCCAGCTTCAGCAGAATGACTATGTGGTGTAACACAATATTCAACTACTCTAACTTGATCTTGATATTTATCTTCAAAAAAAGCGACAGCACCTCGATCAACTGCTTCAGCATAGGGTAATACAAATGTTGAACCAACAATGTCATCACGAACTTTTTCATTTACTAAAGCTTGTATCGATTGCAAATTTTCGTAAGTAGGAGCTTCAGGATGCGTATAATCGAATCGAAGTCTATCAGGACCTACATAAGATCCTGCTTGTTTTACATGAATACCTAATTCTTTACGTAAAGCCGCATGAAGTAAATGAGTAGCAGTATGATTCCTCATAGCGCCTAACCGGAAATCACTATCAACTCTAGATTCTACTTCAACACCAACATCGATCTTTCCATCATTCATTTGACCAAAATGAATGATGGAATCTCCAAATTTTTGAGTATCTTCAACCAAGAATCTTCCAGTAGAAGTGATAATTTCACCACGATCACCTATTTGTCCTCCACCTTCAGGGTAGAAAGATGTAGATTCAAGGATAATTTCGGCATGATCACCAGCATTTAACTGCTGCACAATCATTTCATCACGCATTAAGAGAAGAACATGCGATTGATCGTTTATTTTTTCATACCCAGTAAATTGTGAAACTAACCCTAAGGAAGCATATCGAGATTGACGTTCACTTTCATTTTCAGAAAAACTTTCTTCACCTTTTGAACGTTCACGCTGCGCATCCATTTCATTTGTAAAGCCTATTTCATCAATTGAAAAATTGTTAAATCGAGCGACTTCACGAGTCAGCTCTGGAGGCAATCCGTGAGTGTCATATAGTACAAACATTTCTTTACCAGGAATTTCTTTTTGTTCGCTATGGCTTTCCATAACATCATTTAAAAGTTCCAAACCAGTGGAAAGAGTTTGCTGAAATCTAGATTCTTCAGCTATCACAACACGCAATAAAAATTCTCTTTGTTTTTCCAATTCAGGATTATTAGCAGCCGAAACAGAAATTGCAGAATTAACCACATCGCCTAAGAAAGGCTTAGATATTCCCATCTGATAACCAAAATATACAGCCCTCCGAATTAAACGTCTCAGAACATACCCACGACCTTCATTACTCGGCAATACACCATCAGCTGCTAAATAGGCAAATGCGCGGGCATGTTCAGTAATAACTCTCAAACCATTAGCATTTTGATCAGCTAATTCAGGTGTATATGCTATTTCTGTGACTTCTTCTGCTGATTTTAGGATAGAACGCAGCTCGTCAGTTTCATATGCACTACGCACACCTTGTAAAACTGCAGCTAACCTTTCTAATCCAGCTCCAGTATCAATATTAGCAGCAGGAAGATCTTCTCTCGTGCCATCTTCATGTTGATAATATGCCATAAATACAAGGTTCCAAATCTCTAAAAATCTACCCGTATCCATAGCTGGATGATCTTTGTCTGGATCATAATTTTCATCCGCAATAACTGGAGTACCAAAATCATAATGTAGTTCTGAACATGGACCACACGGACCGCTATCACCTGGTGGCCCCCAATAATTACCTTGCTCAGCGGTATATCTTAAGATTCTATCTTCCGAAATACCCTTCTTTTTCCACAAATCATAAGCTTCATCATCATCAATATAGACTGTGGCCCATAAGCGATCTTTATTAATACCCAGCACCTCGGTCAAAAATTCCCAGGCCCAATCTATAGACTCACTCTTAAAATAATCGCCAACTGAGAAGTTCCCTAACATTTCGAATAAAGTAAGATGATTTTCATCACCAACTTCCTCTACGTCTGTTGTGCGAAAGCACCTTTGAATTGAAGTCAAACGCGACGCAGGAGGAGTCTCTAAGCCCATAAAATATGGTTTAAATTGAACCATCCCTGCTGTAGTAAATAATAATGTTGGATCACCATGGGGAACCAAGGATGCAGAAGGAATAACCCGATGCTCTCGTGCTTCAAAAAAATTCAAAAAAGCTTTTCTTAACTCATCAACTTTCAATCGAGTACCCCAACTTTTGATAATCTTTATCAAATAAACATCAATTTTTTGCAGGTTTATCAGATATCTTGCACACCTAGTGTATCGCTAGGGTAGAATGCACTGGAAGAGGCAGTCAATTATAGGATATCCTTTTTTTGAATGTTAGTGAAAAATCGGGCTACATGGTATAGCAAGATATAGCCAACAATATAAGCTAAAAAAGAAGGATTGATATTGTGACTGAAAGAAATACTGATACTGCCAGAAATTGGGCTGCAATTGTGTTGGCGGCAGGCAGTGGAACGAGAATGTCATCACAATTGCCGAAAGTCCTTCATCAAGTATCAGGTGCACCTATTATTAGCCATGTATTAGATTCACTAAATCAAGTGAATATTAATAAAGTCATCTTAGTAACCAATCCAGAAAATAATAATGCCCTTAGTCAAATTGATCCTGAAATATCTTGTGTAATACAAAACACGCCACTTGGAACAGGAAATGCAGTTTCTGTAGCCTCCGAAACTGCTAGTAGTTTCGAAAATACAATAATAATTAATGGAGACCTTCCTCTTATTACTAGAAAAACTATTCAAAATTTAATTGCTAAACACTTAGAATCTAATAGCACTCTCACACTCGTAAGTGCCGTAGTTGATAATCCACAAGGATATGGGCGAATAAAAAAGAAAAATGACATAGTTACTGAAATTGTAGAACAAAAAGAACTATCCAAAGAAAACAAAAAATTAACTGATATTAATGTGGGAATCTATGCAGTAAAAACGCAATGGTTAAGCAAGGCTTTATTACTTTTAGAACCGCATGATAATGAAGAATACTTTATTACAGATATCGTTAATCTAGCTACACAACAAAAAATATCCATAAATACATATGAGTTAAAAAAATCGAATGAAGCACAACAGGTAAATAATCGTGTAGAACTAGCGTTGGCTGAAAATATCATGCAAAACAGAATACGCGAACAAATTATGCTATGCGGGACGACTATTATTGATCCCGCTTCAACTTTCATCGACAAAAATGTACTCGTAGGACAAGACACTATTTTGGAACCAGGAGTTCATCTAACTGGAACGACAAAAATTGGATCTGGGTGTCGAATTGGGCCTAATGCTCACATAGATAATAGCGAAATAGGTAATAATGTTAAGATAACTACATCAACAATCGAAAAGTCTGTTATCGGAAATAATGTATCCATCGGTCCTTATTGCCATCTTCGAGAAGGAAGTACAATATCTGACGAAGTTTCTCTAGGAAATTATGTTGAAATAAAACAATCGACCATTGGTAAGAATACAAAGATTGGACATTTTACATATATCGGTGATTCAATTATAGGTGAACAAGTAAATATAGGTGCAGGAACTATTACTGCTAACTATGATGGAGATGAAAAACATCAAACAGTAATAGGAGACGGATCATTTATTGGAGTAAATTCTGTCTTAATCGCACCTGTAAATGTTGGAGCAAAATCTAGAACTGGAGCTGGGACCGTAGTCACTAAAGATGTCCCACCCGATTCTTTAGTAGTTGGAATACCTGGTCGAATACGTCCAGGGAAGGGAGAATAACTGGCATCAATAAGTTTTATTGATGCTCGATAACTTTTGGATAATAGTTTAGCCATAGTCGTTGTTTCATTAATTCTTTTTATAACGACAATTCTTCTCATTATTATATCTGCTGCTGAAGCAGGGATATCTGGATTGTCACGAGGTAGGATACGTCCGGACAGACTAGATGGATTGAGTGAGCTTCTACTCGATTACGTTCGACAAAGACAAAGAATCCTTCGATATCTAAGTATAGCGATAACTGCAGAGGTAGTAATTTTCACTGCCACATTTTATTACATTGCTTCTGTCAATTACGCGGTCAATTTACAAACCATTTTAATAAGTTCAGTATGTGCGTTCATTTTTGTAACATTTATACGACAAACTACTCGATCAATTGTTTCTATAGATCCTGAAAAATGGGGAGGAAGACTCACGCTACCTATACAAATTCTTCAGAATGCTTTTAATCCTGTCGTATGGTTAGTGAATATTCCGATAAGCATTATTCTACGTCTGTTAGGCAGTAATGATGAGATTCGTGAAGCAAATCCAGCAGAAGAATTAATTGGTCTGATCGAAATCACTGACGATATAGAAGAACCTATAATGATTGAACAACGGCGAATGATGCGTGGAATAATTGAGATGAGCGATCAAACTGTTCGAGAATTAATGACACCTAGAACTGATCTTATAGGAATATCAAATGATGCATCGATTGGTGATGTCATGAAGGTTATTGGAGAGTCTGGGTATAGCCGAATACCTCTATATGAAGAATCAGTCGATTCAATATTGGGAGTAATTTATGCAAAAGATTTACTCGCGTACTTAAGAAGTGGTGATATGACTCCACGATTAGCTGATATTTGTCGACCACCGTATTTTGTCCCTGAAACGAAGCGTGCAGATGAATTACTTGCTGACTTTAGAAGAGATCAAGTTCATTTAGCTATAGCAATCGATGAATATGGAGGGACTTCAGGGGTAGTTTCTGTAGAAGATCTATTGGAAGAGATTGTAGGAGAAATTACCGATGAATATGATACTGAAGAACTAGAAGTCGAGCCCATTGGTGAAGGAGAATTCTTAGTAGACGCGCGAATGACAATAGATGAATTAGAAGAGTTGTTTCATGTTAATATCACATCAGAAGATTTTGACACAGTAGGAGGTTTAATCTTTACTTTATTAGGAAGATTGGCTTCACCTGGAGATTCAGCTTCGACAAGAAACGAAGATGGTGAAATTGATCCCCAAGGGTTAAGTCTTCGTGTAATGTCAGTTATTGGAAGAAGAATTAAAAAAGTACATATCACAAAAACAAAAATAGAAGTTGAGCCGATCAATGCAAAATAAACGACTAGTAATAGTTGAATCACCTGCCAAAGCTCGAACTATATCTCAGTTTCTAGGAGCAGAATATCTTGTTGAATCTTCAATTGGCCATATCAGAGATCTACCATCTTCTGCTGCACAAATACCTAAAAAATATAAAAAGGAGAGCTGGGCTCGCCTAGGAGTAAATATAGGAAAAGACTTTCAACCGTTGTATGTAGTCCCTCCTGATAAGAAAAAAACTGTCACCAGCCTTAAAAATATCTTAAAAGAAGTAGACGAAGTATACCTTGCAACTGATGAAGATCGCGAAGGTGAAGCTATCGCATGGCACCTTTTACAAGAACTCAAACCAAAAGTTCCAGTTCACCGCATGGTATTTCATGAAATTACTAGCGAAGCTATTCAAGCAGCTTTAGATAACACCCGATCAATAGATGAAAATCTCGTTGAAGCGCAAGAAACAAGGCGCATCTTAGATCGACTAGTAGGATATGAAATTTCCCCTGTTCTATGGAAAAAAGTAAAACCACGCCTATCTGCAGGTCGCGTACAATCTGTTGTCGTAAGACTAATAGTAGAACAAGAACGAAAGCGTATGAACTTCGTTCGATCGAACTATTGGGGCGTAGAGACTAGTGTTAGTACTACATCAGCAAAATCAGATCTTTTCTCAGCAAAACTAATTGAAATCAATAATCTCAAAATAGCCACTGGTAGAGATTTTAATTCTATGAATGGCGAACTTAATGACAAAAATACAGTCGTATTAGTCAATGAAGATATTGCCACCAATATTGCATCTGAACTTACTTCAGCTTCGCTGAAGGTAAGTGATTTACGTGAACGACCTTTTACACAAAGTCCACCCGCACCATTTATAACTTCAACATTACAACAAGAGGCTGGTAGGAAATTACGTTATAGCACGCAAAGAACTATGCAAGTAGCACAACGATTATATGAAAATGGATACATCACATATATGCGTACTGATTCAACTAATCTTTCAGAACAGGCAATTAATGCTGCTCGTACACAAATTAAACAAATGTACGGTAACGAATATCTTCCAGCATCAGCACGACGTCATAAAATATCAGCAAAAGCTGCTCAGGAGGCACACGAAGCTATCCGACCTAGTGGTGAAATTTTTAGGACACCCGAAAATATAAAAAATAATCTAGATCAAGACGCCTACCAACTCTATGAATTGATTTGGAAGCGAACAATAGCTTCACAAATGCAAAATGCAAATGGGATGCGTACACAAGTAAGGTTAAATTATACAAGTCCAAAATACGGCGAACTAAGTTTTCAATCATCAGGGAAAGTTATCCTTTTCCCTGGCTTCCTCAGGGCATATGTTGAAGGCAGTGACGATCCAGAAGCTGCATTAGACGATCAAGAACGAATTTTACCTACATTACAACTTGAACAGGAATTACCTGTAGATGCTTCTAGTCCAACTTCACATGAAACACAGGCACCGAACAGATGGACTGAGGCTAGTTTAGTGCGAGAACTTGAAGAACGAGGGATAGGTAGACCATCAACATACGCATCCATTATTCAAACTATCCAAGATCGCGGATATGTATGGAAAAAAGGATCGACATTGATCCCAACATTTATGGCTTTTGCTACGACAAGATTACTTGAAGGCCATTTCCCTGAACTAATCGATTATGAATTTACTGCACGCATGGAAACGCACCTTGATGCTATTGCACAAGGAGACAAAGAGGGAAGACCTTGGTTGCATAACTTTTATTTTGGTGACGATGATATTGATAATACTGAACCGCGCCTTCAAAAAGGTCTCCACGAAACAATTAGCATGGGATGGGAGGATATTGACGCACGCTCAATCTGTTCTGTACCAATTGGAACAAACGGAGATGGAGAGCCGATTGTTGTACGTGTAGGAAGATTTGGAACTCAAATACAAGAAGGAGAAAATCCAAAACGTGCCGACTTACCATTAGAGATCCCTGCAGACGAAATCACCATCGATGTCGCAAATAAATTATTAAGTGAAGCAAAATTAGCAGACCTACCTTTAGGTGATCATCCAAATGGAACCCCTATATATCTAAAAACAGGGAGGTATGGACCTTACGTTCAATTAGGAGAAGATCCTGAAAGAGATGAAAAGGGAAAAATAAAAAAAGACGCTATCATGCCAAAAAGATCAAGTCTCTGGGACGGACTAGAGATGCGCACTATAACTCTGGAAGATGCACTGGAATTACTTTCATACCCCCGGTTGATAGGAATCCACCCTCTCAATGAAACTGAAATTACTGTACAAGATGGCCCGAATGGCCCTTATCTAAAGTGTGGTGATGAAAATCGAAGCCTTAACGATATAGAGCATATGAAGAACATTAATTTAGATGAGGCTGTTGCATTATTAGCTGAGCCTAGAAGACGTAGAGGGCAAAGAACATCTAAACAAATCATTGCAGAACTAGGAAAACATCCAAATGGAGAAGGCACTATTCAAATTCGCAATGGTAGATTTGGTCCTTATGTGACCGACGGTACTGTGAATGCATCTATACCGAATACAAGAGATCCTCAAAAAATTGAACTGGAGGATGCAATAAATCTGCTAGCTGCGCGTGAGGAACGATTACGATCCGAAGGGAAAGATCCGCGCTCAACTAGAACAAAGAGAAAAAAATAAATTTAAGACATAAATGTTTGAGCTTGCCTTAAAGTGCCGAAATCCTCTAGCCTTAAAAGAAGAATAAGGCGAAACGATGGCACCGCAATCTTCTGAATTAACTTTACAAATACCGATAGAAGCAGAACAAGCTCTTGATCATTATCTTAATCACCTAAAAAACATACGAAGACGATCAAGTTATAC
>Ga0114932_10004266_pt1 | contig 13507 bp, 10 predicted proteins | sample 2SBtaG_2_FD_87286 | JGI IMG/M metagenome (GOLD analysis project Ga0114932, IMG submission 87286) | Deep subsurface microbial communities from Kolumbo volcano to uncover new lineages of life (NeLLi) - 2SBTROV12_ACTIVE470 metaG | ecosystem: Environmental > Aquatic > Marine > Volcanic ...
CCGCTGGCACGCTCGTTGGCCTGTCGGACAAGGCCGGGTTCAGCCGCGAAGACGGGTCTGTGCCCCGCTCGACTGAGGCCTTCACCGCCGACGCGCTGGCCACCACGGCGGGTGCGGTCCTCGGAACCAGCTCGACGACTTCGTACATTGAGTCCGCGGCGGGGGTCGACGAGGGGGGACGGACCGGCATCACGGCGCTGGTTGTGGCTGCATTGTTCGCCATGTCGATCTTCTTTTGGCCGTTGGCGAGCGCTGTACCGGGCTGTGCGACAGCGCCAGCGCTGATCCTGGTGGGCGCGTCGATGCAGGGGGCGCTTCGCCGCGTCGATTGGCAGGACCCGCTGGTGGCGCTGCCCGCATTTCTGACGGTGATTGGAATGCCGTTCACCTTTAGCATCGCATCTGGCATTTGCTTCGGAATCATCAGCTACACCCTGGTGAATCTCGGTGCAGGTCGGCGAGACCGGGTCTCGTTGCCCTTGGGCTTGCTCACCGTGGTGCTGGTCGCCCGCTACGCGTGGCTAAGCGGCGGCTGAGAGGATCTTTTTCGATGTTTCTTTTTCCGGTTCCGAGACATGATGGGTCCAAGAGGCGTACCCACTCTTTGTTTGGAGCTTTGAACATGCGCAGCAAGTCCCTTTTCTTTGTCGTTTCGGCCATCTCCCTAACCATCGGCGTTGGCTGTGAGCCCGCTCCTGTCGAGAGTGACGTTCCCGACAGCTACCGCAGCGTCCTGCCCGACGACAGAGTCAAGGTGCAGCTGGACACCGACTACTCGGGCTCCCGCGATCTGGGGCAGCTCGCCGATGCCTACGTGCAGACCGCGCAGATCACCAACGACGTCAACGGCTTCATTGGCGGCGTGCTCGATCACGTGGACAACGCGACCGACTACCCACCCACCTGGACGTCAACAGAAGAAGCCACTGCGGTCTGGGGGCCCTACGGCGACGACACCGACCCCTCCGAAGTCGCTCTGATGGTGGGCTACGACGAAGCCACCGACATCTATACCTGGGTCATCGCCCTGCGCGAACGCGGCAGCATTGAGTGGGACGACTTCGAGCCCTTCGTCGTCGGCCAGGTCGAAGAGAACGCAACCGAAGAGGACAGCAACGGTTGGTTCTACCTGGACTTTGACGTGGTGGCTGCTCACGGAATGGGCGATGGCGCCCAAGGACGCTTTGTCACCGAGTACGACGTCAACCCCGACGGCAGCGCCGAGGCGGCAGCAGGCTTCGAGGACTTCGTGCCACAGGGTGAAGATCAGGCCATCAATGCCTTCTACAAGTACAGCAACGCAGCCGACGGGTCGGGGGCGATGGACCTCGTCTACGAGGGAGATGTGGACGGCGACCCCACAAGCGCCAAGGAAACCCATGCGGTCCGCACGCGCTGGATGGCCGATGGCTCTGGCCGCGGTGACGCCGGCGTCGGTGGTGGCGATCTCGGCGACTTTGTCGGGTGGCAGTCCGAGTGCTGGGGTGCAGGTCCCGATTTCGGGAGGACTTTCTATGCCAACAACTGGGACATGGAGTCCATCGAGGGCGATCGAGAAGCATGCGTCTTCACAGACGAGGACTTCAGCGACGACGCGGACGTCCCCGAGTAGCTTGGCGGGGCTCAAGTCCTGAGATGTCAATCCGATCGACGGTTGTGTGGCCTTGTGGACACCATGACGGTGTTACAGGGCCGCGCCCTTTGATCCGGAGACGCATATGAATCGCGCGATGTTGGCTCTCACCGGTCTTGTATTTGCCTCTGCGGCGACTGCAGGACCGCTCGAGGTTTACACCGAGTCCGACAACGTCACCCCGATTTACCTGCTCGAGGCAGTCGATGGAACGTTCTATGAGAACGGCCTGGGCGCGCCGACAGTGGCGTACGACGCAGTGGCGTCCGAGTACGTCATGTACTTCGAGACCAAGTTGCCCGACAGCTACATCGCCGGCCTGTCCGGAGACTACAGCACCTGCCTGAATAGCGCCGGGACCAAGACGATTGTCTGGGCTATCGGGCGCGCGACCTCTACGGACGGACTCACGTGGACCGTCGACGGCTCGGATCCGGTCTTGCTGCCGCAGCCCGGCACGGACAACGCCTGCCGGATCTCGCACCCTGTGGTCGTCAACGACGGCGGCAGTTGGCACATGTGGTTCAAGTCCAACGATGCCGCGGGTCAGACCGGCGTTGGCTACGCCTCGTCGAGCGATGGTGTCGCCTGGACTGCGGCGTCCACGACCGTCATCAACATCACGGATTTTGGATTTCCTGCAGTCAGCAAGGTCGGCAACACCTGGTACATGCTGCTTGCCCAGGTCCCCGAGCTGTACTTGGCCAAGTCCACCAGCCCGGATTCTGGCTGGGTTCTGAACAGTGCACCCGTCTTCCAGCCCGACCCGCTGTACGGCGCATGGATGGAGGACCGCATCTACAACCCGTCCATGGTCTGCGAAGATCCTGGCGCGGCGTACCCGCTGACCCTGTACTTTGGCGGCAAGGATTGCGAGGTCGGAGACGGCGCGTGCAATCCGCCAATCACGTCCGGCTTTGGTCGCGCATGGTCTTCGGATGGCGAGACGTGGTGGCTTGATGCGTCAGCCAATCCGGCCTTCGAGTGGCCCTTCCCTGCCGAGATCTGGCGCCAATGGGAGACCATGCGTGTCGGCTCCGAGTACCTCGTCTGGTACGTCGAGCGGGATGGCAACCAAAAGAACCGCATCGGCTTCGCGGCGACCACGCTGACCTGGAGCGCCTCGGACATCTCTGATCGAGTGTGTGAGGCACCTCCCGAGACGGACACCGACACCGATACGGACACCGATACCGATACGGACACCGACACCGATACCGACTCGGACACCGATGCCGATACCGACACGGACACCGATGCCGATACGGACACCGACACAGATGCCGACGCCGATACGGACACCGATACCGGGCCGATTGACACGGGCGGCGGTGGCAACTGCAACTGCAGCTCTGGCGGCTCACCGGGCCTTCTGTTCGGGTTGATTCCGGTGCTGTTGCTCGTTCGTCGCCGTCGGAACTAGCGCCGAGGGCTTTAGTCCTTCGCCTTGCGGATGCGCCGGGCGCGCGCGATCATCACGTTGTCGGGGTCCAGCTCGATCTTCGGCTTCTTTGCCGTATCCAACTGAACTTCGAATGAGCCTTCTCCGTCGACGACGTCCACCCAGATGGTGGTCTCGGACTTTGTCGACTTGTCCGTGATGCGCACGGGGACTTCGACGGTGCCAAAGGGCACATCGCACAACACCTTGCCGGTGAGCATCGGCTTGGCGGCTTCGAGGTCGGCTTGCCAGCGCACCTCGAGCTCCGGAATGAAGCCTCCGTACACCCAGAAGTCGAAGAAGTTGCTGAGGTCGAGCTCGGTGTTCGCCTCGAATGCGTCTTGCAGTTGTTCTGTGGTGACGTACTGCTGGTAGTGCTCACGGGCGAAGGTATCCATGGCCCCAAAGAACGCGGTGTCGCCCATGCGTGAGCGCAGCATCTGGAAGAAGATAAAGGACCCATAGTCCTCGACAATGCGCGTCTCGAAGTAGGACTCGGACGCGTGAGTGAGAGAGGCCCGAATGGCGTTGCCCTTGAGCACCACCTCCCACCGGTATTGGCCCTTCTTCATCGCGTCTTCGCTGTACATGCGGTCTTCTTCGCTCATGGCCGCTTGCGTGTAGCGGTAGGCGTAGCCGCGCGACATGGTGCCGGAAATCCAAGCGTCTCGGTCCGACGCTGGGCGCAGCACATGGCCCCAATACTGCTGGCCAACAGCAGTCGCGAAGCTCAGCTGTCCAATGTTGCGTACACGAGCCTGTGAGGCGAGGGTGGCCCCGGGTTCGACCCCGAGTCCTTTGAGCGCCAAGATTCCGTGGGCATTTCGCGTCAGGGTTGGAGGAACCTCGACAACTTCCATTTCCTTGACCGGAAAGCCGGGCATGTATTTGCGATAGAACACGACCACGCGGCGAATTTCGGGTCCGAACTGGTCGGCCGATTGCTTGTTGGCTGCCGAGAACAGGTGAATGCGCACCGCAGGCAGGTCTTGGTACGGCTCCTCGTACTTGGTGGTCCACTTGCCAAATCCGACCCAAGGGTCGAGGGCGGTGCCACCACGGTGGGCGACGTTGACGACGTGGATGCCGAAGCCGCCAAAGCCCGACATGACGGTGTCTCCGGCCAGTGCTCCGGTCATGCCGAGGGCGTGGGGCCAAGACAGTGTCGTGTCGAAGGGCCAGCCGTTGCCAGGCATGCTCGGAATGGGCTCGGGCAGGTAGGGATGCATGCCGGTGGACTCGCCGATGACCGTCATGTTGTCGCTGCCGTCATAGCGGCGGGCGATGCGATCCCAGTAGGCTTCGGCGGTGACCTTGAGCTGGATGGACTCGCCGGTCGCGAGGCCTCGCGGAAGAGCCAGCTCCACTTCTTCGTGCTCATAATCGGGCTTGCGGATCAGCAGGCTGCGCCCATCGAGGGTGGTGACGTCCACGATGACGGGAATACCGTAGCGCTCGATGCCACGAGGCACGCGCATGCGGAAGACCTCGGCGCCCCCCTGTGCCGTCATGGTCAGGGTGGTCTCGATCTTCGCCCGCAGCAGCATCGCGTCCTTTTTGTACGGGAACACATTGATGGTGGTGCGGGCTTGGTCGTGGGTGAATCGCGTCGGCGGTGCTGGCGGTGAGCCTGGGACATCGGGGTCGAGTGGCGGGAACGAGTCTGCGCTGATGGGCGCTCGGGCCAGCAGAGGCCTTCCTGCACCGTCACGGCCGTATTCGATGATGGTCTCGAGCTTGGACCTGCGGCGGGTGTCGAACTCGCCCGTGTCGTCGCGCGTGAGAGTCATCCACTCGCTGAACTCTTTGACCTCTCGGATGAAGCCATCGTCATCGGCAGCCGGCTCTCCATTCAGGGGGTCGTTTTCGTTGACTGAGCCATCCCGCAACGTGCGTACGACGCGAGCTGGGAAGCGTTGCTCGGTGTGGATGTCGGCAATGAAGTGGGCGTAGCGCCGATCGGTGTCGTACAGGTCGCGGCGGGTGCGGGCGAGGGCCAGGCGTTCGGGCACGTCGAGCTCGGCGAACTCGTACAGCTCCATGCGACGGTTGAACATCTGTACGGCCGTGACGAGTGCGCGGGCGGCGGGGATCCTCTCGGCTTGCACCAGGATGTCGTCAAACAGTTCGACATCGGCTTCGGCCAGCTCGGTGATGATGCTGAGACTCTTGGAGTTGTCGAAGACCGATGTGGTCACGGTCGGACCGGCAAGAATCAATGCGCGATCGGCTGCCACAGCGTATTTGCCGCCTTTGGCGACAGCAGCCATGGACTCGCGACTCATGTCCCCGTCCAGGACCATTCGATTGGCGAATCGCTGGGCGTCACCGCGGTCGGGGAAGCTTGTCTCGACCGTGCCTTCGCCAGCGGTCCAGGCAAAGCCCGCCAAGCGCTTGCCCCCTCGGTGCTCGGCATCGATGAAGTTCTTCTTGCCCTCGCGCTTGTCCCAGTAGGGCTCGTCCCAGCCCGACCAGATCGGGGTGATGTAGCCGTTGTTCATCGTCAGCTTGACCGGGCCGTCTTCAATGACGAGTGGCTGGTAGAGCCACACGGGCAGGTCGTCCTGGATGTGCAGCTGCTGAACCGAGGTCAGATAGGACAGCACATCGGCGGGCTCGACGCGCGGTGGCAGGACGGCCGCGTCCACCTCGGCCTCAGCGGTCGCGGGCGCTTGCGCTTCGATCGGTGCTGGTGGCGAAGGGACGGTGTCATCTTGGGCGAGGCCGAGGGACAAGCTCAGCAGCAGGGCGATCATCAAGGCTCCACTGATTGCACGATGCGTTCAGCCGTGTACCCGATGCCACGCGCCACTGCCGAGTGAAGTTCCTGTCCAACAGCAAGCTGTGCGGCGATGGCCGAGGCCAAGGTGCAGCCAGTTCCTCGCGGCGATGGGCCTGGAATACGGTCTCGCGAGAATACCTGGTCGCCATGCCCTGGTCGGCGCAGCACGTCGACGACGGTGGTTCCCATGACGTCGCCGCCCGTCACCAGCACAGCGGAGTTGTCGAGCATGTTGCCCAGGCGTGCCAGCTCCTGTTGGTTGGGGGTCCACAGCGCGGTGAGTCCAGTGAGCAATGCGAGCTTGTCAATGCCGCCAGGGTCGAGCAGTGCAGTGCCCGAGGTGCTGGCCAAGACCGGATCGATGATGACCGGGGGCACGTGAGTCGCGGACTTCATAAGCTGGGCCACGACGTCGACATGCGCACCGGTGGCCAACATGCCGACCTTGATCGCCCGCGGCTCAAAAGCCAGGGCGGCGAGGAGCTGGGCGCGGAAGTTCTCGATGGGTACCGGATGGATGTGGGTGACGCCGCCCGGGCCCTGTGCTGTGACCGCAGTGACCACGGGCAGAATCCGTGCGCCCTGGTCCTCGATGGCGCGTTGATCGGCGGTGAGCCCGGCTCCTCCACTGCTGTCGGACCCGGCGATGGCCAGCACAGCAGGACGGTCAGCCATGGTGATCGACGCCAGCCTCGCGGCGGATGACCACGATACGGCCGATCAGCCCTTCAGGCACCGATGTCGGAGGAGCGGCCAGCTCGATTCGCTGACCAACGCCCTGAACCAGCCGCACGCCAGCATCGGTGCGCACAAAACCCTTGGCGCGAATGGCCGCTTCGGCGGCCACGCGACTCAGGACATCGGCTTCGCTCACGCCGCTGTCGAACAGCAACTCGTGGGTGTTGAAGCGCTCGTGGGTGTGCGCGTGGGGCTCGGCCTCCGGGTCACGCCGCTGCTCTCTCGAGCCCTCGGGGTCAGGTGGAAAGAGCAATGCGGGAGAGACCTTGGAGTGCACTGCATCGATGATTGGCTGGCCTCCGGTGAAGCCATCGATCTGTTCGCGGGCGGCGGCAATGCCGGCGGAGTCCAGCAAGTCGCACTTGTTGAGAAGGACCAGATCGGCCGCTTCGAGTTGCTCGGTGAATGTATCGTCGATGCCTTGGGCTCGCACGAGTCGGTCGCCGTCAACCAGCACCACCACCACCTCTTCGCTGACGAGGTCGTCGATGGGGGGGCGCCAGAAGGACAGCAGCACCTCGCCGGGAAGGGCCACGCCGCTGCACTCGAGCACGAGCCTGTCGGGCTTGGCGGAGGTGAGGATGGTCTCCAGGGTCTCGCCAAGCGCGTCGGAGAGTCGACAGCAGACACAGCCGCCATCGAGCTCGACATAGCCCTCCTCGCCAGCGTCGAGCAGGGCACGGTCGATGCCGGTGTCGCCGAACTCGTTGCTGATGATGGCCAAGCGCACGCCTTCGCGTTGTGCTTCGGCCAGCAAGTGTTGGACCAGGGTCGTTTTCCCGGATCCCAAGTAGCCGGCGATGATGAGGGCGGGGACAGCCATGACGCCCCTCTAACCTCAGCCTTCCTCGACGGCTCCGAGGGCCCATCGAAGGCCGATGCCAGCTGTCCAGCCATTGGCGTTGTACGTGCCATTTCCGACGATCACGCCCGCGGGAGGACCCAGCGTCGGGTCGTTCTCGGTGTTCAGCGCGTTGATCTGCTGGATCGCCGAGTTGCGCACACGCGTCTCTGGAAAGAAGAGCATGTTCGCTGCGATGTCGATCATCATGTGGTCGCCGGGCTTGACTGTGCCCCCCAGGCCAACCTGCACCTTGTTCATGTCGATGGTGCCGACGGCGAGATTGCGCTTGGCGACCGCGGCCGGCTCGTAGAAGCCCCCTCCGCGAATCTCGGCGATGTCTCCAATCTGGCCCTCGATTCCGAGTGCAAAGGTGGTGGCGCTCTGGAAGGAAGCGGGCAGCGCGATGGTGGGGGGAAGGGTGGTCTGCTCCAGCCCCGGCAGTGTGGTCTCGATGCTGACGTCGATGTCCTCGATGAGGATTTCATCGACGCTCTTCCAGTTGACGAAGTGGGCTGCCAGCTCGATCTCGAGTCCTTCGATCGGCCGGACGGCGAATCCGAAGCGCGCCTCGAGGGGCAGGGCCAAGTTCAGGGCCACATCCTCGTCGGACCAGATGGCCTCGGTGCTGCCCTCGGGGGGAGTCAACACGTTCTCGTAGGCACCGCCTACCGCGTCGAACTCCAAGCGGCCGCGGGCCTTGTAGCCAGCGGGTGGCTGCACCGAGATGCCGATGGCCAGCTGTTCGATCGGCTCGACAATCACGCCGAGGTTGAATGACGGCGTGAACAGGTCGCTCACACGCACATCGACGGCGATGTCGTTGGCGGGGTCGTTCTGTGCCTCGGTGGACTCGATGAGGGCGATGTTGGCCTTGAGGCGCTGGCCGACCGTCAAAAAGCCCCACTGCAGCCCGGCGCCGACCTTGATCTGCTTGATGGGCTGCCAAGCAAAGCTTGGACCGATGTTGCCCTGCAGAATCAGCGTGTCGATGACGGTGTAGCGCTGCGCTCCGACGGCGTCGTACTCACTGCTCGGCGCGTAGGGCGTGTACAGACCAAATGCGAAGGCCATGTTGTCGCCGATGGGGGTCGCGAAGCCGAACTCTGGCACGTTGAATGGCGCGGACTGATTCTCGACGACCGGGTGCTCGGTGCCGTCGTCGTCGATGCGCTGGAACTGTACGTTCTGCTGGACAAAGCTCATGCCGAGGTCGAACTCAGCCCGGTCGAGATTCATGAGGCCAGCGGGGTTGTAGCGCTGGGCGAATCGAGTGTCTGCAGTGGCCACCCAGGCGCCGCCACGGGTGGACGCGATGACGCCGGAGTCCGAATAAAAATAGCCGGACGCCAGGGCCTGGGCAGGCAGCAGGGCAAACAACAGCGGAAGGGTGCGCATTCGGACTCCGATGGCTACCGCGACTTATACCTCGAACTTCCAGCGACACGCCCGGAAGCCCTGCACACGTCCATTTTCGTCGAAGGCTATGCCCTCGAGCACGAGGCGCCGCTGTTGTTCGGATGGGCGGTCCACTTCGCCTCGGTGGCTGATCTGGCCCTTGGCATTGATGACGCGATGCCAGGGAACGTTGTCGTCGGCGCCGCCGATCGCCGACAGCGCCCATCCAACATGCCGGGCGACGCGGGGTGAGCCCAAGGCGGCAGCCACGTCGCCGTAGGTTGTCACCCAGCCTTCTGGCACGGTTCGCACGAGGTCATAGACTCTGGCATGAAAGCCGGCCCGGACGATTCTCTCTGGGTCATCTCGGTGCATGCAGCAGGGGTAGCGCGTGGCAGGCAGACTAGCGATCGCGGCTGTGCTTCTGTCCGGGTGTTGGGAGCCCACGACAACTGGGCAGACCGGCATGGTGGGCGTGCTCACTGACGCCGGCGGCATTCCAATTCGAGACGTTCGGGTCGAGTCGATCGAGCATGGGCAGCGCACCGACAAAGAAGGGCGCTTTGCCATCGCGTTCAAGCCGCCCGAGCAGTACGTCGGCTTTCAACAACAGCACACTCACTTTCGAAGAGTGCGCCGCGAGGCCGATGACGGCAAGGTGGTGACGATTGGGCTGCCCCGTTTCCGCGATGCCGAGCTCAAGTGCAAGCTGTCGCGCCCGTGCGATGCCGAGCTGACCTGGGACCTCGGGGAAGGACTGAGCGCGCGGGTCAACGCCTCGTGCAACCCCGGAAAGATCACCCCGCTGCCTGGAGTCCCCGTCGGCGATCCGACGCTCGCCTGTGCGGCTGGCATTGGCGAGGTGCCGATGAGCGTCGAGCTGCGGGTCAGGGACGAGCGATTCGAAGTGTGGGCGGCACCTGTGCCGGTGCGTGTCGAGGTGCGTGCTCCTGACGGCAGTGCGCCCAGCTCCTGTTCCGTTCGCGTCGGCACCAAGCCGGCGCGGCGGTCAGGCGAGGGGTTTTGGGTGGCAGATGCCCGTGGCGGCGAGACGGTCGTCGTGTTCTGCGATGGGCGTCCGGCGGTACCCAAGCGCCTGGAACCGGGCCAGGAGGGCGTTGAAGTTCCATGGACTGCACAGGGACCCAACCTCGAGCTGTCCAATCTTCCTGGGGCGCAGGCGATCTGGCTCACTCACGTCGGAAAGGGTGGGTGGGCCGTGCAGATTCCGGTGGGCGAGGACGGCCAGCTGCCGCTGCCCCCGTTGGCTGCTGGACTGTACCGATTGGTGCTTGGCGAGCCCAGTCTGCTGCTGGACGCACCGCTGCTCGAGCCGGAAGTTCCCGACGGCGTCGCGGTTTTTTCCGTTGCGGGAGAGGGGGGAGCCGTAGGTACGTTGCGAATCGCCGCGGACATGGCCAGCGGCACAATTCGATCGGAGGGTCCATGAAGGGCTTGAGTCTGTTTGCGCTGTCCGTGCTTCTCGGCACCGCGTGCGTGCCCAAGGGCAAGTACGACGAGCTCGAGGGCATCAAGAACCAGCTGCAGCTCGACCTCGAGCACTCGCAGTCCGAGCACTCGCAGACTCAACAAGAACTCGCCCGTCTGGGCAGCGAGCTGTCGGCAGCCGAAGCCGCGCTGCTGCAGACCAATCGCAAGCTGGCCGAGAAGATCTCGGAGGCTGGCGAGCTGCAGGCGGACATGGCTGGCATGAAGCGGGCACTGGCCGAGGCCGAGGTGCGCAAGGCGCGGGCCGATGCGGCTCTCAAGAACTACCGCGACCTGACCGCCCGCTTTCAAGCGCTCATCGACGCGGGCACGCTTCAGGTCAAGGTGATCGACGGTCGCATGGTGGTCGAGCTGGCGACGGACATTCTGTTCGGGGCGGGATCCGCCAGCCTTTCACGGGCCGGCCGCAAATCCATTGAGGAGGTGGCGCGGGTGCTCGCCTCCATTCCCGATCGCAAATACCAAGTCGCAGGCCACACGGACAACGTGCCGATTGCGACCGAAAAGTTCCCGTCGAACTGGCACCTTGGAGCCGCGCGGGCGATTTCTGTCACCCAGCTGCTGGTGCGTTCGGGTCTCGATGGCAGCCGAGTCTCCGCCGCTTCGTCTGCCGAGTTCCAGCCGACCGACACCAACCGCACCCGCGAAGGCAAGGCGGCCAACCGCCGCATCGAGATCATCATTGTTCCCGACCTGTCGGATCTGCCCGGCTTTGATGAGCTACAGGCGCTTGCTGACGACGGCTGATTTGTATGTCAAAGTGCGCTCGCACGGAAGAGAGACGAAAACCATGACCCCACGACGGCTCATAGCGGTGGCCCTGGTTGTGTTTGCGCCATCTTTTGGCTGCAGCGGCGGCACCGGTGACACCGATGCCGGAACGGGTGTTGTGGACACCGACACCGACTTCGAGACGGACACGGACACCGATGCCGACAGCGACAGCGACAGCGATGCCGACAGCGACACGGACACGGACACCGACAGCGATACCGACACTGACACCGACGCGGACACGGACACGGACACCGATGTCGGAGCGCCGATTCCGACGGGGGCCGTGGCCGACACCTGTGCCGAGACAGCCACCGCCGATGTCTTGCTGCCCGGGGTGTGGTTCGGAGACCTGACGGGACTGGCACAGGACGTGGATAGCGAGTGCGCGGGCTTCAACAGCGCCGGTGGAGAGGCACTGCTCAAGCTTGAGGTACCCACCGGGGCATTGCTCGAGGTGTCGGTCGACATGCCGGGTGCCGACACGGCGCTGTTCTTGATGCCGGACTGCGCCACTGACGACACCTGCACGGCGGCTTCAGATGACGTGTTCGGGCCCATCGAGACCCTGAGTTGGTTCAACAAAGACGCCGATGCAGCCCTGCTATTGGCCGTCGATCATTTGGGCCCCCCGATATCGCTGGGCGGGCCGTACACGCTGGTGTACGACTTGAAGCAATACACCGCCGGCGGTCTGTTTGACACCTGCGCCGATGCAGCCGCGGGTGCGGTGCTGACAGAAGGCTCTTGGTGGGGCGACCAAGCGAGCTTCGCCGACGACGCGAGCGACGTATGCCTGACCACGACAACGCCGGGACGCGACGGATACGCGCTGGTCACGGTGCCTGATCAGCACGTGGTCGAGGTCAGCTACGCCACCGATGGCGCCGGTGGCCAGGCCGTGCTGACGTTGTTTGACGACTGCAGCGACCTGCTCACCTGCCAGGCCACGGGCGGCCCTAGTCCGGGCCTCGCGACGCTGAACCACTTCAACAACACTGGGTCTGAACAGACTTGGCTGTTGAGCATCGACACCGATGACGGTGCCACCGTGCCGGGTGCGTGGCGGCTCGACCTGAGTACGGCTGCGACGACTGCCCTGCCCATGGTCGACACCTGTGGGCAAGCCGCTGCGGCAGCGCCGATCGTCACGGGCTCGTACGCGGGCACGTTGGCGGGGGCGGCATCGGACTTGGACGTGACCTGCGCTGGCTCAGCTGGAACGGCCGGCGAGGACATCTTCGTTCCGGTGGTCCTGCAAGACGGCGAGACCCTCGACGCGGCCCTTGCTCAGTGGGCGGGTGACGGCGCTCTGTACCTTGTGAGCGACTGCGCAGATGCCTCCACCTGCGTCACTGGCCAGGACAACGGGGGAGTCGAGGCCATCACCTACATCAACGGCTCGGGTGCTGTGGAGCGGTTGTACTTGGTCATCGATTCAGCGGCGGCATCGGGGCTCGAACAGTTCGGCCTGGATGTGGCGATCACGACCCCGTGAACCACTCACGCATGGCGGCGACCATCCACGGCTGATCCTTGGCGCCGCACATCTCGCGCGCCGAGTGCATCGACAGCATCGGGTTGCCCACATCGACCGTCGACACGCCCACGCCGGCCGAGACGATCGGGCCAACGGTGGTCCCACAGGCCATGTCCGAGCGACTCACAAAGTATTGGCTGGGCACCCCGGCCTTCTCGCAAAGACGCAGGAATATCGCTGCGGTCTCGCCACTGGTGCCGTAGCGCTGGTTGTGATTCTGCTTGATCGCTGGGCCGCGGTTGAGGTGCGGCAGGTGCTGCGGCTCGCTCTTGTCGGCCCAGCCGGGGTGGACCGCATGGGTCATGTCGGCGCTGATGGCCATCGATACGGACAGAGCGCGGCTCAATCCTCCGGGCTCTTGAAGGGTTGCGTCGCGGGTGATGCGCTCGAGTACGTGCTCGAGCATGCGTCCGTCGGCTCCACTCACGGACCGTGAGCCCACTTCCTCGTGGTCGAACAGCGCCAAGACCGCCGTAGCTGGACCGGGCTCGAACGCGACGCTGCCAATCAGCGCTTCTAGGCCTGCATGGCAGGAGCCCACGTTGTCGAGGCGCGCGCTGTGCAGAAATTCGTCGTTGGCGCCCGAAAGCGTCGCCGGGGTCAGGTCGTATAGCGACAGGTCCCAGGCAAGAATGTCATCGGCTTCACAGCCGACCTCCGATGCGAGCAAGGTGTGCAGTGGCCGGGCATCGTCTTCGTCTTCGAGGGCAAACAGGACGGGCATGTGCTTCTGCTTGTTGAGCTTGAGGCCGTCCTCGTTGACGCGTCGATTGAGATGGATGGCGACGTTGGGCACGCGAGCCAAGGGCTTGCGCAGGTCGACCAGAACCGAGCGCTGGCCGTCACCGTCG
>Ga0114932_10004267_pt1 | contig 13504 bp, 8 predicted proteins | sample 2SBtaG_2_FD_87286 | JGI IMG/M metagenome (GOLD analysis project Ga0114932, IMG submission 87286) | Deep subsurface microbial communities from Kolumbo volcano to uncover new lineages of life (NeLLi) - 2SBTROV12_ACTIVE470 metaG | ecosystem: Environmental > Aquatic > Marine > Volcanic ...
CCCGCGCCGGGCCGGCCAGCACCACCTCGACCCGCCCCGGAGTCAACTCCGCCTGGACCGCCCCACCGTCGGTGCGCCACACCTCGCCTCGGTAGCCCTGGCTCCCGACCGCGCGAAGGCCTGGCGCCGGGTCCTCCAGCCAGGCGGTCGTCCAGCAGTCGAGCTTCCCGCGGTTCGCGCGGAGGGCCTGGTACGAGGTGAGCTCGTCGTCGGTCTGGACGTAGGTTCCCGAGGCCACCTCGGCGACGGGACCGGGCCCGAGCCGCTGGGCGATCGCCGCTCGCGGGGCCGCGACCCACAGGATCCAGGCCACAGCACACGCTCCCGCGAGCGCGCTGACCGGCCCACGCAGGCGCGTAAACAGCCAGCCCAGCCCCCAGCCGAGGAAGAGCGTCCACACCAGGCTGTAGCGCTCGACCACGCGCAGGTGGTCGAAGCCCGGGAGGCGGTGCAACACCTCGAGCAGGTTGACGGGCGTGGAGCCCCCCCAGCCGAGGTTCCACCAGACCAGCCCGGCGACACCCCACGCCGGGCGCACCCAGGCAGCCCAACACAAGCCCGCGTAGCCCAGGAGGGGTCCGACGCCGGTCCAGAAGACGTTCTGGCCTTCGTGACCGCTCAGCCGTTCGACAGCGCCGGTCACCACCTGCCAGGCGAGCCACGGCGTGTAGGGGTCGGCGACGGAGAGCGAGGTCTGGGCAGCGAGCCGCTCGGCGCGCTCGAACAGTGCGGGCGCCGTGGCGAAGCGGCACGCGAGCAGGCCGGCGCAGAGCAGCCCGGCGAACACCACGGGCACCACCGTCCGGCGCAGCTTGTCGGGACGCTGCGCGGCGAGCGCCACCCCGAGCACGAGCAGGAGCGGCCACGTGAGCCACGTCAGGCCCAGGGCCACGCCGTTGATGGCCAGCGGTACCGCCAGGAGCCGCAGCCGATCGGCCCGCAAGCCCCGGAGCAGGCCGTCGAGCCCCAACCACAGCGCGCCGTACACCAGGAGGTAGTGCCCACCCGCCAGCATTGGCATCGCGAGGCACATGGCCGCCCAGGCCCAGCGTCCCCTGCGCAGAGCGACCCACGCCAGCGGGAGCCAGCCGAGCGGCAGGTACATCACGTGCCCGTACGCGATGAAGCCGGGGAGGAACGCGGAGCAGAGGGTCAGGAGGCCCGCACCATGGGCAGCCACCGGCCGCAGTCCCAGCTCGCGGCCGGCGAGCCAGCACGCCCAGACGAGCAGCCAGAGGTGGGCGAGCGCGTTGAGCTTGAGGCCCGCCTCGGTGCCCAGCGCCAAGACCGCGAGGAAGCCCGGGTAGAGGCCCGGCATCTCCGGGTTGGCCCAGAGCGGCACGCCGCCCTGCACCCAGGGATTCCAGAAGGGCGCGACGCCATCGACCAGCAGGCTGCGACGGGTGGCCTCGTAGAGCCCGAGCTGCCAGTCCCAGTCCTCGTTCTCGCCGTGCACGATCGGATCGAAGAGACCAGCGCCCAGCCAGTCGAACTGCCACGTCGCCAGAGCACACAGCAGCACGCCGACGAGCCAGCCCGCCCACTCGCGCTTCACCATCGCGGCACGCCGAAGTGCAGGTCGCTCTGCCACAAGGGCACGGGCTCACCCTCCAGCTCCTGGAGGAAGTAGCCGATGGGCTCCCCGTCGAGCACGGTGCCGATCAACAACCCCTCGTCGCCGCGCGCGTCGAGGGCTGCCAGGGTGCCCAGGGTCCAGACCCGCTCTTCGTGGGCCTCATCCGCCACGCGGTGCACCGACTGGACGCCGGCCACCCGGCGGAGGAACCACACCGCACCGTCGCTGCACGTCGGGCTGAAGTCCGTGGCCCCGAGCGGCGTGCGGGCCACCCGCTCCTCGCGCCCCCCCTGCTCTCGGTAGACGCCGGCCAGCCCGCTCCGTGCCGTGCCGTGGGTCCAGACCGTGCCCTGGCCACAACGAGGTCGATCGCCCGCAGCAGGCGGCGCCGCCACCCGCCGCCCCAGCCCCGTCTGGAGGTCCACGCGCCAGTGTTCGCCGCCACGAAGCACGCCCACGGTCGCCTCGGGCAAGCCGTCGGTGACCCGCACCGCCAGCAGCTCGTGCGACGCGTCCAGGGCGTTCGCCACCTCGCCAACCAGGACCACCAGAGGGTCGCCACCGGCTGCCGCCAACGCCCCGGCAGCGCGTCCATCCTCACCGCGAGACGCGAGCGACACGCCCAGCGTGGCGAGCGCCTCCCGGCGGAGCGCTCCCTGCCGCAGGGCTGGCAGGGCATCCACCACGACCTGTTCGCCGTCGGGGTCGTGCAGGGCCATCCGGGCGATGCCCTCCAGTGCCCGAAACTCGGCCGTGGGCACGCCGCGCCCGGCCCGCCCCTCGAGCAAGGAGACCGCCTGGTCGAAGCGACCGGCGTCCACCAACGCCCGGGCGAGCCACCAGTGCGCGTCGTCATCCCACGGGCGAGCCGAGGTCAGCGCCTCCAGCCGCTCGATGGCTTCTGCCCGTTCGCCGCTGGTGTACGCGGTGACCGCCCGCGCGAGGGCGAGCGTGGCGGGGTGCAGCCCGTCGGAGGCGAGGGCGAGGTGCAGGACCAGCAACACGCCCGGATTGTAGGGGACCGCTCAGGCCGCGTAGCCGAAGTGCTCGAGCAGGCCCCCAGCGCGGGCGTGAAACGCAGCGAGGTCCTGGCCCGGCAGGGTCTTCCACCGGCCACTCCGTCCAGTGTCCAGGCGGATCTCACGACCGTAGCGCGCGAGCATGTCCGTCGCCTGCGCCTCCACGCCGAGGAACTCGAGCACACGCGCGAGCTCGTCCTGTGGGGCGCGAAGCAGGTCCTCGTACCGGACCTCGAGGTAGCGATCCGGGTGGGCTCGTCCCCACGCCACCGCCTCGCCGGCCTTCTGGGCCCACCACTGCGCAGCCTCGCCCACGGTGCGCGGCCCCCACGGGCGAGAGAGCACCGAGCAGGCGACGTCCCGGCCATCGCGGACGCAGTGAACCACCTTCGACGCCGGGTACATCGCGTCGAGCACAGGCAGGATGTGCACGTAGCTCGGCGTCTTGTTGACCACGATGCGCTTGCTGTCCCTGCGGGCGTGGTCGGCGAACAGCGCGTCGCAGAGCGCCGCGAGGGCCCGGATCGGTGCCACCCCGCTCGCGAGCTCGGCGAGGAAGCGATCCGTGCGCCGGAGCGCCAGCTCGCGCGTGAACAGCACATGGTGCGGACCGTGGTGGTACCGCTCGTGCTCCCGCTTGTTGTGGGGGCGGTGCGGCAAGGACACGGTCCATTGGTCCATCAGCTTCCGCACGTGCACGCGCAGCTCCTCGAAGGGGAGCTTCTGGCCGAAGATCATCATCGCGAGCCGGGTCACGAACTCGGTCTCGTAGAGCGGAGAGAGCTCCTCGTGCAGCCCGATCATGTCGACGGCCAGGGTCGTGCCGGACCGACCGGCGCCAGCGATGAAGACGGGGTGATCCACAGGGGCCTCCTGGGCTCGCTTCGGTCCCCAGAGCGTGCGCTTTAGGGAGCTTGCGCGGCGATCCAGGCAGCGACCTCCGAAGCCTGGCCGGGCACCTCGACCGTGCCGCCAGCACGGACCAGAGCGTCGGGAAGCGCAAACTCCGTGACGCGGTCGCCGCGCACGAGACGGAGGGTGTCCGAGGTGGGCACGCCGCCCTCCAGGCCCGTGGCGTAGGGCACGGTCAGCGCGAACCGACCGTCCTCGTCGGCGACCGTGCTGTGCGACCACGTCCAGCGCTTCCCCAACAGGTACAGCCCGATGCGCACCTCGACGGTCACCCCGGGCAAGGCCCAGCCGGTCAGGGTCGCACCGGGAACGCGCTCGTACACCCAGGCACCCGGGGTCTCGAGCGGGGCGCCGGGGTCCCGCCCACGGGACGCGAAGACCGCCCGCAAGCCGGTGACTGCGGGGCGCTCGGGCGTCGCCCCGCCACCCGCCAGCAGGGTGCGGAGCGGCCCTTCCAGCTCGAGCAGCTCGTAGCTCTCGACGACCCAGTAACGCAGGTGGTGGCGGTCCATGTACGCCGTGAGCGTGCGGGCATCCTCGTGCAGGATCTGTTGGGTGTCCCGGTACCGCTGCACGCCCCCGGCATAGCTCCCGAAGTGACCGATGTGCTCGGGTTGACCGGCGACGAGCGGCAGCCAGTGGCCGTGCCACCAGCGGCCCCCGACGCCCCAGGCGGGAGCGTCCTCGGCCGGTCCGTCGACGTGAGCGTCGAGCCACCGGTAGGCCTCGAAGGTCCAGGGCTTCCGGTTCTGGCGGGTCTTCGGCATGAGGTAGGCCATCTGCAGCTCCGCCACCGGCTGGGCGAAGAGAAGCAGCGCGAGTGCGGGGGCCAGCGGAACGCCGGCGAGCGCCACCCCGAGCGCGACCCCCATCACCGGTGCGAGGCTGTAGCCGAAGCGGTTCTGCAGGAGCGACAGGGTGAAGCCGCCGAGCACCGCGACCGCCAGTGCCCACAACCCGCCTCGCCGCTGACGCAGGCCCTGCCAGCCCAGCCACAGAGCGACCACGGGCATGGCTGGGTAGGCCCAGCCCAGGAGGAGGGTGGGCACGGACCAGGCATCGGGGCGCCAGAAAGGACCCCTCAGGAAGGGCTGGAACTCGGTGACGGTGGCGAGCCAGGGGTCGCCCTTCTGGAGCCACTCCTCCCAGCCCTGGACAGCGGTGGGACCGAGCACCGCCACGGCCAGGAGGCCGGCGACCGCCCCGACCACGAGCAGGCGCGCACGCACCTGCGGCCGACTCACCAGGAGCACGAGCCACCCGCTTCCAGCAGCGAGCCCGGCGAGGAACGCCGGCTGGAAGGCGCTCAAGAAGGCGTAGGAGAAGGGCTGGCCCGCCTCCAGACCGTTCAGGACCGCGACCGGCGCCATCACCGCCGCTCCTGCGAGCAGCCCCGGCACGCCCGCTCGTGCAAGCCGCCCTTGGTCGACGAGGAGCGACGCCACGAAGAGTCCGGCCGCGACGATCCCGAGGTAGGCCACGGCCCCCACCCAGACCAGGCAGGACGTGCCTGCGATGAGCGCGAGCGCCCAGGTGCGCGGACGCTGCCGGCTGGCTTCCGACACCAGCAGCAGCAGGTAGAGGCCTTCCGCACCGCTGTGGTCCGGGCGGGCGAACTGGGTCGCCGCCACGTGGTGCGGCATCAGGGCCACGCACACCCCGGCCACCAGCCCCCCGCGATCGCCCGCGAGCCGACGCGCCATGGCGGCCGCCACGGCCACCGTGAGCACCCCTACGACGAGCGGGAACGCCGCGAGCCCGACCTGGAACCCGAAGCTGGCCACATCCCCCGCCCCGCACACCCAGGCGAAGGCCGCGAGCGCCGCCGACCACCCGGGCGCCCAGGGGTTGTGGGCGCCCTCGGGGTAGCCGAGCCAGGGATCGAACAGCGGAGGCCACGGAAAGCCCTCCACCCACGCCATCGCGCGGCGAATGTGGTAGGCCGCGTCCGCGTCGACCGGCACCAGCACGCCGTCCGTGAAGTGCACGCTCGGGCTGGAGAGCCGCACCAGGACCGCCACGGTGAGCACGATCCCGAGCGCCACCCCATAGAGCCGGCCGCTCACCGCGACGCTCCGCTGGTTAGCCTGCGGCCATGCCCAAGCCGCTCGTCGACCCCCTGCTGAGCGTGGTCGTGCCCGTGTACAACGAGGAGACCTTCGCGGAGGTGCTCCTGCGTCGCGTCGCCGCCCAACCCCACCGCATGGAGATCATCGCGGTGGACGACGGCTCGAGCGACGGCACCCTGGCGGTCCTGCGCCGGCTGGAGGGCGAGATCGACCGGCTCCGGGTGGTCGCGCATCCCGAGAACCGCGGCAAGGGCGCGGCGCTCCGGACCGGCTTTGCCGAAGCGCGTGGGGACATCGTGATCATCCAGGACGCCGATCTGGAGTACGACCCGAAGGACTACCCGATCCTGCTCGAACCCCTGCTCGACGGCCGAGCGGACGTGGTCTACGGCAGCCGCTTCCTGGGTGGTCCTCACCGCGTCCTCTACTTCCACCACTACCTGGGCAACAAGGCGCTCACCTTGCTGTCGAACCTTGCCACGAACCTGAACCTCACCGACATGGAGACCTGCTACAAGGTCTTCCGGCGCGAGGTGCTCGCCGAGCTGGATCTGGAGAGCGATCGCTTCGGCTTCGAGCCCGAGTTCACCGCGCAGGTCGCGGCTCGGCGGCTCGCCGTCTACGAGGTTCCGATCAGCTACTCGGGCCGTACCTACGAGGAGGGGAAGAAGATCACCTGGCGCGACGGCGTCGAGGCCTTGTGGGTGATCTTCCGCGCCAAGCGGCGCGCAGGCCGCCTCGGCTGAACGACCCCCGCCGTGGGGTCCCAGCCGAGCGGGCCTACTGGAGCAGGCCCCTCGCGGCCTTCACGACAGCGGCGGCATCGAGCCCGAGCTCGCTGCGGATGGTCTCCCAGGGGGCGGACACGCCGAAGTCGTCCCAGCCGACCATCGCGCCGTCCAGCCCGACGTAGCGTTCCCAGCCCATCGTTCGACCGGCCTCCACGCTGAGCCGCTTCACGCCCTCGGGCAAGACCGAGGCCTTGTAGGCAGCGTCCTGATCGTCGAAGATCTCCCAGCTCGGGAAGCTGACCACCCGGACGCCGTGCCCCTCCTGCTGGAGGGTCTCGCGTGCTTCGAGCGCTTGCGACACCTCGGACCCGCTCGCGAGGATCACGAGATCGAGGTGGCCATCGGCCTCGGCCAGCACGTAAGCGCCCTTCAGGGCCCCCTCGGCGGCGCCATGGGTGGTGCGGTCGACAGTGGGCAGCCCCTGGCGGGTGAGCACCAGGGCCGTGGGGCCGTCGGTGCGCTCGATCGCCGCGCGCCAGGCCATCGAGACCTCGTTGGCGTCGCCCGGACGGATGACCGTGAGGTTGGGGATCTGCCGCATCGCCATCACGTGCTCGACCGGCTGGTGGGTCGGGCCGTCCTCACCGAGGAAGACGGAGTCGTGGGTGTAGACGTAGATGACCGGCTGCTTCATCAGCCCGGACAGCCGGACCGCCGGGCGCATGTAGTCGTGGAACGCGAGGAAGGTGGCGTTGTAGGGGCGCACGCCCCCGTGCAGGGACAGGCCGTTGCCGATGGCGCCCATCGCGTGCTCACGCACGCCGAAGTGCACCAGGTTTCCGCCCCAGTCATCGGTCTGCACCGGCTCGAGCCCCTTGGGGATGCCGTTGGAGCCCGTCAGGTCGGCCGAGCCGCCCATCAGCTGTGGCATGGCCTCGAGCAGGCAGCCGAGCACGGTGGCCGACGACTTGCGCGTGGCGAGCACGGGGCCGGCCTCGAACACCGGCCAGCCGGAGTCCGGAAGGCGCGTGTCGGCGTGCCAGGTGCCCCATGCAGCCTGATCCGGGTGACCCGCCAGACGCTCCGACCAGGCGCGGTGCGCCGTCCGGCCGCGCAGGGTGCTGCCTCGCCCGTGCTCGTACACGCCGTCGAGCACCACGAAGCTCGCGCTCGGGTCGGGGAAGTCGAGAGCCTGCTTGACGCGCACGATCTCGTCGTCGCCGAGGGGGGCGCCATGCGAGGTGTTCGTGTCCTGGAAGTTCGGGGAGCTGTGGCCGATGTGCGTGCGGCACACGATCATCGACGGTCGGTCGTCGGCGACCGCGGCGGTCAACGCGGCGTGCACCTCCTCGAAGTCGTGGCCATCGCCCACGGTGACCACGTGCCACCCGTAGGCCTCGAAGCGCCTGCCACGGTCCTCGGTGAAGGTGAGATCCGTGGACCCGTCGATCGTGATGCGGTTGTCGTCGTAGAGCACACAGAGCTTGTTGAGCTTCAGGTGCCCGGCGAGGCTCGCCGCCTCGGCGCTGATGCCCTCCATGAGGTCGCCGTCGCCGCAGATGCACCATGTGCGGTGGTCGACCAGATCGCTGCCGAAGCGCTCGGAGAGCCACCGCTCGCCCATCGCCATGCCGACCGCGTTCGCGAAGCCCTGGCCGAGCGGCCCCGTGGTGGTCTCCACCCCGGCGGTGTGACCGACCTCCGGATGCCCCGGAGTCTTGCTCCCCCACTGGCGGAACTGCTTGATGTCGTCGAGCGACAGGTCGTACCCGGTGAGGTGCAGCAAGCTGTAGAGCAGCATCGAGCCGTGACCGGCCGAGAGCACGAAGCGGTCCCGATCCGGCCAGGTCGGGTCGGTCGGATCGTGCTTGTAGAAGTCACGCCACATCACCCAGGCGGCATGCGCCGTGCCCATGGGCATGCCCGGGTGACCGGACCTGGCGGCCTGGACAGCGTCCATGGCCAGGCCCTTGATGGTGGCTACGACCCGATCGTCGCGCTCGGAAAAGGACATGCCGGCCTCGGTGCTAGAGGCTGGCGCCTCTAATAAGCACGAGCGAAGAGCGCCATGTGCGTTGCAGGCTCGTCGCTGAAGAAACACCGACGGCCGGCGGCCTCGGCCTGCCGGTCGATCGGGTAGCAGCGCAAGGTGGCCTTGGTCTCCGTCTTGATGGTCGCCTCGTTGGCGGCGTCGTCCTTCCAGGGCACCACGTAGAAGCCGCCCTGCTCTCGGAGCGCGACCTTGAAGGCGGCGTAGCTGTCGACCTCGAAGGTGCGCGCCGCGCGCGCTGCGAGCGCGTTCTCCAGGAGCTCCTCCTGGATCCCGTCCAGCACGTCGTTCACGGTCGCGACCAGCTCGTCCTCGTGGATGCCGAACTTGTCGCCGCCGGTGCGGCGCTTGGCGAAGGCTGAACGCTTGGCGAGGTCGCGCGGACCGACCTCGAGTCGGAGCGGCACGCCCTTCCGCTCCCACTCGAAGTACTTCGCGCCCGGCTTGAGCTTGTCGCGCGCGTCGCAGTGGGCACGGACCCCCGCCGACGCCAGGCGGCCGACCAGGTCGCGCGCGAAGGACTGGACCTCCTCGCGTTCCTTCTCCTTGCGCCAGATCGGCACCACCACGACCTGGATCGGCGCCAGGGCGGGGGGGAGCACGAGCCCCGTGTCGTCGGAGTGCGTCATGATCACGGCGCCCACGAGCCGGGTGGAGACCCCCCAGCTGGTGGCCCAGACCAGGTCGCGCTCGCCCTCCTCGTTCTGGAAGGTGACGTCGAAGGCGCGGGCGAAGTTCTGACCCAGGAAGTGGCTGGTGCCCGCCTGCAGCGCCCATCCGTTCTGCATCATCGCTTCGATGGTGTAGGTCTCGACGGCGCCGGCGAAGCGCTCGGAGCTCGACTTGATGCCCGTGACCACCGGGACGGCCAGGGTCTCGCGGGCGAAGTCAGCGTACACACCGAGCATGCGCTCCGCTTCCTCGACCGCCTCGAGCTCGGTGGCGTGGGCCGTGTGGCCTTCCTGCCAGAGGAACTCGGCCGTGCGCAGGAAGGGCCGGGTCTTCATCTCCCAGCGCACCACGTTGGCCCACTGGTTGATCAGGATGGGCAGGTCGCGCCAGGAGTCGATCCACTGGCCGTACATGTGCCAGATGATGGTCTCGGAGGTCGGCCGCACGATCAGCGGCTCCTCGAGCTTCGCGGCGGGGTCCGGCTCCACACCGCCGTCCTCCGCCGACCGCAGCCGGTGGTGCGTGACCACGGCGCACTCCTTCGCGAAGCCCTCGACGTGCTCGGCCTCCTTCGACAGGAAGCTCATCGGGATGAACAAGGGGAAGTAGGCGTTGACGTGGCCCGTGGCCTTGAAGCGGGCGTCGAGATCGCCCTTCATCGCTTCCCAGATGGCGAAGCCGTGCGGGCGGAGCACCATCGAGCCCTTGACCGGGCTGTAGTCGGCGAGCTTCGCCTCGCGGATGACGTCCAGGTACCACTGGCTGTAGTCCTGCTCGCGGGAACGGATCGTCGAGTTCTGCGACATGGGGCTTCTCCGAGGGCCGGCCTGCTAACCGGCTGCCGTCAGGACAGGCCCAGCTGCTGCGCCCACTGCGCCAGGAACTGGGGGTCCAGGTACTGGTTGACGCGGCGCACGGTGGCCAGATCCGCCTGCTCACCGCCGTAGGCGTGCCCGGGGTACAGCATCGTGTCGCCGGCCAGGCCCCCGAGACGTTCCTTCAGCGTGCGGTACATCTCGGCGGGGTCACCGCCGGGCAGATCCACCCGTCCGCAGCCCTGGAGGAACAGCGTGTCGCCGGCGACGAGCGCATCGCTCAGCCGGAAACAGATCGAGCCTGGCGTGTGACCCGGCGTATGGAGCAGCTCGATCTCGATGCCGCCCACGGCCAGGCGGTCCCCACCGTCGTGCTTGACGAGATCGCCGTCCGAGAGGCCCGTGACCTTGCGGATGCCCTCGGCCTCGAGCTTGTGGCAGTGCACCGGCACCGGCGACTTCGCCATCAGGCGGGGCAGGCCCTCGACCGTGAATCCGAACATCGTGCCGCCGACGTGATCGGGGTGGTAGTGCGTGCACAGCGCCCCAGTGAGCTTCATGCCGTCGGCGGTGAGCACATCGACCAGGTCGTCGACCGCCCAGGCCGGGTCGACCAGCACCGCCTCGGAGGTGTCGCGGTCGCCGATGGCGTACACGAAGTTCTGCATCTGGGCGGCGACGGGGTTCTGCCGACCGAAGTCACGGCCAGCGAGCAGCTGGCGGAAGTAGAGCTGGGCCATGACGGCGACTAACCGCGCGCCGCGGGGTGTAGGGTCGGCTCGTGCCCCACGTCGACGTCCGCGATCTCGGTCGGGTCCGGCAGATCAGCACCGTGCTGGCCCGCCACGGCTTCGGATCCGCACTCCAGGCCCTGGGCCTGTCGACGGGGCCCGTGGAGGCCGACGGGCGGCCATGGGCCGTTCGGGCGCGGCTGGTCCTCGTGGAGCTCGGCCCGACCTTCGTGAAGCTCGGCCAGGTGCTGAGCGTGCGCCCCGACCTGGTGCCGGCCGAGCTGATGATCGAGCTCCAGAAGCTCCAGGATCAGGTCCCGCCGGCGCCCTGGGACGAGGTCCAGACCCTGCTGGAGGAGGAGCTGCACGCGCCGCTCCAGGACCGCTTCGCCACCTTCGACGAGACGCCGATCGCGTCGGCGAGCATCGCGCAGGTGCACCTGGCCACGCTCGCCGATGGCGAACGGGTCGCGGTGAAGGTGCAGCGGCCGGGGATCGCCGACATCCTGCGAAGCGACCTGCACATCCTCACGAGCCTGGCGCACCTGGCCGAGGGCACGCTCGAGGTCCCGGGCCTCTACACGCCGGTGGCGATCGTGAGGGAGTTCGAGCAGGCGCTCAAGGACGAGCTCGACTTCCTCGCCGAGGCCGACCACTGCGAGCGCTTCCGCCTGCTCTTCGCCAACGAGCCGCGGGTGGTCGTACCCGCCGTCTACCGCAGCCTGTCCACCAGCCGGCTGTTGGTGATGGAGGCGGTGGACGGGGCGCCGTTGTCGACCGTGACCGCCGCCGATCCGCGAGCCGACGAGGCGGTGCAGATCCTCATCGAGGCGACCTTCGCCCAGGTGTTCGATCACGGCTTCTTCCATGGTGACCCCCACCCCGGCAACCTGCTGCTGATCGACGACGGGCGGCTTGCGTGGCTCGACTTCGGGCTCTGCGGCACCCTGACGCGCCAGATGCAGGACACGCTCGTGGCCTGCTTCACGGCGCTCGTCTTCGAGGACGCCGAGACGCTCGCGCTGACCGTGTACGGCGCGGGGGGCACCGACGGACGGGTCGACCTCCGAGCGTTCCGCGCCGAGATCGAGCGCTTGATGACCAAGTACCACGGCGCCTCGTTGTCCGAGCTCGGGGAGACCGCCTCGTTGGTGGAGTTCGTCGCTGTGGCGGCGCGCTACCGCATCCGGCTGCGTCCGGAGTTCGCCGTCTTGGCTCGGGCATGCTCGCTGGTCGACGGCATCGCACGCACCCTGATCCCCGACGACGACATCGTCGAGCGCGTCAAGCCGCAAGCGCGCCGGTTGGCGGCCGAGCGGCTGCAACCGGATCGCGTGGCCGCGGATCTGTTGAAGCTGGCTGCACAGACCCGCGGCGGACTCCGTGAGCTGCCCACGCAGCTCAACCAGCTGATGACCGATCTGCAGTCGGGCACGCTCGAGGTGACCACCCGCGACCCCGACGCCGAGCTCGTCCGCGACGCCTTGCGCGATGGCGTGCTGCGCATCACCCTGGCGCTGTGTGCGATGGCCCTGCTGGTCTCCGGGAGCGTCCTGTTGGCCGCCTGGGGACCCACGTTCCTGGGCATCTCGGTCGCCGGCGCGCTCGGCGCGGGGTGCCTCGTCGCCGCGGTGGTGCTGTGGGTCGGCCTGGTGACCCACACGCTGCTCGGCGAGCACCTGCGCTTCCGCGCCCTCCGCCGACGGTTCGCGGGGCTCGTCCGCTTCTTCGTCGGCGACCGACGCGTGTGATAGCTTCCGACGTGTAGCAGTAGAGCCCCCCGGGAGCTGTTGGCGTGGACGGGAATCCGACCTTCGGGCGAGGCGATGTCATCGCCCGCAAGTACGAAATCGAGAACCACCTGGGCGGCGGGCAGCTCGGCGTGACCTACCTGGCGCGCCACATCGCGTCCGGAAAGCACCTGGTGATGAAGTTCGTCCGCAACAGCGGCGCCGATCCAGCGAAGCTCGAGGAGCACATCGCCCGCGTGAAGGCGGTGCGGCACCCTGGGCTCATCCGCTTCGGTGAGGTCTCGAACCACAACGAGCTGCCCTTCTTGACGGTGGAGTACTTCAACGGTCAGAGCCTCCGGCAGCTGATGGACGAGTACATCGGCGCAGGCCAGGTCTTCACCCTGTCGGAGGCCTGCACGATCATGATCCAGATCCTGCAGGCGCTGCAGGCTGGCCACGAAGCCGGGCTCGTGCACCGCAACCTCACCCCCGACAACGTGCTGGTGCAGACCCAACGCTCCGGGCCGGGCGGCAAGAACCTCGTTCGCAAGATCAAGGTCACCGACATGGGCCTGGCCGACCTGCTCGACGTGGGTCTGGGCGACGACGACGCCGGCACCCGCCGGATGATGGGTGGCTTCTCGGCGGCTGGCCCCTACATCGCGCCGGAGCTCTCGGGCTTCGGCTCGCGCGGCACCGCGCAGGCCGACATCTTCAGCGTGGGCGTCATCTTCTACGAGCTGCTCGTCGGGCAGACCCCCCGCGGCACCTTCCTCTCGCCCACCCAGCTCCGCGACGATCTGCCGACCCACGTCGACAACATCGTCGAGCTCGCGCTGTCCCCCAACCCCGAGGAGCGCTACCCGGCCGCCAACGACATGGTCGCCGACATCCAGCGCTCCTTCGATCCCGACATCCAGGCCTCGTCCGGTCCTCAGACCTTCCGGAACGTGCTCGCCGGCATCGGCATCGGTGTGGGCCTCGTCGGCCTGGCCGGTTTCTACATCACCTTCACCGAGCCCACCGATCCGGTCGCCGAAGCCAAGAGCCGCGACGAGACCATCCGGCAGCAGCTCGCGCAGGACAACCCGCCCCCGTCGGAAGCCGAGATGAAGGCGATGCAGGCCATGCATCCCGACATGCGGTACGTGCCCGCGGGAACCTTCGTGATGGGTCGTCTCGAACACGAAGACGAG
>Ga0114932_10004269_pt1 | contig 13497 bp, 17 predicted proteins | sample 2SBtaG_2_FD_87286 | JGI IMG/M metagenome (GOLD analysis project Ga0114932, IMG submission 87286) | Deep subsurface microbial communities from Kolumbo volcano to uncover new lineages of life (NeLLi) - 2SBTROV12_ACTIVE470 metaG | ecosystem: Environmental > Aquatic > Marine > Volcanic ...
CCGCGAGATGTGCAGGCGCTGCAATGGTTCGCGGAAAAGGATCATTGGACCAAGCGAGGTTGGACCAGCAGGCAGGGAGAAGGCGGATCATTTGAAACTATGATGGATGGTCCTGACCCGGTCGAGAGTCTTTTCCTTGGCCAGAGCATGGATCAAAACTTAAAAACGCAGGGCGTTGACTTCACCCCTACGCCAGACGAAGGTAAACGCGCGGCACAAGAAATTGTTGCCGCTGGAAAAGCAGACCCGGACATCAGAGCAAGGAAAGGACTTCCTACGGTAGGCAGGTATGCAGAATACCCTGAAACGGCAATGGACATTGATATTGTCAGTCGCGAAGACATGCTGCCAGTTGAGGTTCTGGATGCGGCAACACGGCAAGCGGTTAAAGACAAGCAAGAAAGTTTTTTCATCGCTCGCAGACAGGATAAATTAGGGCAAGAATACCCTGGGCTATTTAACGTTGGCACGGAGTTTTATTTTAAAGATCCAGTGGCAGCTGAATCTCCGTTGATTGGAAAAATCCATGATCGTTTAACTGATAGCGGGTTGCTTCAATACACACTTGTGGTAGATCCGAGGGATGCAAACAGCGTGATTGGAATGCGGGTTATCGATATTCCGCAATATCACAGTCCAGAAAAATTTGCTAGAATGTCGCAACCAGAATATGACGAGTATGTACGTGAACAATTCGCCAACTACGACCAAATCGGGAAAGCCCTACGATTTGAGTTCCCGGAGATTGCCAACGCAACGCCTTCGTACTTTGACGTCAACGTCAAGTCGCGAGGAGCGGCTGAAAAATATGTTGAACAACTTGAGAACCCAGAAGTCGATCTTGACGGAAAACGACAAGATTTTTACGGCTTCCAACCCGCAAGAGAGCGCTTCAAGGAGTTTGAGCGCAAGACTACAGTGGCGGATCAGGGAAGCGGAGGAAGCGCTGGCCCAACTCAAAAGGGATCAATCGACCCCCGATTAGCAGGAACACTAGCGCCTGTCGGACTCCTCGGTGCAGGCGCATCAGAACCCACCACAAGAGAAAAAGCAGCAGGGCTGTTAGACGCAACCGCTAACATCTCCCAGGCTGCCATAGCGCCTATTGCCAACGCACCAATCACCCTTTTGCATGCGCTAACGACAGATCGCTCAACGCCTGATGTACGCGCTGGTCAGCAGCAACGACTAGAGCAAATGGACTACCAACCGCGCACCGAGCTGGGCCAGCAGTACACCGAAGACCTGGCAAATTTTGTTGGCGAGCAAATAAATCAATCAAACATTTTGGATGCCATTGGCAACATGTACGGCCAGAGTCGCATCCTGCAGATCCCACAACGAGCATACCAGCAATTGCCTGACAGGGCTCGCCTGGTTGCAAGCTCGTTATTTGATGCGATACCACTATGAGCGAATTAATGTTGCAAGAAGAAGACCTGTTAGAAGAAGAGCAGGAAGAGAACCCGATCAGCGAGGAGCTGCAGTCAACCGTCCGACTGGCAATCGAGGATGCAGCTGATTTCACAGACAGCACACTTAGTCCTATCCGGGCGGAGTCCGCCGAGTACTACGACGGCGAGCCACTTGGAAATGAGCAGGAGGGTAGAAGTACAGCCCAAACAATGGATGTGCGGGATTGTGTCCAGGCCGTGTTGCCGTCGCTCATCCGAATCTTCTGCGGTTCTGAAAAGGTCGTTCAATACGCGCCTCGGGGGCCGGAGGATGTAGCGACTGCTGAGCAGGCAACAGATTTTGTCAATTACGTTCTGCAGAACGAGCAGGACGAAAGTTACATCGGCATCTTGTATGCCGCCTTCAAAGACGCTCTGGTCAAGGGCTCAGGGTTTTTGAAATACACCTGGGAAGAAAACGAGCGCGTTGAGACTGAAGACCTCGACGGTCTTACCGACGACGCATTGGCTGCGCTGAATTCAGAGCAGGGCGTTGAAATAATGCGCCTCGAAACAAGCGTTAGTAATGGCGAGTCGCTGCATTCGGTAACGTTGAAGCGTCGCATTGTAGATGGTCGGGTTGCCGTTGCAGCGGTTCCTCCCGAGGAGATGCTGGTAAGCAGGGGCGCGAGAAATTTCAACTGCGATCTCGTCGCGCATCGAAAATACTGCACGGTTTCAGAGTTGGTTGAAATGGGATATGACTACGAAGAGATGCTCACCTATGTGAGCGACGAAAATCTCGAATTCGTCAACCAGGAAGCCCGGCAGCGCCTCTATTCGATGGAAGACGAGACAGACTACGACGACGACGAATCGCGAAGGCGCGTGCTGTACGTTGAGGCTTACATGCAGATCGGTGATGAGAGTGGCATTAGCGAATTGCGCCGAATCTGCACCGTAGGCGAGAAATACGACATCCTGGCGAACAACCCAGCCGACGACGTGCCCTTCTGTCACTTCTGCCCAGACCCGGAGCCGCACACATTCTGGGGATTGTCGCTTGCAGATTTATTGAAAGACGTGCAGCGGATTAAGTCATCCGTTCTTCGCGCCTCACTTGACTCGTTGTCCCTCAGTACGCATCCGAGGGTTGCCTACGTTGAAGGGCAGGCCAGTCTCGAGGATCTATTGTCCAACCAGGTTGGGCAGGTCATCCGCATGAGGACGCCCGGCGCGGTGCAACCCTTCAACATTCCCTACGTCGGCAAAGAAGCATTTCCAATGTTGCAGTACATGGATGAGATTCGCGAAAACCGCACAGGGATCAGCAAAGCGGCAGCTGGACTCTCTCCAGATCAGCTTCAGAGCAGCACGCTCCAAGCAGTCACACAGACGATCTCAGAGGCGCAGCAGCGCATAGAATTGATTGCTCGATTGTTTGCAGAGAGCGGAATGAAGCGTCTCTACAAGGGGCTGCTCAAACTCATCACCACGTATCAGGATCAAGAAAAAGTTGTCCGTTTGCGCAATGAATTTGTGCCGATGGACCCGCAGCAATGGGACCCAAATATGGATGTGGTTACCAATGTCGCGATAGGCGCTGGCGGCAACCAGGAACGTCTCGCGCTGCTTGGCCAGATCAGTCAGATTCAGGAGCGACTGATGCAGCAGCTGGGTCCTGACAACCCGATTGTCTCGGCACAAAATTACTACAACACACTGGTGAGCACGCTGGAACTCGGGGGCATAAAGGACGTTCAAAGATATTTCAGCGATCCGAGTCAGTATGAAGCGCCACCCCAGCAGGCACCTGAACCAGATGTGAATCAGCAGCTCATACAGGTTCAGATGCAAGAGATCCAATCCAACATTCAGAAGAAAATGGCTGAGCTAGAGCTCGAGCGAGAGAAGATGATTCGCGACGACGATCGGCTGCGCGATAAAAACGAGGCCGATGTTGTTCTCAAAGCGGCAGAGCTTGAGGCTCGCTTTGGTGCCCAGGTTGATACTGCTGCCATAAAGGCAGCGGCTGACCGGGATAGAGAAATGGTGAAAGCGTTAGCGCAGCAGGCACAGGGCCCGGTCAATGGCCAGGGGTGAGAGAGAATACCTGACAAACCTGCAAAGGTTTTTCAACGAACCTGATTTCAAAACAATGGTCGAACGGCTCAAATATGAGCTGTTTGAAGAGTGGAAGCGAACGCGCAAACAAGATGAGCGCGAACGCATATTTGCAAAACTTGAACTAGTCGATCTGGTCTGCATGGCCCTTCGCTCTGCAGCTGATACCGTGACGTTCGAGACGCAGAATGAGGAAAAATAGCGATGGATGATAAAATAGATTCCGCTACAGACAGCACATATGCCGCCGAACCTGGCCCATATAGTGTTGGTGCGGCACAAGCCGAAATTTTGAAGATGTTGGAATCCGAAGAGGACACATCTAACGATTCAGAAGAGGCGATTGACGAGTCCGAGGTTGAACTAGAAGCCGAGGGCGAGGCATCAGGCGATGAGGATATTGAGGAAGAGCTGCTAGAAGCAGAGTCCGAAGAATTCGAAGATGATGTCGAGCTGGATGACGATGAAGAAGATTCGCAAGGCGAGTCCGATGCTGATGAGGTTTTCACGGTCCGCGTGGATGGTGAAGAGATCGAAGTCGGCGGGTTGGATGAGCTGAAAGCCGGGTACTCTCGTCAGGCAGATTATACGAAAAAATCACAGGCGTTAGCGGAAGAGCGGAAAGGCTTCCAGCAAGACAGAGACGCCGTGGTTTTAGAGCGACAGCAATACGCCCAGTTACTGGGGGCCCTGCAAACGCAAATTCAAGCCTCTGATGAGCAGGCTCCAGATTTTGATCAGCTTTACGACAGTGATCCGATCGAGGCAGCTCGCCAGGAACGGCAGTGGACCAAGCAACGAAACGAGCGGGCAAATAAACTCGCGGCAATTCAGGCTGAGCAGGCACGGGTGCATGAGGCTGGTCTGAAGGAAAGCGAAAGCCAGATGCAGGAACTTCTGAATGCAGAGGTTGTGCGTCTACCCGATCTGATTCCGAGCTGGAAAGATCCGAAGGTGGCAGAACGTGAAAGTACTGAGCTTCGAGAGTACCTGAATGATCAGGGGATTAGCGAAGACGAGATGGGGGCCCTGGTTAGGGCGTCGCATATTTCAGTTCTGCGCAAGGCAATGCTATTCGACCGTGGCAAGAAGAACGTGCGAAAAGCAGCTAAGGCCAAGCGTAAAAATTCGGTCCAGCCAGGTAGTCGAAGTGCGCAGTCCAAGCCGGGTACTAAGAAGATCAGAGCACAACGTCAACGTCTTGCGAAAACGGGCAAGGTGCAGGATGCATCCGCCTTAATCGAATCGTTATTATAATTTTACAGGAGCCAATTCATGGCCGTAGTAACAAACACATTTACGCGATATAACTCGATAGGAATTCGGGAATCGCTATCGGACATAGTGGAAAACATCAGTCCGACTAGCACACCGTTTTTGTCGAATATGTCGAAGAAGACGACAGTCAGAAACACCTTTTTTGAGTGGCAGACTTAAGGAATAGGTCTGAGTGCTGGCAACAGCACAAAGAAAACTGGGTGAATTGCTGGAAAATCCTAACGCTTTGCGAAGGACAATCAGCAGCCAATCTCGACACGGAGGCTACAAAGCCAAGGGGTCGAGCCGGTTCAGAGACTAGGCGGTGAGGAAACGATAATCTGCCCACGAGCGCCCAGCCCCTTCAAGCTAGTATCAGAAGGGTGATGATATAGTCCGACCTGTAGGGGACAACCTGCAGAAGCGATGTTTAAATGGCATTGCGGTAACAAGAGTGGATTCCTTAGCTGCAGCAGCGGCTAACAAGCAAATTGATGGTGATGACGTCACGAGCTTTGGGGCGCTAACGCCCACTGCGCGGCTGGGCAACTATACGCAAATTCTGAGGAAGGTTGGCATAATCGCTAACAACCTTAATGGGGCGATAGATGCAGCTGGCCGAAAGCAGGAGTTTAGCTATCAGCTGTCTAAATCTTTGTCCGAGATTAAGCGTGATCTCGAATTTAATCTGTGCGGCGTAAACGCTGCAGCGGCAGCTGGTAATACCTCCACTGCGCGCGCGACTGCAAGTCTGTCGGCATTTTTGCGGACTAATACTTCACGCGGAACCAACGGGGCTGACCCGACGATTTCGAGTGGCGTGGTAAACGCGGCGGCTACTGACGGCACTCAAAGAGCTGCGACGGAAGCCTTGTTAAAGCCGGTGATACAGAGCGTCTGGGAGCAGGGGGGCAACCCCAAAATGTTGCTTGTCGGTCCGCATGTTAAGACTGTGATCTCTGGCTTCGCAGGTATTGCGGCGCAAAGATATCAGGCAGGTGATGGTCCGACGACCATTATTGCAGCCGCCGATATCTATCTCAGTGATTTCGCGGAAATTGCTATAACTCCCTCTAGATTTTCTAGAGCCAGGGATGCTTACGTGATCGATCCTGATCTCGTAGAAGTCGCTGAACTGCGTCCGGTGCAGACCATAGATTTGGCCGTTACTGGCGATGCGCAGAAATTTCTCGTCCTGCAGGAGGCAGGTCTGTTAGTCAGACAAGAAGCCGGACTGGGCATACTTGCTGACCTGAGCACGAGCTAGTTGAGCAAGCGACGCACGATCGAGTTTGACCCTCTCACGGGGGTCAAAACCGATTTCATTTGGAATCCTGGGGCGACCAGCAGCAAGGACGGCTTCACGATTGAGACGAGTCAGGATGTGACTCAGATCATCGAGAAAAATAAAAAGCAGCTTGCCTCTGTTGATCGCCACCAGAAACACGGTGAGTGGTCAAAGATCGCTTCGATTCCACTCTCTATTTATTTTGAGCTGAAAAAGGAGGGGGTGATCGACGATAGAAAGCGGTTCAAGAAATGGCTGAACGACCCGGACAATCGCTACTTTCGAACGCGAGAGGGCACTGTTTAGGTGGCTATCAGCACATACGCCGAGCTGCAGAGCAGTATCGCGGACTGGTTAAATCGTAGCGATTTGACGGCAGTCATCCCGGACTTTATACGACTGGCGGAGGCTGAGCTCACGCGCAACCTCCGTCATCGTAAGATGATCACCAGGTCGGACGCGAACATCATCGATGAATTCACGCAGACGCCTGATGATTGGATGCAGACGGTCAATCTGATTTTGAAAACTGATCCAATTCTGCAGCTCCAGTATATGACTCCATCGCGCCTCAATGAGGAGCGTGAGTTATCACTGGCGGTCGGCAAGCCGAGCAAGTACACGATGATCGGCACTGAGATAAGAGTCTACCCGCCGCCCGACGGTACCTACGCTGCGGAGCTTGTTTATTACGCACAAGTGCCTGCACTGAGCGACGACAACACCACCAACTGGGTACTCAATCTTGCGCCGGATATCTACCTGTACGGGAGTCTTGTCCAATCGGCACCGTACCTCGAAGACGATGCGCGGTTATCTGTTTGGAGCGCGCTTTATCAAAAACGAATTGAGGATATAGACATCAGTAATCAACGCACAGCTGGACAAACGAGTGTGCAAATGCAGACAACACCCCTGGAGTGATAGATGCCATTTTCTAATTTTTTAGCGAACGAGATTCTCGATGAGGTGTTTTCTGGCAACGCTTACTCGCCGCCCGGAACATTTTATCTCGCTCTTTATACTGTAGCCCCAACAGCTTCAGGAGGGGGCACCGAAGTTAGCGGAAATTCATATGCGCGGACAGCGACTGGTTCATTCACCACGACTGCGCAGCAATCCACAAACGCGGCTGCTATTGAATTCCCAACAGCAACCGGCAGCTGGGGAACGATTACACACGTTGGCGTATTTGATGCCAGCACCTCTGGAAACCTGTTAGCTTTCGCTGCGGTTACCTCATCTAAGGTTATAGGAAACGGCGATGTGTTGCGCGTCCCTGCAGGTGACCTGGATATCAACTTAGCATGATCGAGACTGGGTGGGGTTCTAGCCTTTATGGATACGGAAAGTGGGGCGAAGAAAGCAACGAAGATATCGCAGCTGTTGTCGACGCTGCGAGCACGGTTACCGCGAGCCTTGAAAAGTCGCTGGGACTTTCAGCAGTGGTGTCTGCGAGTTCATCTGTCAGTTGCCTTGCTGGCCAGGTCTATTTTGGCGCAAGTGAAATTAGCGCTGCAGCAGATGTGGAAGCCAATGTCAGGTTTCTTTGGGAACCTGCTGCGGCGGCTCAAACGGTATGGACGAAACAAGCTGCGTAAAACGGAGAAATAAATGGCAAGCACATACACTAATGATCTGAGGCTAGAGCTCATAGGCGTCGGCGAGGGCGCTGGCTCCGCACCAAACGATTGGGGATCAAAAACTAACGTCAACCTAACAAGCATAGCCTCAGCATTTGGCCCAGGGGTGGAGAACTTGTCAAGTGATTCAAACGCTACGTTGACGCTGGCAGATGGCGTGTCGGACGATTTACGAGCCATCTATCTGAAGATCACAAGCGTGTCTCTAACGGCAACACGCACAATCACGATAGCACCTAACGATATCGCGAAGCTGTGGATAATAGAAAATGCAACAACAGGATCACAAAGCATCACGATCAAACAGGGAAGCGGTGCAACGGTAACAATTCCTAACAGCTCCGTTAAGGCGATCTACACTGATGGCGCGGGAGCTGGGGCTGCCGTTGTGGATGCGCTGGTTGACCTGGATCTCACAGGGACCACTACGATTGCGCAGGCCACTATAAATTCTGGGAGTTTCAGCGGGACGCAGGTCGATATCACTGGCCAGGGCGACCTGAGATTGCAGGACGCAAGTGGTGGACAGTACGCTGCGATCCAGGCACCGGCCACGATAGCCAGCTCTTACACGCTGACGCTTCCGGTGAATGATGGGAGTGCTTCTGGAGAGTTTTTATCCACTGATGGGTCGGGGGTGCTGTCATGGGCTGCCGCTGGGGGGGCATATTCTGCGTTTTTGTTGAAAGACGCAGATTTCACAGCCTCTGCAGCTGACCAATTGCTCTGCAAGCACAATTCAACCCCGTTCACCATCACATTACCAGCAAGTCCAACCGCAATGGACACTGTTGTTATTTGTAATGCTGGTGCAGCTACAGTCACCGTGGGACGCAATAGTTCTAACATCAATTCAACCGCCTCCGACTTCACGCTAGTGCAGGGTACTTCAACTCAGCTAGTTTACGTGGACGGTACTATCGGCTGGTTTGAGATTTAAGGAAAAAATATGGCGTCATTAGGTAAGTCTACTTCCCCGATTGGTGGGGTTTTAAAAGCTACGGCAAGTGGGTCAATTGCCAATGGTAAAGCTTGTATTTTGAATTCTGACGGAACGGTATCACAAGCGGCTTTAACTGAGGGAATGGCAATAAACTTTTGTACAAACGCTGATTTGTATACATATTTCTTAGCATCTCCATACGATGCGTCTACCACAGTAGATGGAAGTTATTATGCTTCTGCTCAAAATGGTAATTATCGTTCGACTACTGGTTCACAGCTCAGCGCAAATACAGACTCATGCCAAGACATTAGCTTTAAGTCCGACGGCACAAAGTTTTTTGTTGCAGACAGTGGTGCTGACCACACTGAAGGCTGGATAGGCGAGTACACACTCAGCACAGCCTGGGATATTAGAACTCTATCGTTTGTTGATAGGTATGACGTTTCAAGCAAAAGCGTTTATCCGTATGGACTATTCGTTAAGCCCGATGGAACAGAGGCTTACATAGCTGGTTATGGGACTGGCGATGATTTAGATCAGTGGACTTTGAGTACAGCTTGGGACATTTCTACGGCAAGTTTTACGAGAACTCACGCTGTTACAGAAACTGATGAGTATAGAGGGGGCATAGCTTTTAAACCTGATGGCACAAAAATGTATATTGCAGGAGGCATCTATGGTAATCCCGACACTCACGACAAGGTATACGTGTATAGCTTGAGCACTGCATGGGATATTTCTTCGGAAACTTATGACAGTGTTGCATTAGATTTCTCGTCGTATGGAGATGCTGTACACGCCATACTTTTTAATAATGACGGAACTAAGCTGTATCTGTGGGACCACAATGGACAGAACATGATTATTTATTCGATGAGCACTGCATACGACTTATCAACAGCTAGTTTTGTCTCAGAAGTAAGTACCTACACTAACCAAATTTTGGGAATGGCTTGGGGTGCTGCCGGAAGTGCAAATAACACAAACTTTATAGGCATATCTGACGGGGCATACACCAATGGTCAAACAGCAAAAATTAAAGTCATCGGGGCAATAGACACTAACCAGTCTGGGCTGACACCCAACGCCTTGTGATATACAAATGATGCAGGAACTATTGTGTCGAGTGCAGGTGGGGCCACAGTAGGACTAGCTTTATCTCCGACTAGTGTATTAATCAAAGGCCCTTACGACATGTTGTTCGATTAGAGGAGATAAAATATGCCAGTCTTAGGAGTAGGAAGTGGAGTTGTTGGGGGGATTTACCAAGCGACAGCTAGTGGTGCGATAGCTCACGGCAAAGCTTGTATTATTAATTCTAATGGAACGGTGTCACAGGCTGCGGCAGTGGCTGGTGGAACTCTTCATATTCAGCATTATTATTATATATACTCGTATTCTTTAGCAACTCCTTTTAATACGTCTGCCACAACAGAGGGAAATTTTTACGACTCAAATAGTTCTACTAGTTATGATTTCTATAATTATCACACAGCCTCATCTTCAAATTTTAGTGCCGCTCATAGCTGGAGCAGTGATGGCACAAAGTTTTTTACTTTAGACAGTAATGGGGCAAATTCAAGAATATGCGAATTTACAGCAACCACTGGTTTTGACGTTACAACGCTGAGTTATGTTGATGCGTATACTATTGGAGGTACAGAGACAAGCCCAAGAGGAATGGATTTTAAAACTGACGGAACAGAAGTTTACATATCCGGTAGGTCCGATTCAGACGTACATCAATGGACTTTAAGTACCGCATGGGACATTTCTACTGCGAGTTTTACTAGAACATTTGATACAACACAAGATGATATGCAACATGGGATTCGGTTTAAACCTGATGGTACTAAAATGTACGTTACTGACCGAACTGATGACGAAGTACACCAGTTTACATTAAGCACAGCTTGGGACATTTCATCGGCAAGTTTTGATAGCGTTAGCTTAGATGTTTCTTCGTATGATGCACTTCTAAGAGATGTTGTTTTTAATGACGATGGTACTGAAGTGTTTATTGCGGGTGGGAGTAGTCCATCTGTAATTGATTACACGTTAAGTACTGCATACAACCTATCAACAGCTAGTTTTAGAAGTGAAACTAACCCCGGTGGTACTGTCCCTTACGGCATTTCTTTTAGTGATGGTGGAAACTGCAACAATGACAATTTTATAGGAATCTCTCAGGGTGCGGTATCAAATGGTGAAGTAGCCTCAATTAAAGTAATCGGAGGAATTGATACAAACCAGTCAGGATTAACCCCAAATGCTCTTTGCTACACAAGCAAGTCAGGAACTATTGTTTCAGCATCGTCTGGTGGTGGTGCAACAGTAGGGTTGGCTTTGTCACCAACCTCAGTGTTGATAAAAGGCCCATACGACATGTTATTCGACTAAAGGAAATAAAAAATGACTAATTTAATACGGGTGATAGTCGATGGTACTGCCCAAGATTTTAACTCATTAGAAGCTGCTAAAACTGCATATCCAGATGGCGAATATATTGTTGTCACTGATCAATCACCAGCCGCTAAAGAAGCTATAGCCGCTAAAATTGTACGGCAACGAGAGTGGCGGGACAGTGAATTAACTAGAACAGATGTGTTGTCGCTGTTGACGGACCATCCTCAAAAAACAGAGATTGCAGCGTACAGGGTTAAGTTGCGCGACTGGCCGTCAACGGATGATTTTCCTCTAACTAGACCAACAATTTAGGAAAGGCGTGAGTGCTCGCGGAAGTCGCTGGGTGTGTTGCCCTTATCAAAGGCGTATCAGAAGCAGTTGGTGCGCTCAACGAAAGTGCTAATGCGGCGTCCCAGCTTGGAAGCGTCATTGCAAGGTTTTCTAAAGCTAACGACCAGGTCCTAAAAACGGAAAAAGAAAATCTGGGAAGGCTGACAATCGAGGACAGCATTCAGCTACAGATTTGCAAAAAGAATTTGACGACGTTCCATCGAAATTTGAAAGACGCGATGTTGATTGCCGGCCTTGCCGGTGATTATGCAGAGATCATGGCCCGAGTCGAAGAATCGAAACTCGCGCATGAAAAAAGAATTTCTGCAATGAAGCGACAGCGAGCGCAGAGAGACAAGGAGCTTAAACAAGTGTTGGAAGCGGTTTTATTAGTTGGTGCGGCAGTTGGCTTCGTGGCTGCCGTCTACGTTTGGATGACGGGACCATAGGATGGCGACAGATTTAGAAGCTCACGAGCGTGAATGCGCGGTACGACATGAGGCTTTTCAGGAAACACTGAAGCAGTACGACGCCCGTATGACGCGGGTCGAGGCTGCGCTGATTGGGCTATATCCTTTCCTCATTCTGACCGTTGCCTTCGCCAAAATTTTCAGCTGAGGGAAAATATGATTTTCAAGATTGATGGGACGGAGTACAACCTAGATGAACTAGGTGAGGATGCATCTGGATTTGCTAACAGGATGACTGAGTTGCAGCAGGAGCATGATGCGCTCGAGATACGCAGAAATGAATGCATGGTACTTCTCAACACTTATGCTGAGGTGATCAAAAAGATCGCAGACCCGGAACCGGAAATAAAAATCGTTAGATGAAATTTTTCAGTAGAAAAGAGTTCGTTTGCCAGCATTGTGGCCAGGATGGTATCCGGTCCGAAATCGTTGACGTGCTTGACAAGATGCGTGAGCAATGCGGCTTTCCGTTTGTGATCAGCTCTGGCTACCGATGCAAGGATCATCCGATCGAGGCTGCCAAATCTGTACCAGGCGCGCATGTTGCCGGATTCGCAGCAGACATATCGGTTAGCGGTCAGCAAGCGTTGGCAGTGATTGCAAGCGCCATGGAGAACGGCATCGAGCGAATTGGTGTCAACCAAAAAGGCAGCGGTAGATTCATTCATGTCGACTGTGATCCGCTGCGACCTTCACCGGCAATCTGGAGTTATTGATGCCACTAATCCCGCTACAAATTGCTCCCGGTATTGTGAAAAACGGAACTGAATTCCAGCAGACGAATAGCTGGTCGGATGGCAACCTGGTGCGCTGGAACGAGTCTGCAATGCAGCCTGTTAAGGGGTGGCGGAAACGATCGCTCACCGCGATGAGCGGCGTGTGCCGGAAGCTCATCACGTATATTGATAACAGCGTCCCCGGAGTGAGAAATACGCTTGCTGGGACAAATACGCATCTCTACGCCATCCAAAGTGCAGGACAAGTTCACAACATCACTCCAGCCAATTTCACAACCGGCGACGCAGATGCAGCATTGAATCTGGCATGGGGCGCTAGTACATGGGGCAGCTACGAGTTTGGCACGCTGCGACCTGATACAGGAAATTATGATTTCTGTGACACCTGGTCGATAGCACCGTGGGGTGAGTATGCCGTTGCTTGCGCCACGAGTGATGGAAAGATTTACCAGTGGGCCAACAATGTTGCCAATGTGGCAACGGTGCTTAGCAATGCGCCGACACAATGTCGAGCAATCTGCGTCACGGACGAGCGCTTTGTGTTTGCGCTGGGCGCTGGGTCGGAGCATGACCGAGTGGAATGGTGCGATCAGGAAAATAATAACGTGTGGGCTGCTAGCTCAACTAACCAAGCTGGTGGTCAACATCTGACCAGTTCCGGTCAGTTAATCAGCGGCCATGCATTGCGCGGAGAGACGTTGCTGCTGACGACAACCGACTGTCATGTAGCTCGCTATACGGGGCCGCCGTTCGTTTACTCTTTCCAACGAGTTGGCGATGGGTGTGGAAGCGTGTCAGCGAATGGTTGTGTCGTGGCAGACAACCTAGCGGCGTGGGTCGGGCTTAATCAATTCCACATTTATTCGGGCGGCAGCGTGACCACATTGAAAAGCACCGTTGGC